>Ga0208185_1000167_pt1 | contig 42538 bp, 47 predicted proteins | sample EasRivMeERMLT700_FD_187532 | JGI IMG/M metagenome (GOLD analysis project Ga0208185, IMG submission 187532) | Soil microbial communities from meander-bound floodplain in the East River, Colorado, USA - East River MetaG ERMLT700 (SPAdes) (version 2) | ecosystem: Environmental > Terrestrial > Soil... | reverse complement strand
TTGCGGGGGCACCGTGACGCCGCCGGGCGGCTTCCAGACTTGCAACAGCGATGCGCCGATCAGAGGTGTGATGATTGCTGGCATGATTTCCCTTTCGGAGTTCTTCCGTTATGTGGAGGGGTTTTAGGCGTCGGCCATGACGCCCTGGAACTGGCGACCGGACACCGTGAGGTTGCCCGCCCACGCCAGGAGCTGCACCACGGCGTCCTGATTGACGCTGTAGCGCTTCGACGGGTCGAGTGCTACGAAATTGCGATCGCGGTGCGGACGCAGGAACAGGTACTTCGTGTTGAGAAAGTACGCCGTGCTCACCGGGTCGTAACCGCCGATGCCGCCGTCCAGCACCACGTCCGACTGCATGTACTGCACGGACGGGAAGCCCAACTTCGCCATCTTGCTGTCGGTGAAGCGTTGCAGCGCTTGCAGCGAGGCCATGTAAAGCCCCCAGTAGGCGTTGTCGACCATGATCAAGTCGATGTGATCCGCGCCGCGCACCGTCGCCGCGTACATGGCGTTGAAGCGTTGCTGGATGTTGGCAGCGGTCGTACCGGCGGCGATCGTCGCCTTGTTCTGCCAGAACGGCCACGCCACCTGGTCGATCCCGCCGTACGTTCCGGCGGCGGTCGGCGTCTTGCTCACCGCGACCGCGAGGCCGGTGATCTGCTTGCCACCGGCGGCGGTGCCGTCGGAGTACAGGCCTTGCGAAATCAGGTTCGACATCGTGGATTCCGCGACCTTGATGCGGGCTTCCATGAGGTCGATGATTTGCTCTTTGCTGGAGTTTTGCAGCATTTCCAGGCCCGACATCGTGACCGCGCAAGCGGCTTGCTTGATGTCGTACTGCGCGGCACTGATGACATCCTGCGCCCCGATCGGCAGGGCTTGATAGCCCGAGTACCAGCCCGCGTTGCCGTTCTCTTGATACGACAACTCTTGCATGATGACGTTGCCGCCGCCGAAGGGCTTGATGTTGCCGCTCTCGGACAGCTTGGTGAGGATTGCGTTGTTCTTCGTGACGTTATCGGCCACGATGCCCGTGCGCGATTGGATCGTGGTTGCGATCACATCGCTGACGGCTGCGTTCGGGAATGCCATGATGAAACCTCCTAGTCGGTGGATGGGGCGGTGCTGTTACTGGTCGCCTTGCGCTGGCCCGACTAGGGGTGTGCCGACACGCTGGCCCGCTTCGGCTCGTCGTTGCTCGCGGGTGTGGTCGGGGGGCTGACAGCGGAATCCTACGCGCCGCCGAACGAGCGTGTCAACTATTCGGCATCCCCCATCGCGGCCTCGATGCTGGCGCGGATCGACGTGTCCCGCTTGTCCCCCTTGGCCGGGACCATGTGGCCGGCGCCGACCGAGTTGGTCACGCTCATGTTCGCCGCGGCGCGCTTGCGGGGCTGCTCGACCGCGGCTTGCTGTGCGCGGGACCAGATCGTGTTCCGCACCTCGGGGTGCATCCCGATCGCCATGTCGTACGCCTCGCGCAGCGACTTGGCGTAACCCTGCCCGACCAGCCCGCCCATGATCTGGCGCACCTGCGGGAAGAACTCGTTGGCCGGGTCGTTGGCGAACGCCGTGAACTCGTTGGTGACTTCCTGCGTCAGCGCACTCTGCTGCCGCGCCTGGCCGTACAGTTGCTCGTTCTGCAGCCGGGCAAGCTCCGCCTCGGTCTTGGCGGCTTGCGGGTTCAACTCCGTCGACATGTCGACGCCGTACTGCTGCACCAGGCCCAGGATGATCGCCTTCTTGTACTCAGGCCCGCCGGTGCGGAGCGCGTGCGCGGTCTGCAGCAGCGTGCGGATCGCCTCGATCGGCGTGGCCTTCTCGGCTTCCAGCACCGTCGCGTAGGGCGCGAACTCCCCAAGCACCGCCTCGGCCACGCCGGCGCGCTGGGACACCTTCTGGAAGCCCTGCTGCAGCTCGTTCTCGCGCTGGTGGACGTATGCCTTCACCGGCTCCGGGAGCCCGGCGTACAGCGGTTTTACGTCGTCGCGCCAGGACGCCGGCGCTTCCGCGGCGGCGGGCGGGGTCGCCGGGGCAGCGGGGGTTTGGGCAGGAGCAGCGCCGGGAGCGGCGGCGGGGTCTTTCGGCTTGAATCGTCCGAATTCATCGCGTCCGTCCGTTCTGGGCCCAGGCACCGCGGCGGCGGGAGCATCCTCACCTGACGAGCGAAGGGGCTCCGGTGCCGCCGCGGGCTGGGCGCTTTCGCGCTGTTCGAGCGCAGTCGTGAGGGCTTCACCCAGTGACGGGGTGACATCCTCGTTAGCGGTTACGTCTTGTCCATTTTCCATGATTTTCTCTCGTCAGGTTATCTGCGGGTGCGGATGTACCGGCGCACCGCCGGGTCGCGGACGAGCTTGTCCACACGTTCGTAGAGTTGTTCGCGCAGGGCGCGGTCTGCGTGGCCGCTGGCGTAGCGATCTTCTTCTCGTTTCGCTGTTGGGTCGAAGTGGACGAGGCTATGCTTTGCCATGTAGTCACGCATGTGCGCCCTGCTCTTGATGACGGTCCCATCGCGCGGCGAGATGAACGGCTCGATGTCGCCGTGAATGCCCACGGTCGGCTCGAAACCGTCGTCGATGGGGATCTCCACCAGCGCGTCCAGTTCCTTGCTGTAGCGAAAGCGTCGTTTCATAGCTTCACGAAGCGGAACAGCATCGGCACCACGCCGTCGAATATCTCGTCGTACTGCTCCTGCGACATCAGTTTCAGCATGTGATCCGAGAACAGGTCATCCGGCGCTTGCGCCCGCGACAGACCCATCCCGTACTCGTCCGCGAGGCGTATGATGCGCCGCGCCGGGTACGCGCTGTACTCAAGTTCGGTCTGCAGCGCCAGTGCGTGGTTCCGCGCGGTGAGATCGTAGAGGAAGAACAGCCCGCCGCGCGGCAGCACCCGCGCCACCTCCGACAGCGTGCGCCGCAAATCCCCGTGACCGAGCGCGTAGGTCATCATCACCGCGTTGGGTTGCACCGGTAGCGATGGGATGTTCTGGAAGTCGCCATGAATCTTGCGATGTATCGTCCGCGCGAGGTCGAGCTGCGACTGCGACTGATTGAGCAGGATGAACTGCAGATCGCCACGCGCGTCCTGCATCATGTCCGCCACCGCGCCGGTCCCCGCGCCGAGATCGAGGATCAGGCTATTCTCGACCGGCTCGAAGAAGTGCAGCAGCGCCGCGACGTGTTCGCGCTCCGTCGGCGCCAGCAGATGCGTCTGAAGTATCGACACACCCGCATCGCGCAGCGCCATCGTGATGTCGCCCACCTTCACATCGTCAGCGTAAAATCTCATTCCGCCGACTTCAGCTTCGCCTTCGCGGCTTTCTCTTGCTGCTCCAGCGTCTGCTCCGCCGCTTCCTCCTGTTGCCCGAGGTTCGCTTCGTGCTGCTCTGCGCCCTGCTCCAAACCCTGTTCGTGCTGCTGCTCGCCCTGTACTAGACCCTGCTCCGCACCGGCTTCCTTCGCCGCCAGGTCTAGTGCGTGCCCTTCCGCGCCGTGCTGCATTTCCTGTCCATGTTTCTCCTCCCCTTGGGCCAAATCCTGCGCCATGTCTGCGGCGCGGCCCTGGACAGCGACCTCCTGCAACTGCGCTTCACCTTCCGCCTTCGCTGCTGCCGCATCGCGCGCCACTCCCGCCTTCACGTTCGCCATGATGAGGATGGCTTCGACCTCGGCCTGTGTTTTCTTGCGGAACGCTTCCATCTCCTCGGCGTGCTTCTGCGCCGCGAACTGCAACTTCTGATCGCCCTCCTGCTTGGAGAGCATGAGCGCCTGTTGCGAGGCTTGCATCTCCTGCTGATGCTTCTGCTGCGCGGCGGCACCTGCGGCTTGCGCGGCTTGCATCTCCTGCTGGTGCTTGGCCTGGTCCGCCATGCCCTGCGCCTTGATGGCTTCCACCTTCGGGTCGGGCGGCGGGGGCGGCGCTGGCTTGCTGGCGAACTTGGTCAGCGATGATTCGATCACACCCTCCAGATCGCGCCCGGCTTTGAACGAGCGCACGCCGAACATCATCAGCGATTGCACCAGCGGCGCCAACTCGGGGTTGGCTTTGAGCAGCGGCAGCGCGTTCTGCATGAACGTCGATGTCGACGTGATGAACGCCGTGCGCTCCTCGCGCTCCGCGCTGTAGTCGTTGGCGATCATCGACTCCGCGATGATCTCGATGCGGAAGTCGACATCCTTGCCCTTTTTCAGCATGTCGATCGCCTGCTTCACGATCCCCACCGCGGTGGGTGCGGGCGCCGGCCCCATCGGCAACGGACCGTAAGGCCCGAGCGCTCCCGGCGGCATCCCACCGGGCGGGGGCGGAGCGGCGCCGTTCATGCCCGGCATCCCGCCCATCTGCATGCCGTTCGGCGGCGGCATGCTCTGCGCGCCCATCTGCACGCCCGGCATCCCCGGCGGCAGTCCCGGCACCGCGGGCGGTCCCGGCGGCGGGCCGCTCATGCCCATCGGTGGCGCCCCCGCACCGGGGCCAGGCGGAGGACCGGGCGGCGAGGGGGCCGCGCCGGGCGGGCCTGGCGGAGCGGGCGGCGGCGCCATTGCGGCTTGTGCTTCCTTGATCGCTTCCTGCCCGTCGGGCGACTGCATGATCGCGCTCTGCGCGATGATCACGTCCTCGGGGAAGAATTCGGTGATGATCCAGCCCATGAGGCGCAGCGTGTCGGTGACGAACTGGCCCATCTGCGACTTCATGTCATCCAGCCGCACCGACGCGAACTGCGCCTTGATCTTCTGCGCTGTCGCCGTTTCGGACGGGTTGCTCGCCCCGCGCACGATGTCGCTGATGCCGGTGATCTGGTAGATGTCCTCGATCAGCTTGGCGCGAATCTCGTACAGCTTCTCCACCACCACGATGATCTGGTCGATCGGCATGAAGTCGACCACGCCCTTCAACCCGCCCTTCTCCGCGAACGCCCCCCAGGTGTCCACCGGGATCAACTGGTTGTCGACACCCTCGGTGAGCATGCGCTGCACGCCCGACTGACCCTGATCGTAGACGCCGACCACCTTCAGCGCCTTGGTGAGCAGGTTCAGACGCTGGGTGATGTTGTCGAGCTCGTTGGCCTGGTCCTGGTAGAGTGCAAAATCGGGGATCGGGATCAAATTCCCCGTGGTGTTGGTGGCGAACAGCGGTTTCGGGCACGGGAAGAATCCGGGGAAGCGCACCGGGTCTTTTTTCACGTCGAGCGGGACGTTCATGCCCATATTGAGCCAAATGACCTTGCTGGTGCGCTTGTCCCAGATCTCGTAGATCTCGGCTTGCTTGAACACCGCCGTTTTCGGCTCGTCAGTCTCGCTGGTGGACCCGCCGGCCGGGCTGCGGTGGCGCGCCGGGATGTGATCGAGCGGGCACTCGCCGCCGATCTTCTCGCCAAAGCGCTTCACCAGCTGCTCGCGGTTCATGTGGACGATGCGCCACACCGCGGGCACCTCCTCCCAGGTGCGCGCCGCTACGAAGCCGAAATCTTCCCAATAGACGTAATCGACCTCCGCCATCTCGCCGGTGAGCTTGGCGTAATAGTCGTTGGTCACTGTGTTGGTCGGGCTTTTCTGTCCCTCCTGATACCGAACCCAAACGGTCCCAATTCCGGGAACAAGACGATCTTGAAGGGCTGAGCGCATCGCATCATAGAAACGGGTCTGCGAGTCCATCTGAAAACACAATGTTCTTTCCAGAATGATCGCGGCGACACGCGCAACGCTGTCCGGATCGAGATAGCGGCGTACGACACAGGGTTCCGGACGTTTTCCATACATCGCGGGCATGATGGTCTGTACGTTAGACCAAAAGATGTTGTAGCGTTTCTGGTGGTCGGCAATGCCTCCATCGTTCCCCCGGTCGTCACGGTAGCGCTTCACGATGCGCGCCGCACGCTCCTGCCACTTGGCGCGCAGCGGGTCCTTGTTCGAGGCCTTGATCTCCTCTTTCCAGTACGCGGCCAGCGCTTGCGGCGTGCCCACCGGCCCGAAGTCGCTCATGGTGTTGGCGGCTTCCTTGTTGGCGGGGTTGGCGCCGGCAGACGGATCGGACTCGACGGTCATGGCTAGTACCTCAGTTCTCGCTCACCCGGCACTGTACTCCAACACTCCTCCAGCTTCACGTTGCCGCCGAAGGGCTTGCTGCGATCGTACAGCGGCGGGGTGTTGGTGGGCGTGATCCGGTTGACCCCCTCGCGCGCGCCGCGGTGCGCGATCAGCGCGCTGTAGCGGAAGGAGTCGGCGTAGTGGCTCGTCCAATCGTGCTTGGGCTGCTCCTTGAACGCCTGTTTCTTGTCATCGAACTCGCGCTGGTACTGGCGCAGCGCCTCGATCGCTTCGGCGCAGCCCACGGCGTCCAGGTAGGTGGTGGCGGAGGTCAGCACGAAGCGCGCCGCCTGGATGCCCTGCTGCACGGAAAACTCCGGCGCGATGTCGCACTTGATCCCGTGCTGGTAGCGCAGGAGTTCCAGGATTGATCGTCCGGTTTGCAGTGATCTGGCCCGAGCATCATGCGGTAGCCACACGTCACCATAAACGTACGGCTGCGCGCGCATGATGTCAACGTAATCGGAAAGCGCCAGCCCGCTATGCTCCTCGGCGCGGATGTAACGCAGTTCATTGCCGAGGGCTTGCCAGTACCACAGCGCGGTGGAGTCGGTATAACCCAGATCAAGGGACACATGCACCGGCAGCATCGGGTCGTGAGGATATGCGCCAATCCGGTTCCCCATATCGTTCAAAATCCGCCCATAGTAGGCGCCGCGGATGGCGGCGTCGAAGCTGCACTCGAACTCCTGCAGGTACTCGTCCTCGGACATGACGCGGCGCGCGCCGGCGAGTTCGGCCGCGTCGAGGATGCCCGACTCGGACGCGCGCAACTCCATGTAGAACCACTCGTCGGGGTTGGTGCGGGCCTCTTCTCTTAAGCGCCAAAACTCGTTCTTCCCCGCGGGCGTGCCGATGAACACGCACCACCCTTTGCGATCGGCCAGGAGAGGCCGGATCACTTCCGAGAACACGCGCGGGCGCATCATCGCCGGCTCGTCGATGACCACGCCATCCAGGTAGATGCCGCGTATCGCGTCGGGATTGTCCGCCCCGAACAGCATGATCTTGGTGCCGTTGAACAGCGTGCAGGTCAGGTCCGCGATGTTGGTCGCCACGCGCATGCCGGGCGCGGAGGTCGCGCGCATCAGGTAGTCCCACGCCACGCGCTTCGCTTGCTCGCGGAATGGTGCTATGTACGCGTACTGCGGCGGGTTGGCGCTCACTACCTTCGCCGTCTTCAGCGCGCGCTCCACGATGTCGTTGATCGCCGCCACCGTCTTGCCCGCCCGCCGGTGGCAGACCAGGACACTCCAGCGCTTGCTCCGGTTGTGGAAGTCGATGAAGAACGAGCGCGGGCGGTACTGCACGGTGCGGGGGTCGGCGCGGCGCGCTAGCGGTGGAGGTCGAAACCCGGCGGGAGGTCGTCCAGGGGTGATTTCGGCAGTGCGCTGTGCATGTTCACGATCACTGCCTGATTGGTGCCCTGCCGCGATTGCTTGGGCAGCGCCATCTCCACCCACTGTCTGAAGGTGCGCGGCTCCGTGCGGGCCAGGAGTTCGAGGTAGCTGACCAGGTCGAGCTTGTGCAGGGCGTCGGTCACCGCGCCCGTGACGCTCGCTTGCAGGGTGTCCGCCGGCGAGGGCGGTGCGGCTACGACGCCGGTAGGTGCAGGAGGTAGGTCGAGGTAAGGTGCCGGGGGTGCGTAGGAGGGCGTGGTGGCGTGGGAGATCATCTCAGGCTCCAGGCGTGGTGGCGGCAGGGGCGTGGGCTCGTCCATGCGGCATGATAGCGAGAATGTTTCCCGTGGAACAGAGAGTGAGGACTCAGTGAGCGCTGGCTCACGGGCATGGTGCCACGCTCACGGCTGATTGCGACTGCGTCCCGGGCCGGACCGCGCCGCGGCTGGAGTCCCGTTTCGGGCTCAAGGTGCGCCGGTCGCGCTGGCACGCTCTGTGCCCAGTGCCGCGGCACGTCACATGACGCTCCTGGGCGCATTGTGCCCGTCCAAATGAGAATGATTCGCCCCAGTGATCACTAACCGTTAGTGCTTACACTCATGTCCGAGTATTTTGGTCGGGTATTCTCGGGCCCAGGTACCTGGCGAGCTCGCGATGGGGGGCTAATAGTGCGGCGCTGGGGCAGGATCGGATGGATCAGATAAACGCTCCTACCTATACATATAAACGCGTATAGGGTATATATATTTAATCCATCATTGTTTGTTTGTTCTAAATTAATATATTTATCCGATCCTGCCGATCGTACTTGATTATAAAGGCGGATCGGATGCGGATCGGACTATGACCTGGTACGGCACATCCGATCCTAGCCCGCCGCGACTATAACTCGCACAACAGATTTAGGGGGGTGCATAGTCCCGGATCGGATAACCCCATTTTAGGATCGGATGCCATTCGGATCGATCCCAAGCTTTGCCGATCCTATCCGCCGCCGTTCATACCCCAAAACATACCGTCCGTCGGCCAGCACGCACAGCCACCCGTATAGGCATTACACTTGCATTAGTAGCAGTGCGGTACCGAATCAAAACCCTCTTAATCAGGAGTAGACATGAGCTACCAGGAAGTCACGATTCAGATGCAGTGCAAGTGCAAGTCTCCCACCATAGTTACCACAGTGGACCGCGGCGACGGACAGGATATCGCGCTGGCTGTGCTGGCTTATGCCGACAGGCACGGCGTCAAGATGCGCGCAGTAGATTGGCGCGTGCTGTCCACCGGGCCCGTGCCGACGCTCGGTGCGCTGTACGCGCCGGGCAGCCCGGAAGACTTGTCCCTCGCCTGATCAACCCCAGCGCGCGCCGGGCACATGTCCGGCGCGCAGATCAAACGTAATAAGGAAGCCGGCGCGCTTTTCTTTATCGTACCGCCGAGGGACTGAACCATGAGCGCGCTTATCCTCGCCGCCTGCATCCCTCCCGCGTTGATCATCGCGCGCGCCATTGCGCGCATCATTGGAGTTTAAGACTATGTTCCAGAACGAGACAGCAAGTTATTTCGTTAACGGCATCCCCGTCAGCGCGGCGCGCGCGTACGCTTTCATGCAAACGCACTTGGCGCGCCGCGGGCTCGCCATCGCCGACGTGTTCCCTGACGGGCTGGAGGGTGATACTGAGGATTTTATCGCGCATATCAGCGACGGCGCGGTGACTGTCACCCGGAAGACTACGCCCGCACCGCCCGCACCAGCCAGCGCCACACTCGCAACCATGCGCGCGCGCATTGCGGAATTGGAGCGCGTACGCGTCGACAAGGAAAAGGCAATCGCCATCCTCGCCGCCGCACACCTGGCGGAAGTGAACCGCCGCGCGGAACTGGAAGCAGCGTTGCGCCAAGTCGAGCGCCTATCACGCACAGCGGACAGAGCGAAATTGGACGTTGCGGCAATGCTTGGCGACATCGCCCGCGCCGCGCTGGGAGTGAAAGACTAACCGACAGGCGGTAATACCATGCCGCGCGCGCCGCGGTATGCTCTTACCTGTTGTCACCAGCACTAACTTAATCGGAGTCTGGAACCATGACCAATTACCATTTGACGCCTAAGTCTAGCAACGCCAAGACGGGGCCAATTCCGGTCACCACATCGGCAGCATCCACCTGTCCGCCGTCGTGCGCGTTTATCAATAACGGCTGTTATGCCGACAGCGGCCCCTTGAAACTGCATTGGCTCAAAGTGTCCGACGGTTCGCGTGGCACGGATCTCGCGACACTGTGCGCGTCCATTGCCAAGTTTCCGGTCGGCACGCTGTGGCGGCACAATCAGGCAGGCGATCTGCCTGGCGCAGGCGATGCAATCGATGCCGCGCAGCTCGCGCAATTGGTCAAGGCTAACACCGGACGCCGTGGCTTTACCTACACGCACAAGCCCATGACATCCCAGGCAAATCGCGCCGCTGTCGCCGCGGCCAACAAGGCAGGCTTTACCATCAACCTGTCCGCCAATAACCTGGCGCATGCCGATCAGCTAGCTGATCTGAATATCGCGCCCGTCGCGGTTGTCGTGCCGATTGACCAGGTCACCAATACGGTGACGCCTGCGGGGCGGGCTGTGGTCATATGTCCGGCGACTATCCGTGACGATGTCACCTGTCTGTCGTGCCAAATGTGCCAGCGGGGCGCGACCAGCGCCCGGCCGATCATCGGGTTTCCCGCGCATGGCACGCAAGCCAAGAAAGCCCAAGCGGCGGTTATCAAGTTTCACCACACCAGGAAAGGCAGCTAACCATGAAGCGCCAGTTTCAATTCCATTTCGTAGATGAACCGCAATTTGCTACCGCGGAATCGCGCGCAGCTATGGCAAACGCATTCCGGGCATTTCGCCGGCATCGCGACAGGTACGAATTCAAACGCATCGCACCGCATACCTACACGGTACGCGTCCGACAATCCAGCGCGCTGGGGATATTTGCCGCGCGCATCAGCTAGCACGCGAAACACTAACTTAACTAGGAGTATTGAACCATGACTAATCGAGACAAAATCCTCGCGCTGTTGCGCGCGCATATCGCACAGCGTCCCGGTATGGACCCCCGCAATTACGGGGATGCTGCATCCTATCGCAGCGAATCGCGCGGCATTACGCAAGACAGGCATGACGCGGAAATGATGCTGCGCCAGGTTGAACAATCGAGCATTACGGATGCGGCACTGTGGGACGCGTTCCGCGGTTCCCGCCTGACTATCGTGCAGGGCCCGAATGGCCCCCAGGCGCTGGACTATTGCACCGGGCAATATTTCCCCACGGAGTACCGCCGCGCGGCATGCGCTGTGCTGGCGTCCGCGCTGTGGACTGCCGCGCGCGAGAATGCGCCAGTAGATGCCGGATTCCATGAGCCGCACAGCAACCTGCGAAACCTGGGCGATTACCTGCGCGCGCATTTCCGCCGCGTTTTCGGCGCGCGCATTGCGCGGCGCTATTTCAACTGACACTCTACAAGGGAACAAACATGGCAATGACAATCAAGTGCAATAACGTCCCGCGCGGCACGCTCGCATGGGATCAGCTCACTGCGCGCGAGAAATGGGAGTTCAGCTACCTGGACACGCTCGACAAGCAATGCGCGGCATCATTCGTACGCTATCGCGGGGAAGTCTACGACCTGGCTGAATTCATGTACGTTGCCCACAGCGCAGCGGAACCGTTGCGGAGCTTTGACGGGTATTTCGCGGACAGTGCATTCTCCGCGATTCTCATGCGCTACATGCCGGACCCGTGCTACGAAAAGGTGATCATGGCGCGCATGTGGACATAGCGCAACGCGCGCCGTTAATTAATACGCAACATCCTACAAAGAGGGAATTCCAATGGACAATGAATTTATGACGCCTATGCGTCGCAGGGTGGCGCGCGAACTTGTGCGCTATTTCGCTGGGCACAACATCACATGCCCGCGTTGCGGTGACTTGTTGGACGCGCCCGCCACCGTCGTGCTTACAAAGGACAGTGGCGGGACTGTCGGCATGTGCGCGAAATGCTACGCGCACCCCGTCGGGTCATTCCGCCAGGGGAGCATCGAGGTCTACGATGGGCGTGACCTGTTCGCGCCGGTGGGCAAATTGAAGTCCAGGACTTGGAGCTACAAATGAGCGATTGGATGCAGGATTCCGAGGACAACGATAGGATCCGCGATGCGGCGCTGGCCCCCGCACGCACGATCCTCGAGGCCATCCAGCGCGCCACGGGGCTCACCGACAGGCGCCACCTGCGCGATGTGGAAATGCTCCTACAAAGGCGCACACACAAGCCGCTGAATGCGGCGCAATTGGCGAGCTTGGCACGCACCTGTGCGCGGGAACTGGGGCACGTTGTGCCCGTGTCACAAGGGAGGATTCGATAATGGAACTCCTGGTGTGGGGCCTGGTTATTGCTTGCTGGGCACTGGGTTCGTTGATGGTATTCACGATCGTGTTCCTGACCTACATCCTGCCCCCGATTGAGTGGGCATGGATCCGCCTGGTGCGCGGGGTCACCTGGGCAGTGGACAAAGGTGTCTACTGGGCTATCGGAATGTACGTTACAAAGGGGAGATTTTGAACGAGTGGCTGTTGTATGCAGGCCTCGCCGCCTGGATTGTCTGGATTGCGCTGTTGATCTTCGGCAGAAAATCTGCCACAGTTCGTTTTCCCGCCACTGACGAGAGCGGGAGGCTTAATCAGGAGCATGGCAATGAATGAACCATCCGCAGTCGCCGGCCAATTTGAAATAACGGCCGCGCTCAATCGCGCCCTGTTCGCCCAGGCAACGGCAAAGCACAGCGCCGAGGCACTGAAGCGCGACGAGGACGCGCTCAAGGAAGCAACAAACGCGCTCGAAGCGTTGCTGCTCACGCACAACATGCGCGGCGTGAAGTCGACGCTGGGCAGCGCGGACATTGTCGACAAGGTGGTTTACAACGTCGAGGATTGGACGCCGTTCTACGCGCATGTGCAACGCACCGGCGAATTCGATCTGCTCTACAAACGCGTCGGACAAAAAGCAGTGGCCGATCGCGACTCCAACAACGCGTTGCCCCCCGGCGTGAAGCGGGTGGTGCTGCCGACACTCAAGCTTACGGTGGGCGGATGAAACTAAAAAATTTGCAGCTCGGGCTCGCGGTTGCGGATGCCGCTGTCGGCAATGTGCGACAAACGGAGATGATGCAACTGGCGGACTTTTTGCTCACGCATCCGACATCCAAGATCCACTACGAGAAAGCGCTCTGGTATCTGGGCATCGATCCCAACAGCGTGCCCAGCGAACTGTGGGTTGCGGAGGTGCCCGACGAGGCGCACGGCGCCGCGGCGCTGAAAGATGCGATCACGCTACTAAACGAGCAGTGGTCACGCCACAAGCTCGCACGCATGGTCGCGGTACGCAATCTGGCCTGGCAAGCGACACAACTAGCGCGCCGGCTCGAGCAGGATGCCGACGCAGATGCCGCGGCGATAGTTGCAAAGAATGGGGGCAGTTCCGCCGGCTTGCTGCGAGCGTTCATCGTGGCACCGCTGACGAGTGCCCAACTTGCTGCACAACAGGAGACTACTTAATCATGGCAAAGAAAGACCTCGTAGTTCCCGCCAATGGCGGCGCAGTGTCGGATCCCAGCACGATGCCGGATTGGGAAAAGAATCTGCTCGCGATTACCAAGGTGACCGTCGAAGCTGCGCGGGCGCCTGGGCAATTCTTCGGCACCAGGGCCGGCGTTCTGACGTTCAACAAGATTCCACTCAACAACAACGAGATGGAAGTCTGTATCACGGCGAACGTGTTCGACAACAGCTACTATCCGCGCCCCTATGACGCGGACAAGATCGAAACGCCGGATTGCTATGCCCTGGGCAAGGGCACGCCCGAGCGGCCGATCCCGATCATGGTCCCGCACGAAAACTCGCCAGTTAAGCAAGCGGCATCGTGCGACATGTGCCCGTGGTCGAAGTTCGGCACGGCGACAACGGGCACCAAGAAGGGCAAGGCGTGCCGCAACATGCGGCGACTGTCGGTGATCCCTGCGGGCGTGCTGACCAGTGGCGAGGCGACACTGAAAGCGCCGGCCGGATTCATCCGTCTGGCCGTCTATTCGGTCAAGGAATGGCAGCAGTACGTTGGCGAGCTCGCCAAGGTGCATCGCAGTCCGCTGACGGTGATCACGAAAATGAAGCTGGTGCCCGACGTAAAGGCGCAGCACAAGTTCGTGTTCTCGTATGTATCGGACATCACTGACCGGGGCGTGCTGGAGTCGATCAGCGTCCGCAACGCAATCGATGAGGCCGAGATGCTGGTGCCGTACCCGGTGCGCCCGGTCGAGGAAGCAACCGCCACGTTCCACCCACCGGCCCCGGCCGGCGCGGCGACGTTCTAACGTAATCCCACAATAGAGGAATTCAGAAATGGCAGAAGATACCGTAATCGCAGCAAGCCGCATGGACATCGATGACGTGGTGTTCTCCGCGATGACCGAGGTCGCGTCCACGCTCACCGGACTGTCGGTGCGCGACAAGACCAAGTTCGCCATCATGGCGGCCGATCGCATCATGCTGGGCATCGATGACCTGGGCGGCGCCGCGAAGCGCTCTGAGGCCGCAAAACGGGCCGCAGCGGCACGCTACAGCAAGCCGCAGCAACCGAAGGCCGCGCCGACGCCTGGCCCGGCGATTCCGAAGCCGGAAACCGAGGGCGTCGGTCAAACCCCCGTACCGGGCGTCATGCCGACGTTCACGCAACAACCGGCACCGCCCGAGCCGCTGGCCCCGCCGCCGCACCCGTCGCTGGCGCCTGGCAACTCCCCGTTCGGCGCGCCGCCGGCGTAAGTTTCGAGCAGTACCCGCTCCCTCCTTGCGGCGTTGCGCCGTCATTGCGGGGAGCGGCCCTTAATCTAGACGAGGATATATGCCGTGGCAGTTATCGCATCGTGCGGACAAGGCGGCGCTACCGCTTGCCGATCGGCATTACAACCGGCAGAAGATCGGGTCGCCGCAGTTCGTGCCGCCAGGTCGGTGCGTCGTTCTGCTGTCCGACTGTGGGAATGCACTGTGGATCACGTCGTGGCCTTACGCGCAGTATGTAAAACATGCGTGGGGCGGGGCGTGGGTGAACAGCCTGTTTCGCAACGAGGGTGCGGGCCTGTCGTCGGATTTGATACGCGAGGCGATTGCCATAACGCGGGGGATTTGGCCGGATGTACCGCCGTTGGGAATGATTACGTTCGTGGACGCTGGGAAAACGCGACCAAAGCGCGACCCAGGGCGATGCTACCGGCGTGCAGGTTTCACGCACGTCGGCTTTACAAAGGGCGGACTGTGGGCATTTCAGATGCTGCCCGAGGATATGCCGCCCGCAAAATTGATAGGGAAACCCGTGAGTGACGAAACCTATGCCGTCGTGGACTTTGAAACGAAGGCAATCGGCCCGCGCCCGCACCAGTATCCGCCCGAGCCCGTCGGTGTCGCGATCCGCTGGCCGCACGGCGTCAGCGAGTACCTCGCGTGGGGGCACCCGTCGGGCAACAACTGCACGATCGAGGAAGCCACCCGGGCGGTGCGCCGGGCGTACGAAAGCACCGTGATCTTCCACAATGCGAAGTTCGACATGGAGGTGGCGTGGAAGTGGCTCAAACTGCCGTTCCCGAAGCGCTGGGAAGACACCCTGCTGCTCGCCTACCTGTTCGCGCCCAATGCGGACTCATTCTCGCTCAAGCCACTGGCGCAGCGCTTCCTGGGCGTGCTGCCCGAGGAACAGGACGCCGTGCGCGATTGGATTCTCGCCAACGTGCCCGGTGCCACAAAGAAGAATTTCGGTGCCCACATTTCGCTAGCCCCGGTGGAGTTGGTCGCGCCCTACGCGATTGGCGACACCACACGCACCTGGTCGCTGTTCGTGCGCTTCTATCGCCACATCATGGCGCAGCAGGGTCCGTCGTACGCGCGCGAGAAGCGGCTGCTGCCGTACCTGACCGATGCCGAGCGGCGCGGGATTCGCGTCGACCGTGGGTTGCTGGTCGAGTGGTTGTCGCAGCTGGAACTGGGGCTGCGGAAGTGCGACGAGATGATCCGCGCGGGCTTGAACGACATGAGCCTCAACCTGGACAGTTCCGAGGATCTGGCGAACGCGCTGGAGCGCGAGGGTCTGGTCAGCCACTGGGAGACTCCCGACGGCGTGCCGTTCCCCTGTGTCGCCGGCCTGGCCCCGCCGCCGCCCGAGGCGGTCAACCCGTTCGGGAACGGCGAGGACGCCACTGAGGCCCCCAAGACGCGCAGCATGTCCAAGGGCGCGCTGGAGCGTTGCTGTGTCGACAAGACGCTGGTCGCGCAGCTCGCCTACCGGGGTGCAGCGGCGACCATGCTGCGGACGTTCGTGCTGCCGTGGCTCGAGCTCTCTGCGGCGGACGGCCGGCTGCACACCAACTGGCACCAGGTGCGCGGACAGGACAAGTACGGCACCCGCACTGGGCGCATCGCGTCGGCGGACCCGAACCTCGCCAACGTACCCAACCCGAATGATCTCCCGCCGCCGTTCAGTCTGCCGCCGCTGCCGAACCTGCGCTGCGCGTTGCTGCCCGAGGAGGGTCATGTCTGGGTCAGCGCTGACTACAATCAGCAGGAACTGCGGATCACGGCCCACTACGAAGGCGACCAGATGCAGCGCGCGTACCAGCGCAACCCGGCACTGGATCTGCACACGTTCGCGCAGGATCTGATTGCGCGCAACGTCGGCAAGAAGTTCCCGCGCAAGCATGTGAAGAATGTCGCGTTCGCCAGCATCTACGGGGCCGGGATTCCGAAGCTCGCGCGCATGATGGGCATCAGCGATGCGGAAGCCGAGGAGGTGAAGAGTGCCTATTTCGCGGCACTGCCGGGGCTCGCCAATCTGATCCAGCGGATCAAGATCAAGTCCACCGGCAGCAAGAGTGTCACGTCGCTGGGCGGGCGCATCCTGCAGATGGAAGAGCCGGTGACGGTGAAGGGCCGGCTGCGGAATTTCGAGTACAAGATGCCCAACAAGCTGATCCAGGGTGGTGCTGCGGACATGACCAAGCAAGCGATCGTGGACTACTGCGAGGCCGGCGGGGGCAGCACGTTCATCTCGCAGGTGTACGACGAGATCAATGTCAGCGTCCCGCGCGAGCATGCGCTGTACTACGCGCAGATGTTGCGCGCGTGCATGATCAAGGCGATGCCGCTGGTGGTGCCGATCCTGGTCGATGTCGAGGTGGGTCCATCGTGGGGCGAATTGAAGGAGATGAACTGTGACACAGTGCAAGCCTGACGTTGCGGCGCTGACTGACGAGCAGCTAGAGGAAAGGGCGCGGGCAGCATGGCGCAGCATTAACGCTGGGCCGCTTCCGGGCTGGACGATGGTTGCGCTAATGCAAGCTATTGCGGGCGCATTCGCCGCCGGTCGCGCTTCGCTGCCAGTGCCAGCAGACGAGCCGAAGTGTGCCCGTTGCGACGACACCGGATGCCCCGTCTGCGATCCAGAGTGGGCGCAGCATCAAGTTGCCGTGCCGAACTCAGCGCCAGTGCCATACGTTGCGGCGCTGATTGCGGGATTGCAGCGGATTGCTTACTACCTCGACCTGCTGCCGGATCACGTTTACAGCGATGACCGGAATCATGTTATGCACTCGCGCAGTGCCCATACATTGGTTACGCAAGCCGCCGCAGCGCTGCAATCGCAGGCAGACATGCTGGCCGCAGCCACAGCGAACATGGAGCGATTCCGCGATGCTGGCATAGCAGCCGAGGCCCGCGTTGCGGAGTTGGAGCGGGCGCTAGAGCGGATCGTGGGCATGTGCGATGCGCCAACCAAGTGCGTTTGCGGGCGTCCGAACGGGCTAGGCGCTGTCGTGCATTGCGCCAGCGCAGCCATTGCCGCGAGCAAGGTGCCCCCGTTGCAGATCAACGAACAGACGAGATGACCATGATCGAAGGCTACAACCCGTTCAACAGCACAGCGCCCGTGGTGCCGGCCAGCGTCGAGATAAGCGTGCCGACGTTCCCGCGCATCAAGGCGTGGAGCTACAGCGTGGTGAATCAGCACCGCAAGTGTCCGCAGGTGATCCGCTTCACCAAGATCGAGCGCTTGCCCGAGCCCGAGAACACCGCAATCCAGCGCGGCAAGGGCATCCACGGGGAGTTGGCGCACCTGGTGAACACCGGGGAGTGGCCCGAGGGCGCGCTCATCCCGCACCAGGACATCTGGAAGAAACGCCTGGGACATCTGCACGGCGCCGGGGCCATTGCCGAGCAGCAGATCGCGTTCACCAAGAACTGGGAGCAAGTGCCGTGGTACGGCGCGAATGTCTGGGTGCGGATCGTGATGGACGCGATGCTGGTGCTGAAGGACATGGTGCGCGTGCATGAGTTCAAGACCGGCAAGGTGTACCCCGAGCATGAGAAGCAGAAGCGCCTGTACGCGCTCGCCGCACTGAAGCTGAACCCTACGCTCGATGTCGTCGTCGTTGGCTGCGACTACATCGATGACCCCGAGCGGGCCGATGACCTAACGCGCTTCACGCGAGCGCAGGAGCTTTCCCTTGAACAAGAATTTGCCGAGTTTGCTGAACCCCTCCTGAGTGAAACCATTTTTCCTGCGAGCCCAGGCGTCCACTGCCGTTGGTGTTCATTTCGTAAGAGCAACGGAGGGCCGTGTGCTTTCGGATAACTGCATCACGTTCACCGGGACGATTGGTAAGAACGGGTACGGGCGCGTGGGCAGGTTCTCCGCCCACCGTGCGGCGTACATGGACTTCGTGTGCGGGCCGATCCCGCGCAGGTTGCACGTTTGTCACAGGTGTAATAACCCGGCGTGTGTAAATCCGAGGCATCTGTACATGGGAACCGCCAGTGAGAACGCGCTGCAAAAAGTGCGCGATGGGCGTTGCCCGCAGCGCGCGAAAACTCACTGTCCCCACGGGCATGCGCTAGTCGCGGACAATCTGGACGCATCAAAACTTAAACAGGGATACAGGCAATGTCGGACTTGCACAAACCAAAGGTCACTAGCTCACTACCATCAGAAAAGAAAATGTCGACGCGCCGCCGTCGTGAGCGCGTGAACACCGGGCACATTTCCGCCGATCCAACGCTGGCCCTTGCGCCTTCGGGTAAGGATCACCTGGAGAGCGACATCCAGCACCGTGTGATCGATCTCGCCCGTGCGCGTGGCTGTTACGTCCGCAAGATTGCGTCGATCGCATATCGCGGGATGCCCGACCTGATCCTGTGCCGTGGCGGCATGGTGCTGTTCATGGAGGTCAAGACGGTGAAGGGCACCTTGAGCAAGCTGCAAGAGATGGAGCATCGCAAGTTGCGCGAGGCGGGCGCGACTGTAGTCGTGACCTACGGGCTGGTCGAGGCCTACGCCGTGATTGCTATGTTCTTCCCCGAGCTACCCGAGGACGATCTGTGAAAACTTTCGTACCGCACGATTACCAGATCGAAGGCATTGAATTCCTGCTCACCACGGCGATGGCGGGGCTCATCTGGAAGCCGGGCCTCGGCAAGACCGTCGCCACGCTGACCTATCTCAAGATCCTCAAGGATAAGGGTGGGCTCAAGCGTGCGCTCATCGTGGCGCCGCGCCAGGTAGCCGTGAACGTATGGCCCGACGAGATCCGCAAGTGGGCGCACGTTCAAAATCTGACGCTCGATGTGCTGCACGGCCCGAAGAAGGGCGACATCCTGGAGCGCAGCACGGCCGACATCCTGGTCTGCACGCCCGAGGGTCTGGATTGGCTGGTCAAGGAACACCCGATCACGCACAAGCGGCAATTCGACAAGGTGAAGGCGAACGTGCTGATCGTGGACGAGTCGAGCTACTTCCGACATACCACGTCGCTGCGCTACAAGAACATCAAGAGCATCCTGCACCAATTCCAGCGCCGCATCATCCTCACCGGCACGCCGGCCCCGCGCGGCTATGAAGACCTGTTCCCGCAGATGTACATCCTCGACATGGGCGGCGCGCTGGGCAGGTACATCACGCACTACCGGATGATGTTCTTCGACGCGAAGCCGCGCAGCAACGGGACGGGCAACGATTGGGTGCTGAAGCCCGGCGTGGAAGCAGAGATCCAGCGCCGTATCAAGCCGCTGATCCTGCACAGCGATGCCTTCGGCAAATTCCACATGCCGCAACTGATCCGGCAGGACGTCGTTATCACGATGCCGGAAGAGGCGTGGGGAGTCTACATAGAATTCGAGAAGGAGTTCTACATCGCGCTGGCCGAGGGTGTGGAAATCATGTCACCCCATGCGGCGGCGAGAGCGAACAAGCTGCGCCAGATGGCGAACGGCTTCGCCTACGACACCGCACACAATGCGCCGGTGATCCACGGCGAGAAACTGGAACGGCTTGAAGACCTGATTACCGATCTGCAGGGCGAGCCCGCTCTCCTGCTGTACGAGTTCGACGCGGATCGGGACCGCATCATGGACCGCATTCCTGGCGCGGTGCTGCTCACGGGTCAGAACAAGACGGCAACCGCGCAGATCATCGCTGACTTCAATGCAGGGAAGATTCCCGTGCTGCTCGCACACCCCGCATCCGCCGGCCACGGGCTCAACCTGCAGGGCGCGGCGTTGCACGTCATCTGGTACGGGCCGACGTGGAACCTGGAGTGGGACGAGCAAGCGACGGCGCGCGTATGGCGTCAAGGCAACCCGAACGCGCAAGTGTTTGTGCATACGTTGGTGGCGCGCGGCACGATGGATGAACGGGTGGCGGAAGTTCTCGCCAGCAAGGATAGATCACAAAAGTTGCTGCTGGAAGCATTGAAGCGGCGACCACAACATGTAGTGATCCCGCCGGCTGCGACCACAAGTGTCTTGCCCGTAGCGACCACTCTCCAGTAGCGTCCTCATTCCCCCGAGAGGACACACATGTCAGATAATTTCATGGTGGAGAAGCTCGCGCTATCGGGGCTCTCTCCCAAGGATGTCGACGCCACCGAGATAGTCGACTTCACCGGCAAGCCCGCCGGGTTCCTGCTCCCGTACTACCAACTCGACGGCAAGCTCCACCCGCACATGCACCGGGTCCGCCTCGCGCGGCCGGCGCCCAACGTCGGCAAGTACAAGGGTCCGTCGGTCGACGAACTGGTGAAGGCCGGGCATCCGCCAGAGACAGCGACGATGCCGTACCTGAACCCGCACATCCTGGGCTCGCTCACCTGGGAGAAACTGGCCGAGATCCAGACGCCCAAGAAGCTCCTGATCGTGGAGGGCGAGATCAAGGCGGCGTGCGCCGGCAAGCTCCTGCTCCGCGCGGTGATCGGGATACCGGGGTGCTGGGGCGGCGTCAGGAAGAACCTGAAGAGTGTCGCCCACGTCCACCCGACCATCAAACCGCTGACGCGCGCCGTCGACGAGGTCGAGGTCTGCCTCGACGGCGATGTCCGCACCAACCCCGACGTAAATCGCGCCGCTGGCACCCTTAGACGGGCGTTCCAGCGCATCGGCGTCAAGGTAGCGTTCGTGCTACTCCCGGCGCCCGTGCCGGGGCGTGGCGTGGGCCTGGACGATTGGCTGATGGAACAGCCGGAAGCCAACCGGATCGCCGCCTTTGCAGCTCTGCCGCGTGTCGATGGGTCCGAGTTCGACGAGGATCTGATCAGCGTGGCCGACTTCTTCGGCCTGACCACCAACAAGCACGGGATCGCCGTGCCCACCATGTCCAACCTGGTGAAGCTCATGGGGCGGCATGAGCGCTACCGCGACCGCTACTACTTCGATGTCATGCGCGGGAACCTGTACCGCAACGATCCGCACGGGCCGGTCCCGTTCGTGGACTCCTTCGGCGTGGACGAGCAGGTGTGGCTGCAGAGCAAGATCGGCATGACGGTGTCCAAGACCACGGCGCTGGACGCGCTGCGCTGGATGGCGGACCAGCCCCGCTGGCGGCGCAACCTGGTGCTGGAATCCCTGCCGGTGTGGGACGGAGTGGGGCGCATGGAGGAGATGTTCATCCGCGGCTGGGGTGCGGCCGACACTGAGTACACCCGCGCCGTGGGCGCCAAGTGGCTGGTGAGCGCGATCGCGCGGGCGAATGCGCCCGGCTGCAAGGTCGACACGATGCTCGTCCTGGTGGGCAAGCAGGGGATCAAGAAGTCCATGTCGCTGGAAGCCGTCGCCTCTGCGGACCTGTACGTTTCCACCCACAGTCAGGTGCAGGACAAGGACTTCCGGCTATCCCTGCACCGTGGCTGGGTCATCGATCTGGCGGAACTGTCATCCATGAACCACAGCGACTCGAATCACATCAAGGGCATCATCACCGACGCCGTCGACCACATCCGCCCGCCGTATGGTGCGTCGATCGTGGCGATGGATCGGCACAGTGTCATGGTCGGCACCACCAACGAGGACCGTTTCCTGCGCGACCAGACGGGCAACCGGCGCTTCTGGCCGCTCGCGTGCGGGGTCATCGACATCGATTGGATCAAGAAGTGGCGCGGCCAGCTGATGGCTGAAGCGCAGGATGCGTACATGCGCGGCGAGGATTGGTGGAAGATGCCCGAGGACGCGACTACCGCGGTGCAGGAATCCCGCATGGAGATCAGCATCTGGGACGAGCCGCTGCAGCGCGCGCTCAACGACGTGAGCAAGCTCCGCGTCATCGCCGTGAACAACGTCTGCTACCGATTCGTCACGTCGTCGGAACTGCTGGACGCGATGGGTATGGAGATCCGCTTCCGCAAGTCGCACATGTTCCGCGACCTGGCTGCGGCCATGCGCCGAGTCGCCCCGGTGTGGGAGCCGTACCACTGTCACCAGCAGATTTCGCTTCCAGGCGGGGGCTTCGTGGATAACGTGAAAGGCTACCGCCTAGCCACTACCGGCAACCCATCAGCGACGGTCATCGACTTCCCGGCGCCGGTGCAGCCCGCATTCTGATGGCTGCTTACTTCAATGAGAATGACCCGGTGGCCGCGGAGTGGCTGCGCCGTTTAATCCAGGCAGGACTGATTGCAGATGGAGAAGTTGATGAGCGAAGCATCCTCGATGTCCGGCCCGCAGACTTGCGCGGATTCACCCAGTGCCATTTCTTCGCCGGTATTGGAATCTGGAGCCACGCGCTCCGCAGCGCCGGGTGGGCTGACACCCGACCTGTTTGGTCCGGATCATGTCCTTGCCAGCCATTCTCCAGCGCCGGGAAAGGAAAAGGACTCGCAGACGAGCGGCATCTCTGGCCGGCATGGTTCGAGCTCATCCGCGAGTGCCGCCCTGGCGTTATCTTTGGTGAGCAGGTTGCAAGCAAGGACGCACTTGCTTGGCTCGACCATGTTTACGCTGACCTGGAAGGCGAGGATTACACCGTCGGGGCGGTCGATACCTGCGCTGCGGGCTACGGGGCGCCGCACATCCGGCAGCGAATCTACTGGGTGGCGCAGTCCGAGCTCGCAGGAGTCGGGCATCACGTTGGGCCGGTTGGTGAACAAGGACGGGACGCCTTGGAGTGGCGGGGAGCGGGCCTACGACAAGGACACGGGACGCCTGTGCGAGGTGGGCATATCGCAGGAGGCAATGCTCTCGCCGTGGCCGACGCCGAACGCGGGACCGCAGAACGACACGGACACGAAATGGGAAGCGCGGCGGGAGGAGTGCAAAGAGCGGCACGGCAACAACGGATTCGGGATGACGTTGGGCATGGCGAGCTCGCTGGCATCGTGGGCGACACCAGCAACGCGGGACTACAAGGGCGGCTCCTCAATGCCGCCGAGCAAGATGGACGGGATCGGCCTGTATCTCGACCAAATGGCGCTACTAACGGTTTCTGGGCCGACGCCGTCTGGCTCCCCTGCCGGGACGGAAAAGCGCGGCCAACTAAACCCGGACTTTTCCCTCTGGCTTATGGGTATCCCGGCAGAGTGGGCGCTCTACGCGCCGCGGGAAACGCCCTCTGCGCTCCGCAAGCTGAAGAATTTGTCCGCGCCGCCATCGACGCGCTGCGCGAACTGGAGTGACGATGCGGGCACCTGCATCGCCGCGCATTGCCGCTTCCCCGACTGTGACCCGAGCATGAAAGGCAAAGCATGAAATCACCATTCGAGCTCTCCCGGCATGGCTACCTGGTGGTGGCGATCATCTTCCTCATCGCCCTCATCGGTCTGTACCTCACCGAGTCGGGCGTGGTGAACTGGTAAAAGACAAACGGCCCCGAAGGGCCGTCTGCTTTTGCCACACCGAGAGTGCTTACCTCTGGCGGAGGGAACCCCGGCGGGCGAAACCGATTGCCAGCAGACCGAGGCCGAGCAGCGCGAGTGTGCCGGGTTCGGGGACCAGCAGTTGCGTGGTCAGGATCGTCTGCGAGCGGCCTACGAGCGTGGTTTCCTGCCCTTGCTGACCGTTCCATGCGGCGAGGGTGCCATCAGTACCCAAGCTCATGCTGAACGGGTTGGGAGCGTTGAATGCGCCGCTGGTGTTGAAGGCGAATGCGTCCGCAGGACCGACAGCAACGTCGCTGAACGAGGCCAACAGCAACCCCGGCAGATCATTCGGCGTATCGGCACCCTGACCGTTGGCGGCGTCACCGTAGTACGACAGGTCGATGTCGCTCCCGGCGGCATTCTGCCAAGTGCCGCTGCCCGATGCCGCATAGGAACTGACCGGCCCGAGAAATCCGGTGCCCCCGACGGCGACTTCATAGCCGATGTTGAACAGGTTGTGGTTGATGATCTGGAACGAGGACGTGTTGAGGAAGTTGTTCACGCCGATGGTGGCGAACTGGCTCGACCCCAGAATCTCGACGCCGTTGATGATCTGGTTGGTAATGCCGAGTTGGCCGACGAGCGGGTTGGTGTCACAGGCTTGCTGATCGGCGCAGAAGAACAGCACGCCGCCGAAATTGGCCGCGATCTGCAGCGTGGCGTACGCGGGCGCCGCGATCGCCAGAGCTGCGATGCCGAACAGTAGTTTCTTCATGGGTGATCCTCCGGTGATTGAACCGGAGCATAAGCAATTCGGGTGCCGGACGCACATCCCCAATAAAATCAACGGGGAGCGCGTCCGGGGCGGTGCGCGGTGTAAAGTTGGCCGTCAGCCTGGCTGATCCGGGGTCCAATCGGGGCGAAGGCGCGGTTCGACGTACGCCGGGTCGTTCGGGTCCTCGGTGTACTTGGACTTTTCCTTGTCCTTCTTCTTGTCCTCTTTGGTCTTGTCTGCGTCGTCGCCTTCCAGGTACGGCGGCAGATCATCCTCGGGCAGTTTCTTCGTGGTCATGGTCTTTCTCCTCATGGCGGGGTTGCACCGGGTACTACGACGGGCGGCACTACTACGACGGGCGGCACGATCGCCGGACGGTTGGCATCGCCGCCGCCCACGGCGACCTGACCGCTGTGATTATCCACCTCGGTGTTCGTGTTGATCGTTGTGGTCGTGTTGGTGATGACCGGCAGCGTGGACAGGTCGAGCGGCGGTTGCTTAAATTCGGTGATCGCGCCGTAGCCCGCAATCGCCGTTGCGCCTAGTGCGTTGTAGGACGCTATCGTGGTGCTTGCCTGGTTATTGCTCTGCGCCACGCCAAGTTTATAGCCGAACCACCCTTGCGCTATGGCGATCGTCGGCCCGGCGAAGATCGCCGCCCACTTGAGCGCGCGGTCCTCCTGCGACTCAGGGATGCGCGGCAACTGCACCGGCACCGGCTGCATGGCGACACCCTCGCGCCCGGACAGCGCCAGCGCCAGGATCGCGGTCTGCCGCGACACCAGATCGCCCTTGACCGCGATCTCCGCGATGGCGTTGTAGCGGGCTTCCTCCGCGCGAGCTTTGGCGACATCGACCTCGCGCTGCGATGCGATCGTCAGCCGGTAGCTCTCAAGCTGAATCGCGTAGTTCGGGTCCATCGTGGTCTGACACCCGGTGAGCATTACCAGCAACAGCAGCGCAGTCGTTCGCATATCTCGCCCTCTCACGGTTGACACACCAACAGCGGCCCCATCGGGTCCTGCACTGGCGGCGGGATGATCGTCTGGTAGCACACGATCAGTTGGCACCCGTTGACTCTGACATCCTGGGTCGACCCGAAGTTGGACGCCGGGCCGAAGGTCAAGAGCATACCCGTGGTGCCGGTTTTCAGGTCGGCGCCGGTCATAGTCACCGCGGTGAACGTCTTGGTCGTGGTCTGGTTCGTCCACTGGTCGATCAGCGGGACGGCGTGCGTCGATGAGAGTTGGGGGGCCGCGCCGTTCTTGATTATCGTGGCGAATATGTTCCCGAGCCCTACCTGCGCCCCCGACGTGTTGATGCGCTGCGACCAGTTCAGCGTCATCTTCGTGATCTTGGCCGTGTCCGGTATCGCCAGCGCGGCAGCGGGCAGCGGCACCAGGAACAACCCCTGCGAGCGATTGCTGTTCGGCGGTTGTTGTCCGTTCAGCGTACTCGTCGCACCCTGCGCCGCCAGGCTCGCATTGCCGGGGTTGACCCACGCAGTAGGCGTCCCGCCCACGCTGCCGAGCGTGCTGTTCGTGCCGCCTGACGGCAGGTTGGCGAGCGCCGTGCAGACTTCGGGATCGTAGGTGTTCCCGTTTTGCAGTGGGAAGTTGGCGGTCAGCCCACCGGCCCCCGAGGCGACGACGGTGTACGAGCCTTCCGTCGCGCTGGCGACCGGCACCGCCGACGTAGCGTAACCGTTGACATCGGTGTTGACGAGTTGCGTGGACGATCCCGTGAACGTACACGTTGCCGCGCTGCCCGGCGCGGTGAACGTGACCGCATAGTTCTGCACACCCGCACCGAGCCCGTTCGTTGCGCGGGCGACGAGGGGCAGCGCGAACGATGTTGATGGTTGCGTAAGCTGACCCGTCCCACTGATCGCGGTGAGCGCCGTGACGATGGTGGCGTCGACGTTGTTGAGCCCGCCCACGGTGAAGTTCGCCGTGAACTGATCGACACCCGCAACGAACGCGTTGCCGGTCATCGTGACCGCCCAATTCGACTGCACGCTGCCGCTGGCCTTCAAGGTGCCGAAGTTGGCGATGCCTTGCGAGTCAGTGACTACCGATTTCGTGACCGATGAATTCGACAACCATGTGCCGTACGCGACCCCCGGCGTGACACCCACCACCGTAGCACCCGCGTACGGTGATCCGTACTGGTCGAGAACCTTGACCTGTATCGAGTTGGGGAAGTTGGCATTGAGCGCCGCCGACTGATTGCTGCCGGATACGATCTGCCCCGACGTGGGCGTGGGCGGTGCGTTGTTCGCCAGGTTGGTAAGCCCGAACGACGCCACCACCGCGGGGAACCCGACCGGAGCAGCGGGCAGCGTCCACGCGCCCGGCGTCGAGTTGGCGTATAGCGCCACCGCCGTCGCCACGCCGCCGACGTCGGTGAATGAGCGGTACGGGTTGCCACCTTGAAACAGGCCGGATGCGCCGCTGCCAGGCGGGGGCCAGTTGATTTCGACGTTCGGCATCGGCTGCACGAACTGATCGAACACCCGCACCTTGAGCAGCGTGTTGAACTGCGTGGACACCGCCGCCTGCTGCCCGTCGCCCTGCTGCCTCGAGATGGTCGTCGGCACCTTCACCACGGGCACCGGGTCGTTGGTCATCTGGAACATCGTGAAGATCAGCGGCGACGATCCCGTAACGTCCGCCACGGGTTGCCATGTGCCCGTGGTCGCGTTGGCGAAAAAGAACGGTGACACGGCGCCACCGGACGAGTTCGTTACTGCGGTCGCCGTCTTGGGCCCGCCGACGCTGTTGAACCCGCCGGACGCGCCGGACGCGGGCAGCGTGAACGTGACGCTGATGCCAGGCATCGGGTTGCCGCCCTGGTCGCGCACGATGGCATACATCTGAGTGGCGAACTGCGTGCTGACTTGCGTGTTCTGATTGTTGCCCGCGCCTACACCGATCGACGTGGGTATGGGCACCGGATCGTTGTAGTAAATGTCCATGTACCCATTCCATGAGTACACAGAGATGTTCGCGGTGATGTTCGGGAAATTACAGTGATGCCCGAAGTAGATGCCGCTGGCGAAGTACGCGGGCGTGGCGAGCGCACCCAATCCCCACAGGTCGTTGCTCGCGCCGAACCCGCCGACCGATGAGTTGTTGGCGATGCTGCCCGACTTGAACGTGCCGACCGGCGAACCATTCTTGAAGATGCCGACGCTGTAGGTGCCGCCGGTCTGGTTGCCGCCCTGGCAACTTACCTCGAACCCGATGACGATGCCGGTGATGATCGAGCCGTCTGGAATCGACGCACCGCCACGCGCACCGTCGCCGTACGAGCGCAGCCAATTCATGTCCGCGCTGTTCGGATCGCGGATGCTGTAGGCACCCGCACCCGCTGCGGTCGCGCCCGCGCCCGCTACGTTTATCCACGGGTGTCCGCCTCCACCGTTCTCGTTGGAGGTCTGGTACGACGGAAACGACAGTCGAGCTACAGGCATCAGTAGACCGACGCGTTGCCGAGCCAGTTACCCGTCGCGGTCATCTCCAAGACAACGAGCGCGGCCTTGATCGTGCCCGCGTCGATGACCGGCGGCGTCGGCGTGGGGATCGGCCAGAAGGTAGTTGCGGGCCAACTGACCGTTCTGCCGGTTGTGGCGGTCATCATGATGCGGATGATCTGCCCCTGCACCCCGTTGGTGATCGTCAGCGTGACGTTGCCCGCCATGTTGGTCCAGATGTGATTCTGCGACAGCGCGGCGTCGATGTTGAACGCACCCGAGAGTGCATTGGTGACTAGCGCCGTGTTCTGGAAAACCGGGGCGATGACCTTCCCCGTCGCCGTCACTTGCGGGGCCGCGATGTTGCCGGTGAACGTGGACCCCGCGATGTTGGCCGGGGTGTAACTCAATGCCGTCGTGATGTCCGACGACAGCAACGTGACCGCGCCGGTGCGCGTGTTGAACGACGCCACGCCCGCCACGCTGCCCGCGATGGAGTCATCGACGTACTTTTTCGTCGCCGCCATCAGGTCGGTGGACGGCGCTTGCGATAGCGTCAGCGCACCGAGCATCGTGCCGCCGCTCAACTTGAGGAATTGCGTGTTCAGAATCGCCAAGTCGAGCGTGTTGGTAATCAGAATCCAGTTCGCGCCGTTGTAGACGAGCGCGTACGGACGCCCGGCGGTGATCTGGCCCGCGAACAGCGGGGTCGCGTCCGAGTTGAGGATCGGGTGCGCGGATCCGCCGTTCAGCGCCAGAGTGGACGGTCCGCCGTTGTTGACGGATGGGACGAACAGCAACGGCATCAACGTCGGGATCGCCACCGCGCCCGCGCCGATTCCGAACGGCGTGGTGCCGGTATACGTCACCCGCCCCGAGTCGTTCTGCACGTTGGACACGATGTTGAACACGAACCCCTGCACCTGGTCGGCGCGCGCGTACTGGTTCGCGGCGAGCGCGGGGCCGACGTTGGTGTGGCGGAACCCCGCCATCGGCAGGTTCGCAGTCGGCGGCGTCTGCCCGTCGGTGGCGATCGAGGTCGACAGTGCCGCGGCGATGTCGTCCAGGGTCGGGTTCGCCCACGCCGTCTGGATGATCGTGTTCGGCACCACCGGGTTCGACGGTGGGAGGATGAATTGGCCTGACCCGTTGCGTGGCATGTCTGTGTCCTATCTATTCGCGACGTTGATGCCCTGACCCTGCACACCTTGCTGTGTGAGCATACGCAGGATTCTGGCGAACTCCTGTTGGTGTTTGAGGTCGCCGGTCAGGAACCTCCCGCCGCCCTGCGTACTGAGCAGCAGCGTGGCGAGCAGCGGCGCGGCGCCGGCCACGCCTGTAGCGAGCGGGTTGTCCGCCGCCGCCTGTGCCCCCGCGCCCAGCCCACCGGCGCCCAGGAGCAGCAGCGACGTGTTCAGCGCCCGGTTGCCGCCACCCGTGACCTCGGGCATCCGCGACTCCATCGCGGACGCCACCCGGTCCACCACCTCGTTCTTCGTCGGCACGGCCCCCGCTTTTGTGCCGCTGCCGCCCTGCTGCACGTCGAGGCTCGCTTGCTTCTCCATAGCGCTGGGCTGCAGGTGTCCCTGCGGGGTGAGCCCGGCATCGGTCGCCTTGCGCGTTTTCTCCATCGCGGCCCACTTCTGCCGCCACTCATCGAACGGGTGTGGACCGTCGTACGGGACCGGGTTGCCCTTCGCGCTCATCTTCGTTTTTGGCATCGGGATCGTGTCCCGCAGCGCATCGTCCAGCGCGTTCTGGTACTCGGCATACTTCGCCGCCATCGTGACGTCACCATTCTGGAACGCACCGTGCGCGAGCTCACTTGCTGCCCGGCGGCGGTCCATCACCTCATTCGCCGTCAGCGTCTTGGGGCGCCCGGGGAGCGGCTTGCCGTTCGGCCCTAGGATTGTGGATGCCTTCGGGGTCGCATCCGCCAGGCCGCGCTCCAGGGGCTTCATGTTGCCGCCGGTCGCGCGCGCGTGCTCCGACACCTTATCGATGATGTCCTGCGTCGTCTGCGCGACCTTGTCCATCGGGACATCCGGCCCCGCGCGGAACACGTTCCCCTCGTTCACCAGCGTCCCCTTTATCGCGTCAACATCGGTGGGGATCAGCTGACTCATCTTCGTGCCGGTGGCGTCCGTCGCCAACTCGGTGAGCGCTTGCTTGTTCTTGATCGCCGCCTTGTTGACACCGCCGCCGAGGAGAACCACCTTCGACAGCGCATCGGTCATGTTCTTGATGCCCTCGTTGTCGGTGAGGTGCGATGCGAGCAGCGTCATCTTGTCGCCCACGGGCGAGTTCCTGATGTCGTCAATCTTGGACTGCGCGAACTTGGACGCCTTCGGCGCGAGTCCACCGAACACCTTACCGATGCCGCGGCCGGCGACGTCACCACCGGCGCCGAAGATGCCGCCCCACATGGCGCGATCCGCGTCGTCGGCACCGGCATCCTCGGTCGGCGCCATCGCGCTCTGCGCGGCCCCGGCTGCAGCATTGCCCCCGAGGGACGCCGCCACCTTCGCCGTCCTGGCGAGCGGTATCGCCTTCGGGATCATCGACACACCCTTCGCCACGCCCAGACCGGGCAGCATGTAGGGCAGGTTCTCACCAACGAAATTGCCCGCGGCACCGGCTACGGTGTCGGTGAGCGGCTTGTCGATCTTGTTCTTCTCCTCCTGCTGCTTGGCGACCTTTATTGCCTCAGAGTTCGCCTCGTTGCCCGTAATGAGGGAAGAGAGGCTATTCTGCCCGCCGGTTCCACCGAGCCATCCGCGCCGAGCTGCAAACCCCTTCGCCCCGAGGTACGCGTTCGTGAGCCCGCCCCCGATCCCGGCCAGACCCTGCTCGACCACGTTCATGTCGTCGGTCGGGTTGTAGTCGTCCACGCCCTTCACATACACGTTCTTCGCGTGCTTCGGCGCTGCTGGCGCAGCCGCGGGTGCTGCGTTAATCATCGACGCGAACGCCTTGGCGGACTCAACATCACCCGCCGCGTCGGCCTTCGTCATTGCATCAATGAGTTCGTCACGGGATGGCATGTCTACCCCTTAACTCCGTACGTCGCCATAGCCTTCTGTTGTTCCGGCGTGTACTGCTTCGCGGCGGCAGGTGGTTCAGCCCCTTCGTCCCTCTTGCTGCGGGTGTGCTTCACACGCGCCTCTGCCACCGTAATCGCTTTCGGGCTGTGAGCGCGCGCCATCTGCTCGCGGAAGTTGGCTTGCGCTTCCAGCTTGCGCGCCATTTGCTCACCCGAGGCAAACGGCATCTTCATAATGTCGGACGCTTGCTTTTGTTCGGACGTGGTGAACGACGCGCCATAGAGGCTATGCATTTCCGCCGCGATGTCGCGGGTGACGTTGGAGCGGAGTATCTGCTGCTCCGCCTTCATCCTTTCTGCCGGGTCCACGATGCCCGCGGTTGCGGCACTCACATACGCGCGGAAATTGTTGCCCCCGCTGTACGCGCCCTTGCCGGGATTCTGTTTCTCGTCCGCACGAATCGCGCCCGCCATGTCGCGACTGTCCGCCGCGGAAGTCAGCAGCTTGGTCGTGTCCAGAATCTCCTTGCGATCACCCTTCTCGATAATGGGATCAGCTTCGGTCTGGATATGCTCTTGCCCCGTGCGCGTGTTGATGAATTTTTTGCCGTCCCACGCCAGGAGGTCGCCCGCGATGTTGGTGTGCCCGCCCGAGACTGAGGCCTTGCCACCCTCGCCGTCGCCCTTACGGGACGCGACTGCTTGCGCGAGTATCCGCCGCGTTTCGTTGTTCTCGTCGGTCGTGTAGCGCTTGTCATCGCTGCGGCGTTTTTCGTCCAACTCCCGCTGCGCCCGATCAGCTTTGTCCTTCTCCCCACGGTAGCGCAATTCTTCAATACGCTGATTCTCCTGCGCGATGTGCGCGGCCCTGGTTTCCGCTATGGTCGCTTCTTCCTTGCGCGTCATCGGCGCGTCGGCATCGACACCCTTGGTGAAGTATTCCTTGCCCATTGCCAGCGAGGTCGGATCACCGAGCGCGAGCAGCTTCTCACCCTTGGTGCGGAAACTCTCCGCAGTCGGTAGCTTGGGCAGGATCGCGTCCGTTGCCAGCTTCGGCTTCATGCCGGGGCCGGCCATGTCGACCGGATTCACCCGCGGCAGCATGGGCGGCGGCTCCGCGCCCGGCGGCGGCATGCCCTCGGGCGGGGGCGGCGCGAGTGGGCTGGGCTGCGGTCCCTGCGGCCCGCCGAGCAGTTGCGCCAGCTGCTGCGTCGAGTCAGCCCCCGCACCCTTAAACTCGTTGTCGCGCGGGCCGACGTTGGGCATGCCCGTGGGGCCAAACGCTTGCGCCAGTGGCGGCGCGGCTTCCTGCGCGGCCGGCGGCGGGCCCGCGGGCACCGTGGCTTCCTGCTCGATCGGCATCGACGGCACGCCTGGCGCACTACCGTCCGGCGCACCCAGGATCTCCGCGCGCTGCTGCTTGATCGACTCCGACATCGCCTTGTCGGCCGCATCCGCCTTGTCGGCTTGCCACGCAGAGAGCCCGCCCCCAAGCGCCTTGGCGAGCGGGTGCAGCCAGGACATCTTCGCGCGCGGGTCGGTGGGCATCTCCGAGGGCGCGAACGCTTGCTGCTGCAGCATCTCAGCGAGCTTGCGCTGGCGCGCAATCGAGGCAGTCTGTGAGGCGAAGTCTAGAGGCATGATTACTCCGAGTGCGCGTCGATGATCGCGCGAGCGTGACGCAGTTCCCACACCACGGCGTTCAGATTCATCCGCACAATTTCCACTACCTTCCTGTGCAGCGTCGGGTGATGCTTCCGCATGTAGTCGAACTTGCCCACGGTGTCGAACAGGTAGCCGGAACAGTGCTGGCAGTCGAGCGACGTGTTGTTGTAGACGTAGTGCGGCGGCAACGCCACGTCATTGTCGCGCAAGTACCCCTTCACCATCTCGTCCGTCCACTCCTGCAGCGGGAACAGGTACTCGATGCCGTCCTCGACGTGCCCCGAGCGGATCGGAGACTTGAGCCTCTCGCTGTTGCGCTGCCCGCGAATCACCATTGTCGCGCCCAGCATCCGGGTCGCACGGTCCATCGGTGCCCAGATGTTCGCCTGGCAGCACCCGAGCGGCGCCTGTGCCTTGTGCGGGCGACCCTCGTAGATCGCCGCGCCGAACGGCGTGTCCCACGCGCTCAGTGCGTCGGACGGGTAGCCGTTCTCCGCGATCTGCAGCGGCTGGTCCGACTCCACTTCCTGGAAGTGCGGCACCAGCTGCTTGATCGCGTCCATCTGCAGCCGTGTCTCGGGGAACGCATCCCCGGTGTTGCACCACAGCACCGTGATGCGCTCCCACCACGGGCGCATGAGGTACAGCGTGGCAAGGGAGTCCTTGCCGCCGCTGAAGTGGAGCGCGACGATTTTGTGGTCTTTGAGCATCAGATCATCGCCGTGGCGCCCATCCCCGCAACGCTGCCGAGCGCGCTCATCATGCTGTTGCGCTCCGACGCTGCCGTGGCGTTCGCTGCCTGGTTCGCGGCGCCCGTCGCCTGTGCTGCACCGAAGATCGGCGCCGCCGTGGTGTTGCTGCCCTGCTGCTGACCGAAGGTGCCGCCCTGCACCTGCGTCCCGCTCAACATCGCGAGCAGTTCGTTCATCGGCATCTGGCGAATCTGCTGCATCTCGGAGAGCCCCTGCGCGCGTGTGGCGTTGCCGAGGTTGGCGTTGGTGAAGGCGTTGTTGATGTCCTGCTGCGCCGCCGTGTTGCGCTGGCCGAGCGCGTCCATCACCGCCTGGTTCTCCAGACCGAACTCGCCGGTGCGCTCGCCGTACTGCTGGCCGCGGTTGGCGAGCTGTTGCGCCTCGATCTGCGCGGCGGCATCCTGACCGGCCTTCTGCGCCTCGAACGTCGCCGCCGTGCGCGCGTCGTTCTGGCCCTGCAGCAAGTCGCTCATCTGCTGCCGCGAAGCGTCCGACGTGGTGACGCCGCCCATGTTGGCGATGCGCGCGCGCATCTGCTCCTGCTGCCGCTCCGCCACCGGATCGAAGCGCGACGAGAAGTTCTTGTAGGACTCGTCCATCATCTTCTGGCGCACCGCGGTGGGGTCGTTGAGCGACTGCAGACCCTCCAGGTTGATGTCGGTGTTCATCGTGGTGCCGCCCTTGATCCCGGCGCGGCCCATCTTCTCCGCGTCAACGTGCCCCGTGAGCGGGTCCAGGCTCGACGTGTCGAATGCCTTGCCGAGTGAGTTCTGCACCTGCTGCACGGTGCTGTCCCCGACGCCGAGCATCTGTGACATCAGCTTGCGCTGCTGGTCGAGGCGCGCCTGGTCCGCAGGATCGAACGTAGTCTTGGTCGTGTAGCCGGATGCGGAGTTGGGGTCCGCGACGGTCGAGGTCGTCTTGTACGGGTCCGACTGCGTGCCGAGTGTCCTGATCCAATCTTCCTTGGACGTGGCGGCGTTGGCGAGCCCCTGCTCTTTCGCAGCGGCGCCGTAGTCCGGTGTTGGTTGTGGTGCTGATTTGCCGCCCATTATTCATTTCCTCCGACACCACCCGAACCACCGGGACCATCCCCGCCGCCGGAACCCTGCGATTGTTGCAGGATTTGCATGTAGATTTGCTTGGCGATTTCCGGCGACACCATGTACTGCCGCGCGATCTGATTCACCCGATCCGTCGTCAGGCCGGGCGTTGCCGCCGATTCCGCTGGCGTCACCACGCCACCTGTGCCGGGCGGCGGCTGCGTAACGTCCGGCGTAACTGTGGGCGGCGGACCTGTCGCGCCGGTTGCTGCGGGCGGCGGCGCCGTGGTGCCTGTCGCGCCGGGAACCGGATACGCAGGACTGTTCCCGAGCGTCGGGTTCGCGCGCCGCCACGCCTCAAGTTCTTTTTCCTTGCCGACCGCATCCTGCCACTTGTCGCCCTGCGTCATCTTCGCCCACTGCTCGTAGACGCCCAAGCGCCGAGCCGCTTGCTCCTGATTGCTGCCCGAGTTGGTGAACATCTCCAACAGCCGGTCGGCGGTGCCGGTTGCAATTCCGGCGGCTTTCAACGAACGGTGAACATTCGCCATACCGTTCGGCCCCGCCGTCTTGGCAAGCTGTTGCATCGCGGCGAACGGATCGCTCGACCCCGACATTTTCTTGACGACCGACTGCCAATCCTTGTTCGTTCCCTCTGCAATTTCAGCGCCGCCCGTCCCGGCCATCATCTTCTTCATCCAATCGGGCGCGTTCGCTTGCGCGGCCTTCGCGGCTTGCTGCTGGTTATACATCTTCGCGTACCCGCCTGTCGGATCGGTCTGCGCGTTGAACCTGTTGGGTAACTGCGCGGCATAGTCGACCGGGCCGGTCGTGCCCGTGGCGCCCGGTGCTGTGGTGCCTGTAGCGCCCGCTACGCCGCTCTGCGCGCCCTGCTGCTGCCCACCGCCCGCGGGGTTGTTGAAGCCGCCCAGCGTGCCCGCGGGAGCGCCCGGCGTGCCGCCCTTGGCCGCTTTGCCCTGGCTGACCGCATCCCCGACGGTCAGGCTCGATCCCGACATGGGCGATCCCGTGCCCGCTGCCGCGGTGAACACGGGCGGCGGCGGCGGAACATACGATGTCGAGTATCCCGCCGGGGCCGTCGAGCCCGTGGCGCCGGCCAGCGCCGCCTGACTCTGCATCGTCCCTGCGGGCGTCGGCGCCATGTTGCCCTTCCCGCCCTGTCCCTTGCCGCCAGGCTGCGGTCCCGTGTACGCCGCGGGCGGCGTAGCGCCAGTGGCGCCGATGGGCGTGGCGACTGCGCCAGTGGCGCCGGTGGGCGCGTTGGGGTCAACGAGGCCCGTAGCGCCTGTGGGCGTCGTACTGAGCGGCGCGGTGCCGGTCGTGGAATTCCCCGGCGTAGCGCCGAGCGTGCCCGCACCGAGCCCCTGATCGTACTGGGGCGCAGCCGCAGCAGATGCCACACCGGCGTTGTAGACGCCGTTGGAGTTGTCGGTACTCGCGCCCGATCCGTAGTTCGGGTTCGGTGGGCTCTTGCCCTTGCCGCCGTTTGCCTGGTTGCCCATCAGTTTGCCTTTCGTGGCGCGCAGCCGCGCGGCGGTTTCAGCCAGCGGCAATCCTCGCGGAACATCGTGTAGACGCGCAGATCGCCGTCGGGGGCCGCATCCTTGAGCGTGGCCTCCAGCTTGAAGCCGATGTGTTCATCGAAGCGCCGAGCTGCATAGTTGGATTCCGGCACCAGGCCGGTGATGCGCTTCACCCTGCATTCCATGAACGGGTAGTGGAAAACGTACCAGAGGAACTCCCGCGTCATCCAGCGCGAGCCGGGGACCGCGGCGACGTGCATGTTGATGTTGGCGCCGTTGAATCCCTCGAACCAGACGCACGCGATGATCTCCACCCGGCCCGTGTCCTCGTCCACCTCGATCAGCCCGACGCAGCGACCGACCGCGAACGCCCCGTGCGAGTCGCACATGCGCTCCATGAACGGCCCCATCACCTCCTCGCAGTTGGTAACGATCTGCCTCACAGGACCGCCCCTTCCTCGACCAGCAGATCGGTGGACACCCAGATGTACCCGAATGACGTGGATGTCTTGAGGAACGTCGCGGCGCAGAACCCGATCTCGCCCACGCCCACCCAGCGCTTGAAGATGGTCGACGCGGCACCCCACACGTCCTGATCCCAGATTGCCTGGTCCCACTTGGCGGCGATCGTTGACGCGTTGGCCGGCGGGATCGGCGGGGAGTCGTCCTCGATCTTGAAGTCGACGTTCACCGTGAGCCGGAACTGCGGTTCGATCGGCGCTTGCATCGTGGCCCGAGCCATCGTGATGTGCTTCTGCTGCGCCCCGCGCCCGAGGTAGGCGAACGCGCACAGCGCTTGCGCCGGGATGGCGCCGCCGGTGTCGAGCGCGAAGTCGTAGTTGTCGAGGGTGCCGAACCACGCATGGCCGACGATGCCGTTGGGCGTGCCGAAGAACAGTTCGTTCTTGTGGACTGCCCAGCTGACGCCGTTGTAGTTCTCGAACTCGCACCACGCGCCGGTGACGGTGTTCATCACATACTGGCGGTACACCATCACGCCCGCCGCGACACTGGTGGGGATGTTCAGATAAAGCTGATTGGCGCGATTGCTCACCACCGGCTCCCACCCGTAGAGCGTGGAGAACGTGCCTACGTCCTCACTCAGCTTCAACTGGATCAGATCGGTGAGCGGGGTCGGGTTGAGGATCTTCGACTGCGCCAGGATGGACGTGAGCGGCAGCACGCCGTCCTCGCAGAAGATGAGCAGGTCCGAACCGAACTTCGTGGCGCAGCGCCGCCCGAGTGTCGAGCCGATGCGGTACACGCCGTCCAACGTGAAGTCGGTCGCCACTGTCGGGTCGAAGCCTGTATATACAGCGATGTCGCCCTTGGACGAGATCAGCACCACATGATCGTCCGAGCCCGCGGCCGCGTCGACCGTCCATGACTTCACGCACTGCAGGAATCCGCCGCGCGAGAATAGCTCGCCCGCGTCGAACATCGCCAGTGTCCCCGCCACCTGGTCGACCGGCAGATACCACGCGCGGGTGCTGTTGATCTCGGTGAACCACAGGCGCCGATGCACCAGGTGAACGTGGATCATCTTGTTGATGGTAGTGCCGGCCGGCGGGCTCGCGGGCAGCACTAGCGCCAGGTTCGACCAGGTGGTGCCGTTGTAGATGATCGGCGGGTCCACGCCGTTCACCGCGACGAGGAAACTGCCCTGCACGTTCGTGAGCTGCGTGTACTGCCAGCGGCTGTTCGACAGTCCGGTGACGCCGGTAGCCACCGGCGCCGCGGCTTGCGTGGTGACATCCCAGATGGTGCCGCCCGCGATGGCGAACAGCTTCTCCGTGCCGAGATGATCGGCGTAGTTCATCAGCGTTTCGATCGCCGCCGGTGCGGCCAGCACCGCGTGCCGCGCCCACCCGAGGCGCAGCTGGGCGCCGTAGCGCTGCGGGAAGATGTTCTTGAGCGTGACGGCCTGGTCTGGCGACATCGCCATCAGCGAGTCGCGCGCGTTCAGTCCTCCCGTGGGGGCCGGGATGGAGGTGAGGTTGCTCACCTTCTGCGCGGGACGCGCGAGGACTGACGCTTTTGCCATTATCGGAATCGCAGGATCGGGAATGCCGCCCACTGACCCGTGAGCAGACCGATGATGTAGATGACCGCGAACACCGCGACGAGAACGCGCGCCACCTTGTCGAACGGTGCGGGCAGGGCGATGTAGCCGATCAGCCACCACAGCAGATAGCAGATCAGTCCGACGATGACCAGACTGAGCAGAATTCCAGCGAGTCCTTCCATGCGACCTCCTACCTGTTCGTGAAGTACCCGACCACTACGGCAACGATCGCCGCGATGGTTCCCTTCAACACCAACGAGATGAGCCGCACCTTCGCCTCAAGCACGGCGATGCGCTCCATTGCGCTGCGTGGTTTAGTCTCCACATCAGCCGGGCCAATTCCCATCGGGAATATTGTAAATCGTGATAAGCGGAAACTGCGGCGCACGCGCCAGCGAGAGGATCGGCCCGCCCTGATCCTGCGCGATCGCGTCGTCCAGGTTGCTCTGCCACTCCGCGGCGAACGAAGTGGTATCGAATCCCTTCGCACCGTAGAAGCGGAACTTGATCCCCGAGATCATCAGCCGATCCTCGAAAATGCAGGAGTCGGTGTCCTTCGTTGCCTTCGTTTTGCGTACCAGCGGCGGGAGCGCGATCGAGTCGCCGTCGATCACCCAGCCCTTGCTGACGTAGTAGTACGAGAGCGTGAGCGGCAGCGGCAAGCCACCGCCGGTCGTGTTCGCACCCGGCACCGGCCAGATTTCGATCGTGCTGCCGACCAGGCGGAAGCGCTCGCGCGGCCCCGTCGAGAGGATGCCCGACTTGAGGTATTGCCACTGCTGCGGCGTTTCCGGCCCGATCATGGGCCAGCGGTTGGTCTGGTCCCACTCCGTCTGCGACAGCGGGCGCGCGAAGTCCGGCGGCAGCGGATACGCCGCCTGGCCGTCGACGCAGTTGATCGTCGCCTCTCCGAACAGTTCGCGCCAGAAGCGGCGCTTCACCAGCATCTCGCCGGTCGCGTTGTAGAGCGCGAACAGCTGCTGCGGGATCAGTTCGGGATTGGCCGCGACCGATGTCGGCGCTTGCAGCGACATCTCCGCGCACGCGGTACGGATGACATCAAGGACGGTGCTATTCATTCTTTTTCGCAGCCTCCATGTCCTCGAAGCGTTTGTTCACCTTCCGCAACTCGTCCTGCAGGTAGGTGATCTGGCCCTGCAGGTTCGCGTTCTCCGCCGACAGCTTCTCGGTCAATGCCGAGTCCTTCGCCGCCGCGAGGTAGGTGATCGCTTTGCGCTTCAAGTCCTGGAAGCCCATGATGCGCGAGCCGTACACGTCCGCCAGATCTGCGATCTGCTCGACGGTGGTGATGTTGAGGTAGATGAGTTCATCCGCCTGTGCGCGGGTGATCGCGGGCCACTCGGTGAGCGGCGTGCCCTCAATCGTCTGCGTCACGTTGTGCTGGAACTGCGACCACAGCCGCGCGAACCGGCGCTTCACCTTCTCGTCCACCGTCGTGTTGACCACGGTGTTGCGATCCCCCGGCACCAGGATCTTCACGAATGGCACCGAGTCGAAGATCGGACGCCCGGCCTCGACAGTCTTTTCCTCGTTCTTCATGGAGCCCATATAAAACTGGACGTACAGAAGCTCGTCGCCGGGGGCCAGCGGGGGGAAGTTCTCTTGCGGCTGCATCAGTCCTTGCATGTGTGTCCTCGTCAGGTTAGCGAACGGTGATCGATGTTGCGGTTACGGTGATGTAGTTGAGCGTGGGCGATGCGTTGCCCACCAGCGAACGGATGCGGACATCATAGATCGACGCCGATGAGTTGTTGGTGACGATGCCGCCGAAGGTGACGGACACCGGATTGCCCGCGCCCGCACCCTCGCCGGCGGTTGCTTGCCTGATGTAGCCGGTCGCCACGCCATTGACGTACAGCTCGAGCTCCACCGCGTCGTTCGCGGCGAGCTCCAGCGTGGCCTGTACGTCGACCTTCGCGGCGTTGGGGAACTCGGGCCAGGTCAGCGTGCCCAGCAGCGGCGCGAACGTCCACGGCGCCTGTGCCGCGCCGATGCCGTTGTAGTCGGAGATGACCACCGGCGCCGCACCGACCACGCCGAGCGGCAGTGGCATTTGCCGGGAGAATATGGCGAACGATGGGCCGACCGACTCGATCAGGTCGTTGAAGAACGCGCGGATGATCGCCGGCGTGATCTGCCCCGAGTTGTTGTCGGGGAAGTTGGCTTGCACTTCCGCCAGTAGCTCCGCGATCGTTTTACGCGCCATTGTCGAACCCATCCGAGAATCCATCACTGAATGCGCCGAGTAGCACGCCCGCCTCAATGCACAGCGCCCCGTCAATCGTGACCGGCCAACCATGCACATGATTGGCGATCGGCCCGCCCGCCGAGATGGCGATCGCACCCGCCTGTGACACGCGCAGCCCATTGACGTAGAGCGCCTCGCCGCCTGGCAGCGACTGCACGATCTCCATCTGCCCGAGCGCGTTGTAGCGAATCCCGCACACCCACGAAAACGGCGCGGGCGTGGCGCTGTCGTCCACCTGCAGGTTGTTGTTGGCGTCGTACAGGCGCCCCGCCAGTTGCACCTTCGGGTTCGGTATCGCCACGTTCAAGTCGATCCTGGCTCGACCTGTCGCGGGGTTGATTTCCAATCCGTTGATGAATGGCATTACCACACCCTCCAAGTCAGAACGGGGTCCACCCACTCCGTCAGACGGCCCCACAGACGGCGTGCAGCGATCTTAACCCCTTGCCACCAGTTTTGGATGGACTGCGCCTCTGGTTCCGGTTCCGGCGGGATGAGCGCCGGTGTCGCCACGTCATGCGGCCACGGGATCGGCACGATGATGTTCGGGTCGTACTCGATGACCACGGGCGGCGGCGGCGTTGGCGGCGGCGCGGATTGCGTCGTGATCCCCGACTGACACACCTTGCCTATGGCCGTCACCGGCCAACCGTGCGTGTGGTTGGCTACCGGCGCGAGCGGGTCGATCAGCAGCGCCCCGATGTCGGAGAACGCCAAACCGTTGTTGTACGACGTGGGTGCCGCAACCGGGTCCACGCATAGCTGTCCATCCTCGTTGAACGGCAGTCCGTTGGCGAACACCACCGGCACCGCGCTCGCCTGTGCCACGACGACGGCGGCGTTGAAAAGCACGAACATATCCACGAAGTAGGTGTACCCGCCCGCGTTGCCTGTGGGCATACCGCCGACAGTCCCGCCCGCCGGTCCGTAGAAGCCCGACAGATAGGTCGCGTGCGCCGGGTTCACCACGGCGTACCCTGTGGCGTAACCGATGCCGGAATTCTCGTCGTAGCAGAGTACAACCTCCTGCCCCGCGCTCAAGGGGAACGGCGTCGGCAGATCCACGCTGACCCAACCATCCACGCCGAACAGATCGTTGGGGATGCCGGGACTCTGAAAGAGCAGTACGCCCGATGGGTAGTCGTACAGGAGCATGGTGCGGTGTTCGATTGCCGAACTGGGGTGCCGGTAGAAACGCACGGTCCTGACACTCCCACTCACTACCATGTGCCACGCCATCCCAAACCGATTCAACCCGTTGGCAATATTCGGGGGCGGCGTGGGGAATGCGTTGATGTTCTCAGGCGCAGGTGGGTCGGCAGGGTACTCCATGATTACGTCGGCGTAGTAGGCATACCCAACCTGATTGCCGTCGGGCTTCGCGGGAACTTGATAAGTGCCATAGCGCCCGCTGACGTAGATGGCGTGCAGCGGGTTCGTCACAGTCGGGCCGGGAGGATCGACGCGACCGTAGTACGATGTTTCATCGAAGCACGCAACGACGGTTTGGTTGTACGCAAGCGGAACGGGTGCCGCGAAGTTTGCTTGACACCACTCCGATACCGCCGGTTGCTCAACGATGTTGGCCGTGCCGAGCAGGGCACCCGTGGTGTCGTCGTACAGGTAAAGCGGGCGTCCCGTGCTGGCGTTGCCCGCGACGTGCCACATCCGCATCCCAATGGCCGACCCTGCGGTCTTGATCTGGTAGACCGTACCCAAGCGATACGTCCCAGAGAAGTTGGCGGGCGGCGGTGTCGGTGCCGCGAAGATGGCCTCGACCACCACAGGCGGCGGTGCAGCCGCAGACACTGCGCGAATCGCCCTCGACGCGGCGTCGTAACGCAGCGCCCCGAGGTACGCATCGCCGGGCGCAACGTCGGGCGACATCAGCACGCGCCCGGTTGCGTCCGCGACCTCCGCGAAGTTGATGAACGGCACCACTCACCTTTGAAAAAAAGGCGCAGCGTTTGACCGCCGCGCCTTGGGAGTCCCAGACAGGGGGATTGGCTACGGCGTGAGAACCACCGTCGAAGTCAGGAATGCGTAGTCGCCCGTGACGAGCGCCTGGCCGGTGCCGTTCGTGAACGTGTTTCCCGCCGCCGCGGCGACGGTGACACCGTTCGTGATACCGGCGGTCGCACCGATGGCGATGCCCGTCGCACCGACGCGGCAGAACACCGCGACTTTGCCCGGTTCGGCCCACACGATCGTGCCGAGCGCGAACGGCGCGG
>Ga0208185_1000166_pt1 | contig 42633 bp, 30 predicted proteins | sample EasRivMeERMLT700_FD_187532 | JGI IMG/M metagenome (GOLD analysis project Ga0208185, IMG submission 187532) | Soil microbial communities from meander-bound floodplain in the East River, Colorado, USA - East River MetaG ERMLT700 (SPAdes) (version 2) | ecosystem: Environmental > Terrestrial > Soil... | reverse complement strand
CAGTTGAAGAAAGGTGCGCTGCTTTCTGCGCCGGCCAAACTCCGTTATTGGGACCTGTACCGAGAGAAGTTTCATGGTATGGTCAAGGACCCTGAGAGATGCTTTCGCGAGCTGTTCGGCAATGAGTTTGCGGAGGCGTACGAGGAACAGTTGAAGCGCCTCAAAGGCCAGGGCCGCGCCCCGAAGCGTTAGAGGCGGCCGTGAACATCACGCGACATATGATCTGCCGTTATCGGACGCTCGGTCTGGGATGGACGTTCGTCGGGGCGCTTGTTGCCGTCAGCTGTGGCAAGGCGCCTCCTCCGGCGCCTCCGTCTATCACGATTGCCGCGCCGCCGGACGCCCGAGTCAAAGCTCCCATGACGCTGGCCGCGAGCGCAGATACGAACCCGGACGCGACCGGCAGACCGTCGCCGGTTGTCGTGCGTGTGTATCAGCTGCGGACTGACGGCGCATTCGCAGGGGCGGATTTTTTCGCGTTGTTCGATGACGATCAGAAAGTGCTTGGACCAGAGTTGATCAGCCGCGATGAATTCGTGCTTGCGCCGACGGAGCAGCGCACGCTGGATGTCACGCTCTCGGGCGAGACCCGCTACGTCGGTGCCGTCGCAGCATTTCGTGACATTCGCAACGCACAATGGCGGGTACTGGTCCCCGCATCGAAAAACGCGCTGAACCTCGCGATTGAGCGGGCGCGAATCGTGCTCACGGTCGCGGCGAATTGATCATGACCAGCCACTGCAGGTTACGGTAGTCAACCTTTCAGGGCACCTCGGATACGTGAATGTCGGCTCATAACAAGGTCGTCTGGTCCGAGGGACTGTTCCTGCAACCGCAGCATTTTCAGCAGCAGGATCGCTACTTCGAACGCTTCGTCGAGGGCCGCTGCCAGGCCCTGATTCCGCACAGCTGGGGGTTCACGGAGATCGAGCTCGAACGCGATCTCCTGAGCATCGGCAAGTTCGCGTTGCGCCGTGCCGCCGGCGTGTTTCCCGACGGAACACCGTTCCGCATGCCTGATGACGACCCGCTGCCGGCCCCGGTAGATGTCGGCGCGCAGGTGCGGGACCAAATTGTCTACCTGGCGGTCCCGGTACGCCGAGCCGATGCCACCGACGTCGAGCGTGCGGCGAGCGCCGATGGACTGGTCAGGCACGAGGTTCGGGAGTGGGAGGCGCGGGACGCCACCTCGACATCCGGCAACGCCGCCCTTCTCGAAGTCGGCGCCCTGCGCACGCGACTCCTGTTCGCGAGCGATGTCACCCAGGCCTACGCCTGCATCCCACTCGCCCATCTGATCGAGTGCCGCTCCGATAAGCAGGTCGTGCTCGAGGAGGCATTCATTCCCACCGTACTTCACGCCCGCGCAGCGACGCGCCTCGCGACGTTCATGAAAGAGCTTGTCGGCCTGCTGCATCAGCGAGGCGAAGCGCTGGGAGGACGAGTGGCAGCGACCGACCGCGGGGGCTCGGCGGAGATTGCCCAGTTCCTGATGCTGCAGGCGATCAATCGCTACGAGCCGCTGGTCGCTCATTTCGCCGATTCGGGAGGCCCGCATCCCGAAGAACTGTTTCGCGTGTGTGTGTCGGCGGCAGGGGAGCTGGCCACGTTCACCGCCGCATCGAAACGGGCGCCTGGCCTCGCGCCTTACCGGCACGATCGACTGCGCGAATCATTCGAACCGGTGATCGCGGCGCTCCGAGCGTCGTTGAGCACGGTGCTCGAACAGAGCGCGATTCCCATCCCGATCGAGGCGAAGAAGTTCGGCATCAGTGTCGCCACCGTCGCGGATCGGACGCTGTTCAGCACGGCCGTCTTCGTTCTGGCGGCACGCGCCGACCTGCCGGCCGAGGAGCTCCGGAGGCGTTTTCCAGCGCAGCTGAAGATCGGTCCGGTTGAACAAATTCGCGATCTCGTCATGGCGGCGCTTCCGGGAGTGCCGGTCCACCCGGTACCTGTTGCGCCCCGGCAGATCCCGTTTCATGCGGGCTTCGTGTATTTCGAGGTCGATCAGTCGAGCGAGCTGTGGAGTCAACTCAAGGCGTCTGGAGGCGTGGCCATGCACGTTGCCGGAGACTTTCCGGGGCTGGCGCTGGAATTCTGGGCGATCCGCAGCTGAATTGAGGGAACGAGGCCGCGTCTTCGTGCGCATTCCGTTGATCAGGCGCCGCAGTTGGACGGAGGCGTGCGGTTCACGTTTACAGGCGACCTAGCCGATGCCGGATATCGACGATCCATTCAAGCCGTCAGATGCCACCGTGCTGCGGCCGCGGCCCGGCGCCGGGAAGCGCGGGTCGAGCGACGTCGCGCCTCCTCCGAGGGCGAGCGCTCCGCCGAGCTCGTATGCCGATCCGATTTCTGACGCCACGCGCGAGTCTCTGGGCGCCGGGCTCAATCCGCTGGCACAGGCGGCGAGTCCGCTGCTGCTGCTCGCGGGTCAACTGCGCGGAACCCTGGCGATGCCCGAGCTCGCAGGTCTGCGGCGTCATGCACTCGACGAGATTCGCCGGTTCGAAGAGCGCGCCAAGTCGCTGGGTGTCCACAACGATATCGTGCTACCCGCGCGCTACCTGCTCTGCGCCAGCCTCGATGAAGCCGTGTTGTCAACGCCCTGGGGATCTCAGAGCGAATGGGCCCAGCAGCCTCTGCTCGTCGCCCTGCATCGCGAGGCGTGGGGCGGTGAGAAATTCTTCGAGCTGCTCGATCGGATCTCGCAGGATCCCGCTCGACACGTCGACTTGCTCGAGTTGCAGTATCTCTGCCTGTCACTCGGCTTCGCGGGAAAATTCCAGGTGCAGGCGCGAGGAGACTCGCGCCTGGCGGAAATCAAGCACACGCTGTTCAGGACGATTCGCGATCAGCGCGGCACGGTGCCGCCGGAGCTGTCACTGCGGTGGAAGGGGCTTCAGGACCGGCGCAGCCGGCTGGTTCGTTATGTGCCGTGGTGGGTGGTCGGCGCGCTGGTGCTGGCTCTTCTCGCCATGACGTTCGCGGTGTACTACGCCCGTCTCGGGCGCGCCGCCGCCCCCCTCCATACTGAGCTCGCGAACGTGGGCCTCGAGGGCTTCCACGCACCGGTCACGGCGCCGCCGGCAGGGGAGCCGACACTCAAGATGCTGCTGGCGCCGGAGAATGCCCGCGGCGCGTTGAGCGTCGAAGAGGAGGGAGGCCGCACCGTGATCACGCCGCTCGCACCCGACCTGTTTACGTCGGGCAGCGCCACGCCGAATCCCGCGCATGGCGAGCTGCTGCAGCGCGTTGCAGAGGCGATCAACAAGGTGCCGGGGCGTGTGCTGGTTGAGGGACACACGGACGATCAGCCGCTCGCCTCACTGCGCTATCGGAACAATTTCGAGTTGTCACGCGAACGCGCCGTCAGTGTGGCGAGGATTCTCCAACGGGGCGCCGCAAATCCCGCGCGCATTGAGTGGAGCGGAGTGGGCTCATCCAAGCCGCGCTACCGTCCTGAATCTGACCCGGAGAACCGGGCGCGCAACCGACGCGTTGAAATTATCCACGTGCGTTAAACAGAGCATGAGCGACATATGTTGTCCTTTCTGAAGAGCCGCGCGTTCATGATCCTGCTGGGCCTGACCCTCCTGGCCCTGTTCATCTGGTATGCCGGGCCCTACTTTGCGTTCGCCGACTATCGTCCGCTCGAATCGGCGACGGCCAGACTCGTCGCCATCGGCGTCGTTGTCGCGTTGTGGTGCGTGTCGGTGTTGCTCAAGCGGCTGCGCGCCAATCGGGCCAGCGACAAGCTGGTCGCCGCGGTGGTCAAGCAGGCGACTGCCGACCAGAGGCCGAGCGCCGATGCGGTGCAGCTGCGTGAGCGCTTCGAGGAAGCGGTCGCGACGCTCAAACAGAAGCGCCGAAGCGGTCAAAGTCTCTACGACCTCCCGTGGTACGTGATCATCGGCGCGCCTGGTTCAGGGAAGACGACCGCGCTCGTGAATTCCGGCCTGCATTTCCCTCTGGAGCAGCGAACCGGGAGAGGCGCGCTGCGCGGAGTGGGCGGGACCCGCAATTGCGACTGGTGGTTTACGGACGAAGCCGTGTTCCTGGACACCGCCGGCCGCTACACGACACAGGATTCCGACAGTGCCGCGGACAGCGAGGGCTGGGGCGAATTCCTCGCTCTCCTGCGCAAGTACCGCGCCCGCCGCCCGGTCAACGGAATCATCCTGACGATCAGCGCGCAGGACCTGATGACGGCCGGCCACGCTGGCCAGGAGGCACATGTCTCGGCGGCGCGCCGGCGATTGAACGAGCTCAATCGAGAGTTACGGATACAACTGCCTGTGTATCTGATGGTGACCAAATGCGACCTGGTCGCCGGATTTACGGAGTACTTCGACGACCAGGAGCAGGAGGGGCGCGCACAGGTCTGGGGCGTGACGTTCCCATACGAGCACACAGTCAAAGGGGAGGCCGCCCAGTCGTTTCCAGCTGAGTTCGATGCTTTGAGCGCGCGGTTGAACGGACGCCTGTTCGGGCGCCTTGAAGAGGACCGGGATGTCCGTCGCCGCGCGAAAATCTTCGGCTTCCCTCAACAGATGGCGGCATTGCGTGACGCGCTCAGCCAGTTTGTGACCGACGTATTCGGGTCGACTCGATTCGATCAGCAGGTGCTGCTGCGCGGCGTGTACTTCACGAGTGGCACACAGGAAGGGACGCCAATCGATCGCCTGTTGGGAGCGCTCGGCCGCCGATTCTCGGTCGCGCCTGATGCGGTGATCCCCCAGGCCGGTCGCGGCAAAGCGTATTTCATCGAGCGGTTGTTGAAAGACGTCCTGCTCGCCGAGTCGGGGCTCGCCGGCGTGAATCGGCGCTTTGAAGTGCAGATGGCCGCAGCGCAGGTCGGACTCTACGCGGCGATGGCAACCCTCGCCGTGGTGGGGATCGTTCTGTGGACCGTCAGCTACAGCCGGAATCGCGCGTACATCGACGGAGTGGCAGCTGACGTGAGCCGATTACGCGAGGTGCCGCCGGTCGCTGCGGACTCGTCCCTCGACGCGGCATTGCCCAGACTCGACGCCGTGCGCGCCGTCGTCGATTCGGCGAGTCGCTACAGTGACGGCGCACCGTGGCCGATGCGGTGGGGGCTCTACCAGGGAAATTCATTGCGCGACGCCGCGCGGGATGCCTACGCGCGGGAGCTCGACGGAGCGATGCTGCCTCACGTGGCAGAACGTTTCAAGCAAAGGCTGATCGAGTCCGCAGCGGTGCCCGAAGAACTGTACCAGTACCTGCGGGGCTATCTGATGCTCGGCTATCCCGAGCATCTCAACAAACCGCAACTCGCGGCGCTCGCGGATTCAGAGTGGCAGTCCACCTACGCTGCCGATCCCGATCGCGCCGCCACGCTCACGAAACACTTCCGCAACCTGCTCGAGTACGAAGACTCGCTTCGTCCAATCGCGCTTGATGAAGCGATCGTCACCCAAGCGCGCAGCACACTGCGGCAGGCGTCCCAGGCCGGTCTCGTGTATCGAGCCGTCAAGAACTATTACGCAAGCGACGCGACCCGTGCGCTGCGCCTCGACCTGGTGGCCGGCCTCGGCGCGGAACGCGTGCTCCGGCGCAAGAGCCGCATCAGTCTCGCCGAGCCGGTGCCGAGCGTCTACACGAAGCCAGTGTTCGAGGAGATCACCGACAAAGGCACCGACGCGATCGTGAAACAGCTCACCGACGAGTACTGGGTGTGGGGCGACACGCGCCCATCGATTACAGGATCGGCAAAACTGACCGCCGACTTCCTGGACGTTTACGAAAAGGACTACATCGCCGCCTGGGATCGCATCGTCAACGACATTCAATCGACGCCTGCTTCGTCGTTGTCCGAGACCAAAGACGCTCTGGCGATTCTGAGCGGACCGACGTCACCGCTCCGCGGCCTGCTGAAGGCCGTCGATGACAACACCTACATCGTCAAGCCTCCGGATCCAGCGAAGCCCGGGATCATCGGCGGGATTGGAAGCCGCATTGGAGGAGCGCTTGAGAGAGGTCGCGCAAGGCTGGGCGTGCCCACCGTGGTGCCCGGGGCGCAGATCACGGCTCATTTCGAGCCCATCCATCGGCTGCTCGCGGGAGACAAGGGCAGCGCACCCATCGACGCCATCCTGAACAAGCTGCGCGAGCTCCAGCAGAAAGTAGAGCCGCTCGGCGCGCTAGGCGGTCCCGATGTCAAAGATCCTCAGGCGATCGCCGGCATCGGCGAGACCGCAAACGCGCTGAAGCGCGACGCGGTTGCGCTGCCGCCGAGCATCGGATCGGTGGTCACGCAGGTCGCCAACGGTGCGACCGCGGCGGTTCGCGGCGATCTCAGCGTTACCCTCGAGAGTCGCTATCAGCAGGACGTCGTCAGAGAGTGCACCGCTATTGTCGCCAGTCGATTTCCATTCGTGCCCGGCAGTCCGACCGATGTTCCGCTCGCCGACTTCGGTCGGCTGTTCGGCTACAACGGTGTCTACGACATGTTCTTCAAGACGGAGCTCGCGAGCCTGGTCGACACGTCACGAAGCCCGTGGGCGTGGAGACGCGATGCGTCCGGCGCCGCGGTTGGCGGATCGGTGTCGATGCTGCGGCAGTTCGAGGCGGCGGATCGCATCCGCACGATGTTTTTCCGGTCCGGATCACAGGACCCCGAGGTGCGCTTCTCCATCGCGGCAGTCGATCTCGATGCAGGTGCTGTGCGGTTTACCCTGGATGTCGATGGGCAGGCATTCGACTATCGTCATGGCCCCGTCATCGCCAAGCCGATGACCTGGCCGGGCCCGAATCCTGGGCGGGCGATTGCGACGTTCGAGGAACGCGCTGGTGGGCGTCCGAACATCGCAGCCGAGGGGCCGTGGGCATGGTTCCGACTGATTGACCAGGCCCAGGTACAGCGCGAGACGGATGCGGTCTATGTCGTCACTATCGAAAAGAGTGGCCACGAGTCGCGCATCCGTGTCGAGAGCATCAGCATCCGAAATCCGTACGGAAACCAGGCCCTGCAGCAATTCCGCTGCGGGTAGAGAGTTACGTCGGCAGTGTTGGAAGTAGGCTTCTACGGCAAGCTGCCGAGTCACGGCGATTTCCTGCGGCGCCGCGTGTCGGACGCCTTTGTGCGCGTCTGGGATGCGTGGCTGCAGGAATGCATCGGCGCGAGCAGGGCAAGTCTTGGAGATCGCTGGCTCGATGTCTATTTGACGAGCCCCGCCTGGCGTTTTGCATGCGCCGGCGGAACGTTTGGTCCGGCGCCAGTGATCGGATTGATGGTCCCGAGCGTCGACCGCGTCGGCCGCTACTTTCACCTGACACTCGTGGCTGAGCTGCCGCAGGATGTGAGCATCGTCTCAGCCGCAACCGGCTTGGAGGGGTTCTTCGAGAGCGCACAGCGACTGGTCATCGAGACGCTCGCCGCGGAAAGCGTCGACTTCGAGCGCTTCGACGAGGAGGTCGCCAGGATGAGCAGCGAGCTCGAATCAGCCTGCGGGCGCCCGCGGGTGCTCCTGGATCCCTCGGCCGAGGAGATCGTGAACGACGGCGGTCAGGCCGCCTGGCAGATTCCCATCGGGTCTCCGCTCCAGATGGGACACGTGCTCGAGCAAATCCTTTCACTGCGCCTGTACAAACTGTACGACCCACTGGTGATCTGGTGGACTGACGGATCTGCAGCCGTCGAACCCAGCTGCCTGATCGGGAAGGGGTTGCCGCACCCCGATGCCTTCAGCGCTCTGTTGGACGGAGCGTGGTCGGCGGCGCATTGGCGGACGATTACTGCACGTGTCGAGACGGGTCCGCTTCAAACGGAGGCGGAGGTCCTAATGGAGGATCTGACGCCGCCGCGCTACCGATCGGCTGGAGCGACCGACGTCGGTCGCGTGCGCACCATCAATCAGGACTCTCTGCTCGAGCGGACCGAGGTCGGCTTGTGGGCCGTAGCGGACGGCCTCGGCGGGCACAGCGATGGAGAAGTGGCGAGCCGCATGGTCTGTGATGCTCTGGCGGATTTCGTGCCGGACGCCAGCTTCGAACAGATGGTCGATGCCGCGGGAGAACGCCTGCACGAAGTAAACGACCATCTCGTTCGGGCGGCGGCACGCTCGCACAATGCCGTTGTCAGCGGCAGCACCGTTGTGGCGTTAATGGCGCGCGGCACGCGCTGCGCGGTGCTCTGGGCGGGCGACAGCCGCGTGTATCGCACGCGGGACGGCCGCCTGGAACAGCTCACACATGACCACAGCCTCGTGGCGGAGTCCGAAGGACTGACCGAAGTTCCCTCCAACATCGTGACGCGAGCGATCGGCGGCGAGCCGACATTGGCGCTCGACGTCTATCGTGACCGCGTGAGCCCCGGCGACAGATTCCTTCTGTGCTCCGATGGACTGACGCGGATGGTGTCGGAGCCGCAGATCCAGCAATGGATGGCACACGACGATATCCGGGCTGCTGTCGAAGGGCTCATCGCGGCAACCCTGACTGCCGGCGCCCCGGACAACGTCACCGTCGTCATCGTGGAGGCCTATTCCTGACGCGACGTCGCCCCCCCTCCCAAATGTCCATCCAGGGTCGGCGCTTTCGCCCCAGTCGGCCAAATCCACCTCCCCACTTTCGGCTTTGGACTTTTCGGGGAAGTGACTAGAATCCCATCCGTCTCAATAAATAGACGGGCCGGCCCGCGCTGGTCCATCAATACGGGCAGGCTCGGATCTGTGTTTTTCCGATTGCGGCCTGTTCGTTTTCGCCAGTTGTTTCGTTGTCTTATGTCGAGGCCAGCGCAAGAAGGGTTTGAACAGACCTCCCGGCGGGGCAGAGAGCTCTTATGAGTGCTCTATGGGGGGGTGACGATTTGCTCGGGCCGATTACATCGGACCGGCCGTGTGGGGAGAACCTGGAAGACACGCCGTTGCTGGCGTCGTTTGATACGTTTCGGCTGTTTGGCTCGGCGACACCGCTCGATGCCCGCCCGGATCCTCGTGATCCCGAGGGTAAGCGATCGCTGCCCCCTCCCGAATGGGGTGAGATCAAGAATCGGTCGATCGAGGCGTTGCGCAAGAGCAAGGACATCCGTTTGCTGGCTCACCTGGGCACTGCCTCATTGAGAACCGATGGATTGCCAGGGTTTGCCGAAGCGTTGGCGGTTGCCTCGCACTGGCTGGAGACACACTGGGCTCAGACCTACCCACTGGTCGACGAAGACGCAATCCTGCGACGGAACGCGCTGAATTGCTTCGCGGACCAGATGGCGGTGATCGACGGACTACGTCGACTGCCCTTGGTGAGCAGCCGTCAGCACGGAAAGTTCAGTCTGCGTGACATAGACATCGCTGCGGGGCAGCTGCAGCCGGGCGACGGTGACGCCAAGCGGGACGAAGCGCAGATCAATGCGGCGTTCGCGGAGGTGCCGCTGGACGAGTTGAAGCTGCTGCAGACGACTGCGGCGAACGCCCTGGCGGCGCTGAAAAGCATCGGGTCGGCGATGAGCGTGGCCGGCCCCGACGCCGTCCCGGACTACGATCCGTTGTCGCAGCAACTGACACGATTGGGCCGCGTGGTGCACGAGCAGCTCGGATTGCGTGGCGACCTGCCGGGCGAGGAACGTGCTCCCGGCGCGGATGGCGGAGCGGTTGCCGTGGGTGCTATCAAGTCCCGCCAGGATGCTATCCGGGCGTTGGACGCGGTGGCCGAGTTTTTCCGGCGCAACGAGCCTTCGAGCCCGATTCCATTGTTCCTGGAACGTGCGAAGCGCCTGGTCTCCAAGAATTTCCTTGAAGTACTCGCCGATGTTGCCCCTGACGCCGTCCCCCAGGCGCGGTCGGCAGGCGGTCTGGCGCAAGGGGAGTGAGCAGCTTGTGCGGTGTCGAAACTGAGTGAGTGGATGCATGAAAACGCGTCAGGAGGTTTCCCGTGGCTAAGGCAAGCAGTCAGAAATTCATCGCGCGCAATCGTGCACCTCGCGTGCAGATCGAGTACGACGTTGAGCTGTATGGGGCCGAGAAGAAGATCCAGCTTCCGTTCGTGATGGGGGTGTTGGCGGATCTGTCGGGAAAACCCGCGGAGCCGCTGGCACCGGTCGCGGATCGGAAATTTCTCGAGATCGACGTCGACAACTTTGACAGCCGGATGAAGGCCCTGAAGCCGCGGGTGGCGTTTCAGCTGCCGAACACCCTGACCGGCGAGGGCAATCTCAACGTGGAGCTGACGTTCGAGAGCATGGACGACTTCTCGCCCGCGGCAGTGGCACGCAAGGTTGATGCGCTGAATAAGCTGCTCGAGACGAGGCAGCAGCTCTCAAATCTCATCACTTATATGGACGGCAAAAGCGGGGCGGAGGAGCTCGTGAGCAAACTGTTGCAGGATCCCGCCCTCCTGCAGACGCTTGCGACCACGAAAAAGCCACAGGACGAACCTTCGTCGTAAACGTGAGCCACCGAGCGGAGAACAGTTATGGCTGACCCAAAATCCCAGCAGGAAGCACAGTCGACGACGGGGACGATTGAGGCGAATGAATTCGACTTTCTGCTGAAAAAGGAATTCAAGCCCAAGACCGACGAAGCGAAAGAAGCCGTCGAGCGCGCCGTGCGAACGCTGGCCGAGCAGGCGCTCTCGCAAACGAAGCTGATTAGCAGCGACGTCGTCAAGTCGATCGAGGCGATCATCGCGCAGATCGACACGAAGCTGACCGAGCAGATCAATCTGATCCTCCACCACGAGGACTTCCAGAAGATCGAAGGGGCGTGGCGGGGGCTGCACTATCTGGTCAACAACACCGAAACCGACGAAATGCTGAAGATCCGATTCATGGATATCAGCAAGAACGAGCTAGGCAAGACCCTCAAACGTTACAAGGGCACCGCCTGGGATCAGAGTCCGCTGTTCAAGAAAGTCTATGAAGCGGAGTACGGGCAGTTCGGCGGCGAACCGTTTGGCTGTCTCGTGGGCGACTACCATTTCGACCAGACGCCTCCAGATGTCGAGCTGCTGGGAGAGATGTCGAAGGTCGCTGCAGCGGCGCACGCGCCTTTCATTGCCGGCGCCTCACCCACCGTGATGCAGATGGACAGTTGGCAGGAACTGGCCAATCCCCGCGATCTCACGAAGATCTTCGGCACCCCGGAATACGCGGGGTGGCGCTCGTTGCGGGAATCGGAAGACGCCCGGTATATCGGCCTCGCGATGCCTCGGTACTTGTCTCGCCTCCCTTACGGGCCGAAGACCAGCCCGGTGGAGGAGTTCGATTTCGAGGAGGACACCGGGTCGGCCGACCACAGCCGGTATACATGGGCGAACGCCGCGTATGCGATGGCGGTCAACATCAACCGGTCGTTCAAGCTGTATGGCTGGTGCTCGCGGATACGCGGCGTCGAATCGGGCGGCTCGGTCGAAGGCCTTCCGACACACACGTTTCCGACCGACGATGGCGGTGTAGACATGAAGTGTCCCACGGAGATCGCGATTAGCGACCGCCGTGAAGCGGAGCTGGCCAAAAACGGTTTCATGCCGCTGGTACACCGTAAGAACTCGGACTTCGCGGCGTTTATTGGTGCACAGTCGTTGCAGAAGCCCAGCGAATACGATGACCCCGATGCCACCGCGAACGCGAATCTGGCGGCACGGCTCCCGTACATGTTTGCATGCTGCCGCTTCGCGCACTACCTGAAGTGCATCGTGCGAGACAAGATCGGTTCGTTCAAGGAGCGGGACGACATGCAGCGGTGGCTGCAGAAGTGGATCATGAACTACGTGGACGGCGATCCGGCGCATTCGTCGGAATCGACCAAGGCGTCGAAACCGCTGGCCGCTGCCGAAGTGCAAGTGGAGGAGATCGAAGGCAACCCGGGCTATTACGCGGCGAAGTTCTTCCTTCGTCCGCACTACCAGCTGGAGGGGCTCACCGTGTCATTGCGGCTGGTATCCAAGCTGCCTTCGGCGAAGGCCAGCTGAGACGCAGATACCTCCGCGCGGCGGAGGCTCACCGATCGATTGGGAAAAGAAGAGGAGCGTAGCGATGGCAGTAGATGTCTTTTTGAAGCTGGGGACCATCAAGGGTGAATCCAAGGACAGCGCGCATCCAGGCGAGATCGACATCCTCTCATGGTCCTGGGGAATCGCGCAGACGGGCACCATGGGCCACGGGGGCGGTGGCGGCGCCGGCAAGGCGAATTTCAGCGATCTGAACATCATGCACACCCTCGACAAGGCCTCGCCGGTGTTGATGGCGTCGTGCGCGAACGGTGAGCACATCGCGGAAGGGACGCTCGTGGCGCGCAAGGCCGGGAAGGGTCAGCAGGAATACCTCATCCTCAAGATGACCGACGTCCTGATCACGAGCGTTTCACCGTCCGGCAGCAGTGAGGAACCGACGGAGAGTGTCTCGTTGCAGTTCGGGAAAGTGGACCTCGAATACAAGCCCCAGAAGCCGGACGGTTCGCTCGATGCGGGACTGCACTTCAAATACGACATCACGGGCAACAAGGAAGGCTAAGTGATCGACGGACACGCCTTGACGGGCGGATCCGGCGATATGTTCCTGATGGTCAAGGGCGCCAAGGGTGGCCTGATCAAAGGGGAAACGCAGGACGACGCCCACAAGGGAGAAATCGACGTCCTGAGTTGGTCGTGGGGTATGCACGCGCGGCCTTCGCTCGGGGGCGGTGGCGCCACCGGCAAGGCCGCGGTGCACGAACTGAAGGTCGTCAAGAAGATCGACAGCGCCTCGACGGCGCTGATGGTAGCGCTGCGCACGAATGAGCTGATTGTCAAGGCCGTGCTCACGCTGCGCAAGGCGGGCAAGACACCGCTCGAATATCTCACGATCACCATTGAGCAGGGCCGGGTGACGTCGCTCACGATTGAGGCAGGCGACAAGAGCGGCAGCCCGGACCTGTTCGAGCAGGTCAGCTTCTCGTTCAACAAGATCACCGTCGAGTACGTGCCTCAGGGCAAAGACGGACAGGCGCTCGGCGGCATGACGTACACCGATCAATGGAATGAGGGAAGCTAGCGCGGTTTCACGCCACGTGCCACCGAGACACCGATGGACGTATTCCGGCTTGCCTCGGTGCCCCAGCGCCTCGGTGTTCCGTCACGGTGATAAAGAGAGTAGCGGCGCCCGCAGCTCGCGCGCGTCACTGGGGAGCACACGATGAGCGCCGCCGATGCTGCCGAACAGAGTCTGAAGAATGGAGATCCTGCCGCGGCCCTCGCGCACCTGCAGGAGCAGGTCCGAGCCCGCCCTGCCGATCCCAAGCTTCGCGTGTTCTTATTTCAGCTTCTTTGCGTCGTCGGCCAGTGGGACCGCGCGCTGAACCAGCTCAAGGTGGCGTCGGACCTCGACGCCGGCGCGTTGGCCATGGCGCAAACCTACGGCGACGCGGTGCGTTGTGAAAGCATCCGGCGCGAAGTGTTCGAAGGACGAAAATCCCCGATGGTTTTCGGCGAACCCGAGCAATGGCTGGCGCTTCTTATCGAGTCATTGCTGCTCGCTGGACGCGGTGACCGCGCGAAGTCCGAGGAGTATCGGCTCCAGGCCTTTGATGAGGCCGAGGCGTCAGTCGGTGAAATCGATGGACAGCCGTTCACCTGGATCTGCGACGCCGACTCGCGTCTGGGGCCGGTGCTCGAGGCCGTGATCAACGGGCGGTACTACTGGGTTCCGTTCTCGCGCCTGAGCCGCGTGACGATGGAGGCCCCCGAAGATCTGCGCGATATGGTGTGGATGCCGGCCCAGCTGCAATTCGAGAACGGCGGCGAGGCGGTGGCGCTCATTCCGACCCGCTATCAGGGCTCTGAGACCTCGGCCGATGGGCTCATCGCGCTCGCGCGCAAAACGCTCTGGGAAGAGATTGCGCCGGACAACCACCACGGTCTCGGCCAGCGGATCATCGCGACGGACGCCGGCGACGTGCCGCTCATGGAGATCCGGTCCCTCTCGATCAATCGCCAGGCGGATGGCGCGACGGAGCCGCTCAGCGCTGATCATGGCTGAGCAGCTCACGCCCCAGGAGCGACTGCAGCCGGCACTGCTGGATCGTCTCACCGATGACGAGCCGGACAAGAAGCTGGAGCTTCGGGAGCAACGTGTCCTGTCGAAGAGCCGCATGCGGCAGGCGGTGCTGCGCGATCTCGCCTGGCTCTTCAACGCCACACGGCTCGAGGCGGAAGTGGATTTCACGAGCGCGCCGTATGCACGCCAGTCCGTCATCAATTTTGGACTGCCCTCGCTCTCCGGGCGATTGGCCTCGACGCTCGAGGTGGGCGATCTGGAGCGCGCCGTCCGGCAGGCGATCCTCGATTTCGAGCCACGCATCCTTCCCAACACGTTGCGCGTGAGTGCACTCGTGGAGCTCAGCGAGCTCGATCATCACAACGTGATCGGGATCGAGATCCAGGGCCAACTGTGGGCGCAGCCGGTCCCCCTCGACCTCCTGGTTCGTACCGAGATTGATCTCGAAACCGGCAAAGTCCAGATCGCGGATCTCACGCAATCGCGGGTGCCGTGATGGACCCGCGCCTGTTGAAGTACTACAACCTCGAGTTGCAGCACCTCCGCGAAATGGGCGCGGAATTCGCCCAGCAGTTTCCGAAGATCGCGGCCAGGCTGGGGATGAACGGGCTGGAGGTTGCCGACCCATACGTCGAGCGTCTCCTCGAGGGCGTCGGATTCCTCGCCGCGCGCGTCCACCTCAAGCTCGACGCGGAGTTCCCGAGGTTCACGCAGGCGCTGCTCGAGACAATCTATCCCCACTACCTCGCGCCGACGCCGTCGATGCTGGTCGCACGGTGCGCCCCCGATTCCACCGATCCGAACCTGGCCACGGGTTTTACCATCCCGCGCGGCAGCATGCTGCAGGGTCAGCTGGTGGGTGACGACGTGACGGCGTGCGAGTTCCGGACCGCGCAGGACGTGTCGCTGTGGCCCATCGAGATCGCGTCGGTGAGCTACTTCTCGTTTGCGCCGGACCTGCCACTCAACACGCTGCCGTTCGCTCAGCGCATCAAGGGAGGCATCCGGATCCGACTCAGATCAACCGCCGGCCTGAAGTTCAAAGAGACATCGATCGACCGATTGCGGTTTTTCCTGACCGGACGCGATGACGTCGCAAACCGGCTCTACGAGTTGTGCCTGGCGACGAGTCTTGGTGTGCTCGCGCCGTCTTCGAAAGGCGCATCGCGCCGGCACGAGCTTTTGCCGTCCGCAGCCGTCCGTCCGGTGGGCTTCGCCGATTCCGAAGCCCTCCTGCCCGTCACCCTGCGCTCCTTTCAGGGCTACCGGCTGATGCAGGAGTATTTTTCGTTTCCGCAGCGATTCCGGTTCTTCGAGCTGACTGGACTCGGGCCCATCGTCAAGCGGACTGATTCTAACGAGCTCGAACTGGTCATTCTGCTCGGTCGCGGCGAGCCGACCTTCGAGAACATTGTGGACGCGTCGAACTTCGCGCTGTTCTGCACGCCAGCGATCAACCTGTTCCCGAAGCGCACCGACCGGATACAGGTGTCCGACAACGCCTACGAGTATCACGTTGTCGCGGATCGGACCCGGCCGCTCGATTTCGAGATCTACGAGGTAACCGACGTCGTGGGGCATGCGATTGGCGCCGAGAGCGAACAGCAGTTTCTTCCGCTGTACTCGGCGTATAGCACCGACGAGCAACGTCAGGACTCCGCCTATTTCACGACGCGCCGCGAGCCACGGCTGGTGTCCGCCTCGCAGAAGCGACGCGGGACCCGCTCGAGTTATATCGGGACCGAGGTCTTTCTGGCGCTTGCCGACTCGGCACAGGCGCCGTTCAGCGGCGACCTGCGGCAGCTTTCAATCAAGGCGCTCTGCACCAACCGCGATCTCGTGCCACAGATGCCGGCCGGGATCGGCAGAAGCGACCTCTCGCTGGACATTGCCGCCCCGGTGACGAGCATTCGTGTCGTCGCGGGGCCGAGCCGGCCATATGCGCCGTTGGCCGATGGCGTGGTGGCGTGGCGAGCGATCAGCCATCTGTCGCTCAACTATCTTTCGCTCGTGAATTCCACATCCCAGGAAGGCGCCGCGGCGCTCCGCGACCTGCTCGAGCTGTACGCCGCGAGTGGTGATTCGAGCGCCAGGAAACAGATCGAAGGCATCAGGTCGGTGCAGGTGAGCCCGGTCGTTCGGCGGCTCCCTCCGCCGTCGGGATCGCAGGCGAAGGCCTCGACGCTTGCGTTCGGTCGGGGCCTCGAGATCGCGGTGGAGGTCGACGAGCTGGCATTTGAGGGTGGCAGCGCGCACCTGCTCGGGTCGGTACTCGAGCACTTTTTTTCACGCTACGTGTCGATTAATTCGTTTACCGAGACCGTCCTGAGGTCGCAGGGCCGGGGCGAAATCAACCGATGGGTGCCACAGTGGGGCGAGAGACCGATCCTGTAGCGTTTTTCGCCGCGTTGGCGGAGGCGCCGTACCGCTACGACTTCTACCAGACGCTGCGCCGGCTGGAATGCCTGTACGGCACCAGGCCGCGCTGGGGTCGTGCGCTGCGTCCCATCGACGAACCTATTCGGCTGGGACAGGACCCGGATCTGTCGTTTGCGCCCGCCCCGCTTGCGTCGTTCGATGCCGGCCAGGATGGACGGCCGCCGCGTCTTCAGGTGAGGCTCTTTGGTCTTCTCGGTCCGAACGGCCCCCTGCCGCTTCACTTCACGGAGTACACGCGCGAACGGCTCCGGCATGCGGGCGATCCGACGCTCAGTCGATTTCTCGATCTGTTCAATCATCGTTTCTTGACGCTCTTCTATTGGGCCTGGGCTCAGGCGCAGCCGCACGTCAATCGAGACCGCCCGAAGGACGATCGGTTTGCGGTGTATGTCGGGGCGTTTATCGGCGTATCAACAAAGGCATTCCGCGAGCGCGATACGCTGCCCGATCTCGCCAAGCTCCTTCATGTTGGCGCCCTCATTCGGCATTCACGGAATCCCGAAGGCTTGACCGCCATCCTTCAGCACTTTTTCCGCGTCCCCGTGCAGATTCAGGAATTCGTAGGGCATTGGATGGCTCTCGGCGGGAAGGAGCGTACGTACTTGACGCGCGAGGGAGCCTCACTTGGCGCCGGCGCCGTGCTTGGCGCCCGTGTGTGGGACCGTCAAAACAAGTTCCGCCTCTGTCTGGGTCCGCTGACCTTCGCCCAGTACGAGAGCTTTCTGCCGGGTGGTCCGATGCTGCAGAAGCTGGTCGACTGGGTGCGGCTGTATTGCTCGTTCGAGCTTGATTGGGATGTCCGCGTCGTGCTGAAACGAAACGAGGTTCCGCCGTTGCGGCTCGGTGGGGGGAGTGGCGAAGGCGGACTTGTCTCGCCGAAGCCACGGAGTGGCGAAGGCGGAAGACTTGGATGGACAACCTGGCTAGGCCGACGTACGTCGGAAGCAGACGCCGGGGACCTCTGTCTTGCTGCCGAAACGTTCGTCACACGCGCGGGAGCGATGGCCGCATGAGTGAAATCAGCCGCTCCGCGTTGTTCGGCAAGCTCAATAGCCTCGCGTACAAGGCGATCGAGGGCGCCACCGTTTTCTGCAAGCTCAGAGGCAACCCGTACGTCGAGCTGGTGCATTGGTTCCAGCAGATCCTGCAGACACCCGACTCGGACATGCACAGGATCATCAGGCATTTCGAGCTCGACCTGTCGCGGGTGGCGAAGGATATGACTGATGCGCTTGACCGGCTGCCGCGCGGTGCGACATCGATTTCGGACCTCTCGTCGCACGTCGAGAGTGCGGTCGAACGCGGTTGGGTGTATGCGACGTTGATGTTCGGCGAATCGCAGGTGCGAACCGGGCATCTGGTCGTCGGAATCCTCAAGACCCCCTCGCTGCGCAACGCGCTGCTCGGTATCTCTCGCCAGTTCGAGGGCATAAAGCTCGATACCTTGACGGAAGATTTCGTACGGATCGTCGGCGGCTCGCCGGAAGAGAAGCTCGTCTCCAGGGACGGATCGTCGATCGCGGCTCCGGGCGAGGCGAGTGATGCGATGGCGCCCGCGCAGATGGGCAAGCAGGAGGCGCTCAAGCGATTTGCGACGGATCTGACAGACAGGGCGCGCAAGGGCCAGATCGATCCTGTAAGCGGTCGTGACGAGGAGATTCGACAGATCATCGACATCCTGATGCGTCGGCGGCAGAACAATCCGATTCTGACGGGCGAAGCGGGCGTCGGGAAGACCGCGGTCGTGGAAGGGTTTGCCGTGCGTCTTGCGCGAGGCGACGTGCCGCCCCCGCTCAAGGACGTGTCGCTGTATACGCTCGACATCGGGTTGTTGCAGGCCGGCGCGAGCATGAAAGGTGAGTTCGAGAACCGCCTTCGGCAGGTGATCGACGAGGTGCAGGCGTCGCCGAAGCCGATCATCCTGTTCGTCGACGAGGCTCACACGTTGATCGGCGCAGGGGGCGCGCAGGGCACAGGTGACGCGGCGAATTTGCTGAAACCGGCTCTCGCGCGCGGCACGCTGCGCACGATCGCGGCGACAACGTGGGCCGAGTACAAGAAATACATTGAAAAGGACCCCGCCCTCACCCGGCGCTTCCAGGTCGTACAGGTAACCGAGCCGAGCGAAGACAAGGCCATCCTGATGGTGCGCGGCGTGGCGTCGGTGCTCGAGAAGCACCATCGCGTTCAGGTGCTCGACGAAGGACTCGAGGCGGCCGTACGTCTGTCGCATCGGTATATTCCGGCGCGTCAGTTGCCGGACAAGGCAGTCAGCCTGCTCGACACGGCGTGCGCGCGCGTCGCCATCAGTCAGCACGCGGTTCCACCCCAGCTCGAAGACTGTCGCAGGAAGATCGAAGGGTTGCAGACCGAGCTGGAGATCATCGGCCGCGAAGAAGTTGTCGGGATCGATGCGACCGAACGCAGAAAGGTTGCGGAGGAAAAGCTCGCTGTCAGCGAGGAGCGTCGGGGGGGATTGGAGGAGCGCTGGCAGGGCGAGCGTGAGCTCGTCGACCGCATTCTGGCCATTCGCGCGAAGCTGCGGCAGGGAAGCAAACCTGTCGAAGGGACTGGCAGCCCGCTCGAGCAGGCGGCGGAAGCTCAGAAGGCCGAGGCGACGGCGCCGTCACCAGAACAGCCCGCCGAGGTGCGGGACACATTGCTTCTCGAGCTCGCCGATCTCCAGGGGAAGCTGACGGATCTCCAGGGAGAATCGCCTCTGATTCTGCCGAGTGTTGACGAACAAGCGGTCGCATCCGTCGTGCAGGATTGGACGGGCGTGCCGGTTGGCCGCATGGTCAAGAATGAGCTCGAGGCGGTGTTGAACCTCGCGGAGACTCTCAATCAGCGGGTCATTGGCCAGCGTCACGCGCTCGAGATGATCGCTCAACGCATCCAGACCTCTCGTGCGAAGCTCGACAACCCCAACAAGCCGATCGGCGTCTTCATGCTGTGCGGTCCCTCCGGCGTCGGCAAGACCGAAACAGCGCTGACACTGGCCGAAGCACTGTATGGCGGCGAGCAGAACGTGATCACGATCAACATGAGCGAGTTCCAGGAGGCGCACACCGTCTCGACGCTCAAAGGATCGCCTCCGGGCTATGTGGGATACGGGGAGGGCGGCATCCTGACCGAAGCCGTCCGTCGCCGCCCGTACAGCGTCGTGCTCCTGGACGAAATCGAGAAAGCGCACTCGGATGTCCACGAGATCTTCTTCCAGGTCTTCGACAAGGGGTGGATGGAGGACGCCGAGGGCCGGTACATCGACTTCAAGAACACCATCATCCTGCTCACGTCGAACGTCGGCACCGATCTGATCATGGGCATGTGCAAGGATCCCGAGTTGATGCCACAGCCCGAGGGCATCGCGAAGGCGATGCGCGAGCCGCTCTTGAAGAAGTTTCCGGCCGCGCTGCTCGGGCGGCTCGTTGTCATCCCGTATTTCCCTCTGAGCGATTCGATGCTCGCCAACATCGTCCGGCTGCAGCTCACGCGAATTGCCAGGCGGGTGACCGAACACCACAAGATTCCGTTTACCTATGATGACGAGGCTGTTCGACTCATTGTCAGCCGATGCACCGAGGTGGAGAGCGGGGGACGCATGATCGACACCATATTGACGAACACCGTGCTGCCGGCGGTCAGCCGCGAATTCCTCACGCGCACGATGGCCGGTTCGCCATTGAACGGTGTGCGCCTGGCTGTCGCCAACGGCGATTTCGACTATCAGTTTGCGTAGAGGCAGGAAGCGTTCTGGGATCGACACACGCCATGGATCAGCCGTCGTCAACGCCGCGTGAGCTCACCCTCGACGAAGCGATGGCGTGTGCCGTGGAATGTCTGAAGAACGGACAGATGGACGAAGCTGAAGTCATCTGCCGAAAGATCCTCGAGGTGGCGCCCGATCACCCTGATGCGGTGCACTATTCCGGCATGCTGGCGTATAAGCGCGGGCGGCGCGAGGACGCGATGGCGCTGATGGCGAGGAGCCTCGAGCTGGCGCCGGACGAGCCGGACTGGCATAGCAACCTCGGAATCATTCTGCAGGCGCAGGCCGATCTCGACGGCGCGATCGCATGTTTCGAACGGGCGATTACGCTGCGGCCGTCCCATGCGAAGGCCCACAACAACCTGGGAGTGCTGCTGCGGATCCTTGGCAGGCATGTAGAGGCCGAAGCCGAGTATCGCGAGGCGATTGCGCTGAATCCCGACTACGCGGATGCCTACCACAACCTCGCGATTCTGCTCAGCCTGACCGATCGGACCCCGGAGGCGGTGACCGCATATTGCACGGCGTTGACGCTGAAGCCCGCATATTCGGAAGCGCGGCGGCTGCTGGTGCTCGCCTACTGCGCGATCGGCAAACGCGACAAGGCGCTGACGCTGTGCGAGGAGTGGGTGAAGAACGAGCCCGACGATCCGGTGGCGCGGCATGCACTGGCGTCGGTGTCGGGCCGCGATGTCCCCGCGCGGGCGTCAGACAGCTACGTCCAGAAGGTCTTCGACAGTTTCTCGACCAGCTTCGAGGTCAAGCTCGCGCGTCTCCACTACCGGGCTCCGGAGCTTGTTGCCGCCGCGTTGGCGGATTCGGGCATCGCGCCGGTCAAGTCACTGGACGTGCTCGACGTCGGCTGTGGCACCGGGTTGTGCGGTGCACTGTTCGCGCCGTATGCAAGGCGCATCATCGGTGTGGACCTGTCGAGTGGAATGCTCGAGCACGCCCGGGAGAAGCACGTGTACGACGACCTCGTGCAGGCCGAATTGACGGCGTACCTGGGACGGCATCGCGAGGTGTTCGACGTGGTCGTCTCGGCCGATACCCTCGTCTATTTTGGTCCGCTCGAGGAGGTGGTCAGCGCCGCCGCGATGGCGCTGCGCCCCGGCGGGTCGTTCATCTTTACGCTGGAGGAATCGACGGCTCCGGACATTGCGGCGCCCTACTGCCTGCAGCCGCACGGCCGCTACAATCACCGGGCGGAATATGTCGAGCGCCTCCTTGGCGATGCCGGCCTGGTGGCGCACATCGGCCGCGCGGAGCTGCGCATGGAGCAAGGCCTCCCTGTGGCCGGCCTCGTAGTCAGGGCAACGAAGCCATTGAGCGTGTCCTCGAATACCGAACGCGACGTGACCGTCGGCCAGGCCATCGGAGAGCAGCATGCCTAGAGTGATGGAAATCACCACGCCGCTCGGCGCCGACGTGCTGCTGTTCCATGGCATGCACGCGCGCGAGGAGCTCGGCCGAATGGGCGAGTATCAGCTCGATCTCCTGAGCCGCAAGGGTGACATCAACCTGGATGACATCCTGGGCAAGAACGTCACCGTCAAGCTTGCGCTGCCCGACGACAAGACGCGGTACTACAACGGGTACGTGACGCGATTCTCTCAGGGGGGGAAGGACGGGTTCTATCATCGGTACTTTGCCGTGGTGCGGCCGTGGCTCTGGTTTCTGACGCGCACGGCGGACTGCCGGATTTTTCAGGAGATGACCGTCCCGGACATCATCAAGAAGGTGTTCGGCGATCACGAAACTGCCGATTTCAAGCTCGAGTTGACCAACCCGTACCGCAAGTGGACCTATTGCGTGCAGTACCGGGAGACCGACTTCAACTTCGTCAGCCGCCTGATGGAGGAGGAAGGCATCTACTACTACGTCAAGCACACCGACGGGCACAACACCGTGGTGCTCACCGATTCCTACAGCGGACACGCGACGTTTCCCGGCGCAAAAGAGATTCATTTCATCTCCCCCGAGAAGCTCGCCAGGCCCGACATCGAGCACATCAGCAGCTGGGACTTTGCGCGCGAAATCCAGCCAGGTGTCTACGTGCACGACGACTACGACCTCGAGCGGCCGAGCGTCGAGCTCCAGACCAAGAAGGTCGTGCCCCGCACGTACGCGCCGAGCAACTACGAGGTGTTCGACTATCCCGGGCACTACCTGCAGAAGGCTGACGGCGAGCAGTACGCAGGCGTTCGCATCGACGAGTACGGCAGCCAGTTCGAGGTTGCGCATGCCTCGACCAACGTGAGGGGTCTCAACGTCGGCTATCTCTTCTCTCTCCTGGACTGCGAGCGGACCGATCAGAATCGCGAGCACCTGGTTGTGGCGGCCACCTACGATCTCGAGTTCAGCGACTACGAAGCGCTCCCGGATCGGGGAGGGTCGAGCTACCGGTGCAGTTTCGTCGCGATGTCGAGCAAGCAGCAATTCCGGCCGAAGCGAAGCACGCCGAAGCCGTTCGTGCAGGGGCCCCAGACGGCCGTGGTGGTTGGGCCGGCGGGCGACGAGATCTACACGGACAAGTTCGGGCGCGTGAAGGTGCAGTTCCACTGGGATCGGCTGGGCAAGAAGGACCAGAACAGCTCGTGCTGGATTCGCGTCTCGCATCCCTGGGCTGGCAAAGGGTGGGGCTCGGTGGCCACGCCGCGTATCGGCCAGGAGGTGATCGTCGATTTCCTCGAGGGCGATCCCGATCAGCCGATCATCACAGGGCGTGTGTACAACGCCGAGCTACAGCCGCCGTTCGGGTTCCCGGCTGGCGCGGTGTTGAGCGGCACCAAGTCACAGACGCACAAGGGGGCCGGGTTCAACGAGCTGTCGATGGACGACACGGCGGGGAAGGAGCGTGTGTTCGTCCACGGCCAGTACAACATGGACACCGTCGTCGAGCACGATCAGACATCGACGATTCACAACAACCGCACCGACAAGGTCGACGTTGACGATTCTGAGACCGTAGGCGGCAACCAGAAACAGCACGTCGTCAAGAACCAGAACGTCAACATCGACATCGATCGGACCGAGGCGGTAGGGGCCAACGAGACGATCACCGTCGGTGGGAATCGCAGCATCACCGTCAGCAAGAGCGAGACGGCCACCGTGGCGCTACAGCGGACTCACAGCGTCGGGATCAACGAGACGATCAGCGTGGGAGCGGCGCAAGAAGTGACTGTTGGTGGTCTGCAGGCTGTCACCGTGGGCGCCGCGCAGACGATCAACGTCGGTGCCAATCAGTCCACGAGCGTCGGAGCAGCCCAGTCCACGACGGTCGGCGCAGCGCAAACGCTCAAAGTTGGGGCCGCGCAGAATGTCGACGTCGCTGCCGCAGCGAACTTGAAAGTCGGCGGCGATCAGGGAATCAAGGTCAGCGGTGGCCGAAGTTCGGATATCGGTAAGGATGACTCAATCAAAGCGGGTAAGAACTTCGTCGTCGACGCGGGCGACTCCGTGACGATCAAGACCGGCAGCGCGAGCATCACGATGAAAAAGGATGGCACGATCACCATTAAGGGCAAGGACATCACGGTCACGGGAAGCGGCAAGATCAACGTCAAAGCGAATAGCAGTATCGACATGAAAGGTAGCAAGATAAATCTCAACGATTGACCGCGGAACGCCATAGGAGCCAATCATTGCAAGACGTCCGGGGCCACACGATCGTAATCAAAAGCAGGGCCGTCACGATTGAGAGCGGGGGACGGATAGCCGTCGCGCGAGATCACGACGAGCGGTTCGAGACTCTGCAGAACTGAGGATGAACATGGAGGATCGCCTCCGGGTGCGCACCATCGAAAGTATTGAGGAAGGCGCGCAGCAACTTGAGCAGCTGCTGACAACGTCAAGCGGCGGACCTCACGAGACCCTGCTATCGAAGCGGATCGACGGCTCGCTCATCGGAACCTTAGTGGGTTTCAAGGACGATGCGGCGACACCGCTCGTGACCTACCATGGACAACCGGGGACCGCGGCGATTTCAGCGCGTGCCACCCTCGAACTGAGTGGCGCTCACATTGGGCGAGAAGCTGTGCTGCTGTTCGAGGGGGGAGACCCGTACCTACCGATCATCGTCGGCTGCCTTCACGGAAGTGAACAAGCGCTCCTCGATGTTCGGGGGAAGGTTGAACTGGAAGTGGACGGCGAGCGCTTAGTGGTGTCGGCGAAGGAGCAGGTCGTTCTTCGTTGTGGCAAGGCGAGCATCACCCTAACTCGGGCGGGCAAAGTGCTCATTTCAGGTACGTACTTGTCCAGCCGGTCCACAGGAACCAACCGAATCAAGGGCGGGTCCATTCAATTGAACTAGTGGCTCGAATAGCTTATACGGTCTTCGCGCACTCTGACTGCCTGCTTCATAGGGGAACCTTGGAGGCTGGCGCGTTTCCGGACGTGTCTCTCAGTCCACCGCCGCACCAGGGCCCACTGCCTATTCCATGTCCGAACGACTTCTCAGCCTCCGACATGGTCGACGGCCGTGCCACGGTCAAGGTGCTGGGAGCGCCCACCGGCCAGACTTGCCTAGGGATACAGCGTGCAAGTAAGCCGATCATTTCGGGACTGCTGATGGAGCTTACATCTGAGACGTCACGCGAAAGCAGACCGATGTCCTGCTCGATGATGAAGGGCGGTCCTGAGGCTCGATGAAGTAGCGCCTTCGCTGGGGAAAGCCAGCATGGCTAACTGCTTAGGCGTTTCTCCGCGCAAAAGGATCAACAGCGGCTCGATTCAAATCAACTAGACACTATCGCGATGGAATTAGTGAACGCAACGAAGATGCAGGCCGGCTACACGACGGCAACGCGGCCAGACGGACGAGAGTTGCTGGTGGTCGTTGTGAAGGGAACCTTCACAATCCCAAAACCGGGAGAAGAAGTTGCGCTCGCGGAGACACAGCTGCCGCTGATCGAAACGGACGCTTTCACGGGCGAGCCTGGTTTCTCGGCGCCACTATACGAAATCGATTTTGCGCCGCGCAAACCACATTGCGACGTTCTTCTCAACGGCAGCGCCCATGCACCGGGCGGCAAGCCGACCGGTCGAGTCAAGGTATCTCTGCGTGTTGGTTCGTGGACAAAGTCCTTTGAGGTCGTAGGTAACCGGAGGTGGAAAGCTGGCATGTTTCACACGGGCAGCACCAATCCAGAGCCATTCGACGTCATGCCTATTTCTTATAACAACGCCTTCGGGGGGGTCGATCGTTCTCGTGACGACGAACTGAAGCATCGATACTTCCTGCAAAACCATGTTGGTGTGGGTTATCACGGGTACCTCGACGAAGAGTCGCTGGAGGGTCAACCACTGCCCAATACAGAAGAAACCGGCAAACCTGTGACTAAGCCGGATGGCGATTATCAACCGATGGCCTTCGGGCCGATTGGTCGTGCCTGGAAACAGCGCATCCAGTACGGCGGGACTTATGGTCAACATTGGATTGACAACGAGTTCCCGTTCTTGCCCGCCGACTTTGATGAACGATACTTTCAATGTGCCGCGGAGGATCAGCAAATCGATTACCTCAGAGGAGGTGAAGAGGTGGTGCTGATCAATCTGGATCCTCGTGGGTTGACCGAATTCAAGCTGCCGGCTCTGAAGGAGCCGTTCGACTTTTTTTTCAAGAATGGAGAGAGAAAGAGGATCGCAGGAGTCGTCGACACATTGATGCTAGAGCCAGACTTGGGACGATTCACGCTTAGCTTGCGAGCGTCTCTGCCGCTGCGGCGGAACCTGCACGAAGTCAGCAGCATTGCGGTGGGCAGAGTGGTGCTTCAAGCGCCAAGTGCGGATGGAGAAGAACGCGAAATGTTGGCAAAACCCCACTATAAATCGCTCGCTGACTTGGCGGCGGCGAATCGGGCAAGACAACAGCAATAATGTATCTCGGCCCCACAGGTTTGGTTTGTTCGGTTGGTCTCAACAGCGCCGCTGCATGTGCTGCGCTGCGCGCCGGCATTGCCAAGTTCGAGGAACTGCCCTATTGGGATAACAATGGCACGCCCGTTGTCGGAGCCGCCGTCCCAGATCTGGATTCGCAATTCGGGGACCGCCTGGTGGAAATGCTTGCAATGGCCTTGCACAATTGTCTTTCTGGTATGACAGCGTTTCCTTTTCACGAGGTGCCGTTGCTCGTAGGCTTGGCGGAACCCGGACGGCCCGGAGGGGGAGCGTGGTTGGCTGAAAGGATAATTTCGCAGGTGGAGGAGAAGCTAGGCACAAAGTTCCATTCTAGTTTCTCGATGGTGATTTCCGAAGGACACACGGCTGGATTCGAGGGCCTTCGAATTGCTCGAGACCTGCTGCAGACGACGAACGTTTCTGGCTGTTTGGTCTGCGGGGTCGATTCCTATATCAATGCCAGTTCTCTTTTTTGGCTGGACCGGAGCTGGCGTCTGAAGCGCAAAGGTCACACGGACGGCGTGATTCCGGGAGAGGCGGCGGCAGCAGTGCTCGTCCAACGGCATATCCCTTCGAGGCTGGAACCTAGAGTAGAAGTCGTTGGTCTGGGATTCGGTCAGGAACGGGCATCAGTACTGGCCGAGGAACCTCTGCTTGCTCGAGGGTTGGCCGACGCCTGCAGACAAGCCCTAGCTGAAGCGGGCTGGGGTTTTCACGAATTGGATTTCAGGATCTCGGACGTGAGCGGCGAGAACTATGGATTCCGGGAGCTTGCATTGGTTGAAGGTCGCCTGGCGCGCGTTGTTCGTTCTCTACCGCAGCCTCTGTGGCATGCGGCTGATTCAATCGGTGACACTGGAGCGGCGGCAGGGGTGGTGCAAATGGTGAGGGCGAAGACCGCATGGGCCAAGGCGTACGCACCGGGCGCCCGCGCTGGCTGCTTCACGAGCGCTGTTCCGGGAAACCGGGCTGTTGCTCTACTTCGATCCGCCGAGTCTTGAGGGAAATTGATCGATGGGGTGCGATGTATATGCCGACGGTGATGAGATCGCCTGCAAAGCGGGGAGTGGCAAAGTCATTGCCGGCTTCCCCGACGTCTGCCTGACTCCGCCGCCTCCTCCAGCAGGGCCGCTCCCTGTCCCCTACCCAAACACGGCCTTTGCCAAGGACATGCAGCAGGGGAGCAAGACGGTGATGATCGAGGGCAAGGAGGTCATGCTGAAAGATCAGTCTTTCTATAAGACCTCTCCGCTCGGCGACGAAGCGGCCACCAATGGCCAGGGGGCGGGAGTCGTCACCCATGTGATCACGGGAAAGACCTACTTCATCGCCTGGTCGATGGACGTGAAATTCGAAGGTCAGAACGTCGATCGGCACACCGACGTGACGACTTCGAATCACGCTAGCCCGATGGCCAACCGGGTCGTCCCGACCCCAAACGGGGCGAAGATGTGCAAAGTGAAGTGGGACAATCAAACCTGTCGGGAAGACGTTCGCAAGGGAAAGAAGGAAAGGCTGACCAACGCGAAGACAAAGCAGAAGCAATGCGACAGTGCAACACCGAACCCTCCCCCTGCGGGCGGCGGGGCAGCGTATCGCAGGGCCATAGGCTGTTTTCGACTCAAGTGCAAACTGAGCGCCGAACTGAGACTTCTGAACCTTAGGCAAGAGATCGAACGCGAGTGCTTTAACGATCGGAGTCTCGACACGGTTCCGGGTGATCCGGTAAAGACCGCGGAGCTACAAAGGGAGCGGCAAGGCCATGACAATGCGATCGCTGAAACGAGAGTGGCGATCACAAACTCAAGACAAGCGATCGCAGACAATTGCAGATAGCAGGCAATGCAGGCCTAGATGGCAATGATCTACAAGAAGTTCGGCACTTCATCGGAACTCATTAACGCCATTACTCAGGACGATCTCAGCCACGTTGCGAGTCTTCTATCAGAGGGCGCGGACCCTAACGCTCCGGACGAAAGGGGGTGGCGGCCCCTCCACGCGGCTATCGGTCACGTCGACTTCGAAAAGCCGATCGACTATGTGAAGTCGATCGATTTCGTGAGGTTGTTACTCGAGCATGGCGCGAACGTCAACGAATGGGATGTTCATCATAATGAAACACCCATTCTCAGTGCTTGCGATCCCCCCAATATTGCTGCGGCCCGTCTCCTTCTCGAAGCCGGCGCCGACCCGAACGCCCGCCGGTCCGATGGTGAATCGCCGCTGCGCTTGTGTGCGGCGGCACAGGATCTAGAGATGGTAAGGTTGCTTCTCCAGTACGGGGCCGGAAAGACAATCAATGAATATGGCGGCGTACTTGCCTGGACTGCGCTCGCCCATGCGGCAAGCAACTTCGACATCCCAATGATTGAGCTCTTACTTCGAGCAGGCGCCGATCCAGGATTGACCGCAGAGTTCGGGGAAACCGCTCGCGACAGTTTGCCGCCTCGCGAACAGCACGATCCGCAAGCATGGGATCGCGTAATGGAAATGCTGGGGCGCCGAAATACCTAAAAACCTTCTAGAGTTAAAGGTCATCGCGGAAATCTTCTGCGGGGCTCACGCGCAATGGGTCCGCGAGGGGTAGTGGGAGAATCGCGAGCAGTGACGATCATTCCGGCCGTCGTTCGAGAGCATGTGGAGGAGGTCGCGTTTCTCCATACACTACGTACGTCGTTGACACGGGCACCACACGTCAAGCTGCGCGATGTCGCCGGCTTCGATGAGCGACTCGCAGCGCACCACGACGGGCTGTCAGTTGCGGGTGAGTATGGATGGCTCTTCTGCGACGTAGCGCTCGAAACCCCATCCTCAGGTACGGTGTTCACGTCAGCGGTTCGAGCGATTGAAGAGAAGCAACAGCAAAGAATCGACAGGTGCCTGGCGTTGGCGCATGCAGTGCCCGAATCTCGCCCGGGGTTGACGTCCGCTTTTGGTTGGCTTGGGGGGGAGCACCTGGAGGGGGTGGTGGCGAGCCTACTCGGTTCATCGGATCCGTTCCGGCGGATGATAGGCGTCACCGCGTGCGCTTTACACCGGGTCGACCCGGGACTCGTCTCTGCGCGTCGGATACTGGACGCCAGCTCCGCGGTTCGTGCGCGCGCTCTCCGGACGGCAGGCGAAATCGGATGCGATGACGCGCGTGCGGTTTGTGTGGCCGGGAGCCGCGATGACGACCCAGAGTGTGGTCTCTGGGCGGCGTGGTCGTCAGTCCTGCTTGGACATCGAGGCGAAGCTCTGGACAGGTTGACGGAGGCGGGACTGGCGATTGGACCCCATCGGGCCAGAGCGTACCGCCTAGCCCTTCAAGCAATGAATGCCAGTGCGGCGCATGAAGTGCTGCGGGGCTTGGCGAAAACTCCGGAGCAACTGCGATGGCTCATACAGGGCACAGGTGTTGCGGGCGATCCTGTCTACAGCGCTTGGCTCATTGGGCAGATGGCAGATGCCAAGATCGCGCGCCTTTCGGGAGAAGCGTTCACGCTGATCACCGGCGTTGACCTGAGTCAGAGCCACTTGGAGGGGGAGAAACCGGAGGGCTTTGAGTCCGGGCCCAACGACGAGCCTGACGACCCCAACGTGGACATGGATCCCGACGAAAGCCTCCCATGGCCTGACCAGAAGAAAGTCGAGAACTGGTGGGCGGCGAACAGCTCGCGATTTCAGAAGGGGCAGCGCTACTTCATGGGAGCGCCAGTTACTCGCGAGCATTGTATCGACGTATTGAAGAATGGCTACCAGCGCCAGCGGATCCTCGCGGCGCACTACCTGTGCCTCCTCGAACCAGGCACGCCGCTCTTCAACACCAGCGCGCCGGCTTGGCGTCAACAGAAGCTGTTGGCCCAAATGGAGTAGCTGGACACTACCCGGATAAGGTCCCAATTTAGGCGAGGAGCGGAAACAGATGGCGACATCTCAGCGCAAGGGCATGCGAATGCCCCTCGCGAAGCCCATTCTCCGATGTGACCGGCATTTACAGCTCCTCGTCGGAGGGACCTATGGCTACACGCGAGCGGTCAAAAACACAAAGAAATTTCACGGCGGTGTTGATTTGTATGCCGAGCCCGGCACCGACTGCTTTGCAATCTACTACGGCAGCGTGAAATCGATCCTAAAGGGGGGAAGGACTTCGGCAATCGTGATCACCAAAATCGATTTCCCGGAGTGGACATGCTGGGGGGTGTACGCGCACCTCTCCAAGGTGCTCGTGAGCCGAGGGACCAAATTAGAGCCAGGGACGATTATCGGGCAGACCGGAACCTCCGGCAATTCGAGCCCGCACTATCCGCACCTTCATTTCGAGATCTGGCGGACACTTGAGGCCGGGAAGCTGGGCACGCGAGAGAAATATCGGATCGACCCGTTGGTCGTACTCGGTGCAATTCCGCTCCAGCCGTTTGCCGGCGAAATAGTCGACTGGTATAGCTCCAGCGCGTAGGCGGTCGTCGGATAGGGGAGCGAGACTCATCGGAAGAGAGGAAGAGAGGTGGAGTGGCTGCAAAGTACATCCTTGCCGGGTTGGCTGCCGTATTTATCGTAATGGCCCTCGCGCGCGGTGGTCCCTCGCATCCCCAAAGCCGCACGTGGCTGCTCATCGGCGTCATCTTCGGCGCGGTCAGCGCCTGGTTGTTCTACCAGGGCTGATACTCGCTCCGCCGGGTCGGTACAGCGCTCAGGCGACCAGTACTGCGCTGTTCGTAAGGCTCGCGATCGCTTTCTCCAGCCTGTCCGCAAGGATCGTCCGCGCCGCGCTGGCGTCGGTGACGGGCGCTCCGCGATCCTCCATCTCGAGCGTCCCGCGTTCGAACCGCTCGACCAGCGCATCGAGGATGTCGCTTCGTCGCCGCCGCCCGTCGGCCAGCTTCAACACTTCCACCGCCAGCGCCTCGAGCTCGATCATCTCGTGGTGCGCATTCACCACCGTGTGTCCGCTCTGCACCTGATAAGCCGCGTAAGGATGCGCGCGCGGGGTATCCGACGGACTGTTGGTGCAGGACGGCGGCTGACTATGAAGCTTGACCATCCCGTACATCACGCCGCCGAACAGATCGCCGATAATCGCGCGTCGAGCCTCGTCAGCTGACGTGTCCGCCAGGAAGGGAGCGGCACGCTGGAGCGCGATCGCGCACAGCGCGTCAACGTCGATCGCCTCTGGCCAGATCTCCATCAACACCGTCAGCGCCGCCTTCGTGCCGGGCAAGGCGCTGTCCGCGCGTTGAGCCCCGATCCTGAAGGTCACCATCGTTCCGGCCGCGAGGTCGGGCGAGGCTGTATCGGCCACCGCTCGTGAAGACACCATCAGCCCGTGCATGAACTCCGGCGTCAACGCCCGCTTTGGCCCCGCGTCCGCATGGCAGAGCAGCGTCTGACGGAACTGCCGGTTCCGCACGAAATCCATGTACTGCTCGAGATGCAGCAGGTCCGGACTGATTCGCTCGAGCGTCTCGGCTACATCCGGTGGCAACAGAGACGTGAGCATGTCGGCCACTGCCGCCTCCGACAAGTAGAGCAACCCGGCGCGCTCAGCCCGCTCGATGAACTGATGAAAATAGAGCGGCATATTTGTCTGTTCCAGATGCTCGTGGAACAGGTACGAGTCGGCCGATCGATTCAGTCGTTCGACCTCGCGGTTCAAGAGCTCGCCATAAGGCCCAGAGCCATGAGAAGCGGATGCCAGGAACTTCAACAGCGCCCGCGCCTGCTCGATCTGGTCCTGCGGCTCCTCGAATTGGCCGGCGTGGTAGCGCATCATGTGCCGAACCATATCGCGCATGTGCCAGCCGGGGTACGTGTTGTAGCTGACGTACGCGACGCCGGCTGGAGAAAGATTCTGCGAGGCAACCTGGAGAATCTTGTCCTGCACGGCCGTTTCCACCCACGAAAAAACGCCGTGGCAGATGATGTAGTCGAACTCGCCCCAGTCCCGATCGATGTCCAGAATCGACACCTGCCTGACGGTGATATTCCGTATGTTCAGGGCGTCGATCGTTGCCTGCGCGTCGCGAACCTGATCGCGTGACAGGTCGATGCCGAGGAACGTGCTATCCGGAAGGTTGACCGCCATCGGAATGAGGTTGCCACCGCTGGCGCAGCCAAGCTCGAGAACTCGGCAGCGGGCGACATCGATGGGGGACAAATCGAACATGCGCGCGATTGTCGCCATGCGGTCGGGATGGGTTTGCGCAAAGGCAAGGCTTTGGTACGGGACCTTGTCGTAAGAGGTCGAATCGAGAGGAATCATCGGATCGGCCACAGGTGCGCTGAGGCCCTGACGCGTCAGACGCGTTCTGGCGTTTGGAGACGAACGATCTCGAGCAGGCGCTCCTTCAGCGGGTCTGGCAAACGCGCAATGTCCTCCACGTTGACGACTTCCTCGAAGGCGTCCATTCCCGTCAGCTCGGCGCTCTCGACGACGACAGAGTCCGGCGGGCGCTTGGTGGAGACCCCCACGCCGATTCGCGTCATGGGGAGGTCGCCGAATTCTGCCGATGTGCTCGTGGTGACGGGGAAATGGAGTCCATCCAGGATCTCCATCACCCCGGGCCGATACTTCATCACCAGATGGATGATGAGATAACTGAGGATGAAGCGCTGCAGCTCGTCGCCGCGAACCTTCTGATCCAACATCTCCTGCAGGCGGGGAGGCGCAAAGCCGGTATACGTCAGCACCCAGGTCAGAGGCGACCGCACGGTAATGTTTTTGGTGCCCGAGCCTGTCTGCGCGATGTGAACGTAGTCGACGGGTGTGAGCTCGAGGCCGACGTTCGGGAAATTGAACGGGGGCGTCATCTCGCGCCGTAAATTCAACGGCTTCGTGGGGGCGACGGTGTCGTAGAGTGCCTGCAGCTCTTTGAAGGCTTGGTCAGCTTTGAGGCTCGGTACCTTCGGAGCGCCCTGCATGTAATCGCCGAAGACGATCTCGGGCCGCAGCAACGGCGTCAGCGTCGTCAGGTACGTCGTGACCTGTGCACGAACGGTGTCGGCAATCGCGCGCGTCAGCTTTCTGAGCACGAGAAGCGACGTGATGCTGTCGCGTCCGTTCATGTGAGAAGACTCCGTTTCATGACTGCCGGTCCGCGCGGGAGGCGCGATGAAGCTCGAAACCGGGTCAGCTTATCGGCCAGTGGTGGGCTTGTCAACGAACGGTCCGCCGGCGTGCAAATGGATCGATGCAGGGCAGTGGCGCAGAGCCGACCCGCGCTATAACGCGAACGTCATCCAGGGCGCCTTTGACGTATCGACGTGAATCGAATCTGTCTTCATGTACGGCGGTGCCATTGGGACAGCGGGCTTGCGTGGAGGAGTCTTGGCCATGACTCACATAACCTAAACTCTTCTGACCCCGGAACCTATGCCGTTGCCTCACAACGCCGCTAGCCGTCCGCCTCGCGCGTTCATTTCCTACGCGCGCGCCGACGGCGAAGCGTTCGCCTCCTCGCTTCGCAAGCGACTTCAGCTTGAACGCCCGGAGGTGACGCTCTGGCAGGACCGCGCCGAGCTCGAAGGCGGCGTGGGCTGGTGGAAGCAAATCACCGAGGCGCTCGATCAAGTCGAGCTCCTGATCATGGTCATGACGCCCGCCGTGATCGAATCAGCTGTCGCGCGGAAGGAGTGGCGCTACGCGAGGCAGCAGGGCGTGCGCGTCTGCCCGGTGCTCGGCTCGAATCCCAGCGGGTTCGACTTTGACCGTCTCCCGAGCTGGATGCGAAAGGTCCACTGTTACGACCTGGAAAAGGAATGGGACTCGTTCGTCGGGTTCCTCCTCAGCGCTCCGAGGGACAACCGCGTGCCCTTTATGGCGCCAGACCTCCGTCACGATTTCGTGGACCGCCCCGCCGAGTATCAGGCGCTGATCTCAATGCTCCTGGATGGGTCCCGCCTGAATCCCCTGGCCATCACAACGGCCCTCCAGGGCGCTGGTGGCTTTGGGAAGACCACGCTCGCGGCTGCGGTCTGCCACAACGACGCGGTGATCGCGGCGTTTGACGATGGAATCCTCTGGGTGACGGTGGGCGAAAAGCCCGCCATCCAGCAGGAACTGACGAAACTCTACGCAGCGGTCACAGGAGAACGGCCCGCGTTTGTGGACGCGGACGACGCATCGATCGAGCTGGCGACGCGATTGGAGAACAAGAACTGCCTCATCGTGCTGGACGATGTGTGGGACCAGAACGACGTCAGACCGTTTCTGCGAGGTGGGCAGCAATGCGCCAGGTTGATCACCACGCGTCGGCTCCAGGTCGTCACGGGCGTAGGCGCCAGTCAAGTCCTCGTCGACGAGATGACCGAGGATGAGTCCGTCGCGATGCTGGTGGCACGGTTGTCCTCCCGGCCGGAGGATACGACGCCTCTTAGACGTCTCGCGCGTCGGCTGGGAGAATGGCCGCTGCTGTTGCGATTGGCCGCCTCGCAGTTGCGAGAGCGCATGGAGCGAGGCGACTCTCTCAAGGGAGCGCTCGCGTTTGTGAATCGCGCGCTCGACAAGCGCGGCGTGGTGGCGTTCGACCGGACGAACGCATCCATTCGGAACGATGCCGTGGCCACGACGGTCGGGGCGAGCCTTGCATTGCTTAGCCCGGTCGACAGGGTACGCGCGACCGAGTTAGCGATCTTCGCAGAGGCGAAAACGGTGCCGCTCTCGGCCGCAGCGGCCGTGTGGGGCCTGGACGACTTCGAGACAGAGGACCTCGTGCAGCGTCTTGACGATGCGTCGCTGGTCGAGTTCGACCTGAAAACCGGCCAACTCCGAATGCACGACGTGCTGCGGTCGCACTTGCTGGCGCAGCTCGGTGACGCGTCGAAGGTGCACGGAAGGCTGGTGAAGGCCGGATGGCCAGACGATCGCGCCCTGCCGGACGCATTTGCCTGGCGCTGGATCGGTTGGCATCTGGTGCAGGCGGGCGAGAGCGACCGATTGCGTGAGCTGCTGCTCGACTTTACGTGGCTGACGGCCAAGCTGCGCGCGACCGATGTTCAGGCACTCATCAGGGACTTCGAGAACGTTGGTCCCGGCGAACCCCACACCACCATTCGCGATGCGCTGCGACTGGCTGCGTACAGCATCGACCGCGACCCCGAACAGCTGGCCGTGCAGCTGAGCGGCAGGGTCGATCGCGGCCGGTCGAGTGCCGTGGACCAGCTGCTCGATTCCGTCCCCATCGATGGGACGCCGCGTTTCCGATTCGGCTATCCGTCGTTGACGCATCCTGGTGGACCCCTCGTCAGGATCCTGAAAGGGCACGCCAGCTCAATCGAGACCATCGTCGTCTCTCCGGACGAAAAGTTCGCGCTGACCGGGTCGGCGGACTGGACGCTCAGGCTTTGGGATCTGGAATCGTGGCGTGTGGTTCGCTCGTTCGAAGGACACTCCGGCACTGTGCACGCGGCGGCGTTCACGCCGGACGGGCGGCGGATCGTATCTGCGTCCGAGGATCGAACGCTCCGAATGTGGGACGTGGAGACAGGACAGTGCCTTTCGATCCTTCGCGGGCACCACGAAGCGGTGCGTGGTATCGCCGTGGCATCGAATGGGATTGTCGCAGCCTCGCTGGCAGAAGACGGCTCCGTGCTGCTGTGGGACCTACAACGGGCTGAAGGGCTTTGGGGTCAGCCCCCGGACTCGCGAAAACCCAGCTCGAGGCACTTGTTCAAAGGAGGGTTCCATCAGCTTCGCGGCGTCGCATTCATGCCGGATGGAGCGCACGTCTTGTTCGGAGCGGGGGACGGAACCGTCCGGATGCTGGAGGTTGCGACAGGATCGGAAGCCCGCATCTTCGAGGGTCATACTGCGACCGTCAATGCCATGGCCATCGCTTCGGATGGCCTCACGGCCCTGTCTGCGTCCGATGATGCAACCGTACGATTGTGGGATATAGCGTCGGGCCGCACCCTGACGACCTTCCGAGGTCACGAGGGGAGTGTCGGTTGTATCGCACTTGAACCAGGCGGACGCCGGGCAGCGTCGGGCGGCAGCGACAAGACTCTTCGCATCTGGGATGTTCAGACCGGGCAACAGACCGACATGATGGAAGGCCACGCCGGCACCATTAGATCCCTCGCCGTGCTGCACGAGGGGACGCAGATCGTGACGGCTTCGACGGACCGAACGGTGTGCTGCTGGACGCTGGATGGGCCTCGTCCGGCCACGCCGTTTCAGCGTCAGGCCAGCGCCGTATCTATGGTGGGGATCTCCGCAGATGGTCGCAGCGCTGTGTCTGGCTCGAGTAGCGGGACTCTCGCGGTGTGGCATATGGAGGGAGAGCAGGCGACGCGAGCGCTGGACGGGCACACGCAGGCTATCCAGGCGGTGCGGATGACCGCCGACGGCAGGAGAGCGCTCACGGCGTCGCGCGACAGGACGCTCCGCGTGTGGGACCTGGACGCTGGCCGCATCGTGCATGTGCTGACGGGACACTCGGACGGCGTATCCGGAGCGGCGATGACGTCTTCTGGCAGCCGCGCGGTGTCCCTTTCTGCCGATCGCACGATTCGCCTCTGGGATCTGGAGCGAGGTATGACGATTCGCGTATTGATCGGGAGCGACAGCGAGCGCCGGCTGGCCTACCTCCGTGGGCGGGGCCTGTTGGCTTCAGAGACGGAAACCGCTCTCGAGATCGACACCACGACTCTGCCGATCAGCCGCGGCGCGCTGCTCGCGATCTCAGCGGACGGCACGCGCGTCGTATTCGCTCACGAGGGCACGGTTGGAATCTGGCAAACGGATACGGGTCGCGTCGTTGCCGCCACAGTCGAGGACTTCGATGCCGTCGAATTGGCCGTCGATTCCAACACCCGACTCGCTGTCGTCGGATCGATCCTCGGCACCTTGTGCGTCATCGACCTCGAACAGGGCGTTTGGCTCCACACGCTGGATTCGCGACGCGGCGACGCGCGCACCAGCCGAATCCTGGACATCGCGGTCGATTCGTCCGGTCTGCGGGCCGTCACAGCGTCAGGCGACGGCACGTTTCATTTTTGGGATCTGTCGTCCGGACAGGAGACCGGCGCCTTCAGCGGAGGCGTCGAGCATGCGGACGCGGTCGCCATTGCGCCTGACGCCAGGTTCGCGTACTCAGTCGTCGGTGACACGATTGTGTCAACGGATCTCACGAAGCGCCTGCGCCTCAGAAGTCTTTCGCTGGATCACAACATCACGGCTCTCGCCGTCGCGCCTGAAGGCGCGAACCTCGTCGTGGGCGATGAATCGGGCCGCGTCCACTTCCTGTGCCTGGAGCACGCGCGCGTGAAGCTCTGACCCACCAACTGAGGTCGCGGAGTTATCTGCCGCACTGCCCGGCGTCATAAGAGGGTTAACATACGTCCGCGGTCCGGCGAGCCGCGTGGCCGGTCCCCTACAACTAGACTCCGGAGGCGTCACGTGTCGCAGTACAGGACGTACGGCAAGGTCCAGATCGAAGGCACCCAAGACTACGTCGCGGGCGTGACAGGCTGCCTGGATGTCATCGATTCAATCCCTGACGGGAGGAAGCTCCTGCAATACATTTGCGCCAAGGCGCACGCAGTGACCATGCAGGACACCACGAGCGGAAACGCGTGCGCGGCGCAGGAGTGGTCCGCGTTTCCCCTCATGCTGCTTGCGCTCAAGGACAAGCAAGTCGTGAACTTCAAGTCCGAGCTGAGCGTCGCGATCTACAAGGCCAAAACCGGCGGGCTCACACTGGAGCACCTCGCCCGTCAGCTGTCGACGGGCGAGGTGATTCATGCGCTGCACAACTCGTCGGGGATCAACATGGCCCTGGCGAAGAAAAACAACGAGAACATCGAGGAGCTCATCACCACCGGAATGCCACCCTATAACTTCGAGGAGTTGTCCGACAATAAGATGCGCACACAATGGCCGTCGCACCTGCATCTTCGACAGGATTACTAGAGCGCCTGGTCTGTCTATGTAGGGTAGTGATCCCGTGGCACCAGATCGCATCGGCAGGTATGAAATCCAGCGCCGCCTTGGCACAGGCGGGATGGGTTCGCTATATCTCGCGCGCGACCCTGGCCTGGATCGACTCGTCGCGATCAAGCTGCTGAAGGACGACTTCCAGGACGACCAGGACCTTCGGGAGCGATTCGCGCGGGAGGCCCGTTCAGTCGCCCGCCTTCGGCATCCGAACATCGTCATTGTCTTCGACGTAGGCGAGGACGAGGGTCGTCCGTTCATGGCGATGGAGTACATCGCCGGCGAGACGCTCACCCACGTTCTCCGTCGAGACCCACCCCTTCCACTCGCCCGGCGCCTGGGACTCATGGAGGAGCTGTGCGCAGGGCTCGCGCACGCGCACGGCGCCGGCATCGTCCATCGCGACATCAAGCCGGCCAACCTCATGCTCGACGGTGAAGGTGTCCTGAAGATTCTCGACTTCGGGATCGCGCGGCTTGCCAATTCCGGCATGACGCAGGACGGCATGATGATGGGTTCCGTCAACTACATGTCGCCGGAACAGATCGTCGGCCGTGGTGTCGATCACCGGACGGATATTTTTGCCACTGGTGCCGTTCTGTATGAAGCGATCGCTCTCGCGCAGGCGTTCCCTGGCGCGATCGACTCTGGTGTCCTCCACAGCATTCTGGAGAAAGGCCCGATCCCCCTCGACCAGCGCGTGCCCGGTGTCGAGCCTGAGCTTGTCCGCATCGTGCGGCAGGCCCTCGAACGGGAACCCGAGAAGCGCTACGACGACGTGAACGTGATGCGACGGGATATCGGCCGCGTGCGGCGTCGGTTGCTGGAGGACGGCCATGAATCCGGAGCTGACTTTCCACACGACCGTACCATCGTGGCGCGTCCGAAGACCGCGACGCCCGGGACCGGTCGTCCAAGTGACAGCGATCGTCGCAGGAAGATGGATCCGGAGCGATTTGCTGAAGTGCGACGCCAGCAGGTCGAGGAACATCTCCGGTTCAGCCGCGAGGCGTTTGCGAAGGGAGACTATGACGCTGCGCTCCAGCATGCCGAACGCGCTGCCACTGTAGATTCCGACAGCCGCCTTGCGTTCGACCTGATCGATCAGTCGAGATTCGCAATCGAAGCCAAGGCCATACGCCAGCTCCTCTCCAACGCATCACGACTGCTCTCCGAAGGTCGCCTGGAAGACGCGGCCGCGCTGGCCGATGAGGCGTCGGCCACGATCCCCGATATGGAGGGTGCGGACGAGCTCCGCAACGAGATGCGCCGGGTCTCAGACGAGATCTCCGCAGAACGCGAGCGCCAGAAGCGCATCGATACTTCTCTCGCGCGTGCAAGGGCTTCCATTGAGGAAGGAGGCTACGAGACAGCGCTTCGTGCCGTGTACGAGGTGTTAGCGCTTGATCCCGAGCGGCCGGAAGCGCGTGACCTCGAGCAGATCGCAAAATCGCGGCTGCAGGCACAGCGTCAGCACGAACAGGCCAGGCGCAGCGCGTATGACCGTTTGAAAGCTGCTCGAACGCTTGCCGACGAGAACAAGTTCGACGAGGCCGTTAACGCTATCAATGCCGTGGTGCCGCCTTCCGATACCGTGCGGCTCGCAGCGGCGGAAGCGCTCACGTCAGTCAGGACCCTTCAGCGCAGGCGCGCCACTGATGCAATCGTGGCGAAAGCACAGACGGCGTTCTCGGAGGGGCTGTTCGAGCAGGCTGTCTCCCAGATCGATGCGATTGCTGCCGAAGATCTGACTGACGACGCCCGGTCCCTGCGGACGACGGCGGTGCAAAAGCTCACTGAACAGCGTGAGCTGGTTCAACGGCGCCAGGCGCTCGAAGCCGCTATTGCTGCAACTCAGACGTTGATCTCGGAAGGCAGTATCGCCAAGGCGTATGAGCGTCTTCAGGACGCCGTGGGGACCGGTCTCGACGATGAGCGAATCGCAGCGCTACGACGACAGATCGTTGATCTGGCGGCGGCGGCGGAGGCGAGACGGCGAGAAGAAGCCCGGGAACGCGCCGCGGCGAAGAGGGTTGAAGCGGCCCGCCAGCTTTTTGAGAGCGGTGATCGCCGTGCCGCGGTGGCGCTGCTCGAGCGCGACGCATCCGGCCACGGGCTGGTCGCAGCGGCGCTGACCGAGATGCGCGAAACCCTGGCGGCTGAGGAAGAGCGTGTCCGCCGGGAAGCCGAACTGCGCCGCCAGGAACAGGAAGCCAGACAACAGGCTGAGATCGAGGCGGCTCGGCTGCTGGAGCTCGAGCGGCAAGCCGAGGAGAAGCTGCGGCGCGACGAAGAGCGCCGACTGGAAGAGGAGCGACGGGCCGCACAGGAGGCATTAGAGAAAAAGCGCCTCGAGGACAAGCGGCAAGCGGAGGAAAAGAAACGGCGCGACGAGGAACGTCGACTTGAAGAGGAACGGAAGGCCGCGCACCAAGCGGCAGAGGCAAAACGCCTCGAGGAAGAACGGTTACGTGAAGCGGAGCAGCGTGAACAACTCCGGCGTGAACTCGCTAAACAACTGGCGCTTGCGCGCGAGCGGCTTGACCAAGGCAACCTGACCGGCGCGAGCGAAGCAGCCACGACGGCCCTGACCCTCGATCCGCAGAACTCCGTCGCGCTGAAGATCCGCAATGACATCGACGAGGAGACGCAGCGGCGCGACGCGGAAGCGGCGCGTCAGGAGGCAGCGCGCAGGGAGGAGGTTCGCCGGCAGGCGGAAGAAGCTCGACGACGAGATGAAGAAGAGCGACAACGAGAGTTGGAAGCGCGCCGACTGGAACAGCAGGTCACCAAAATACTCAAGAAAGTCCGCAAGGTGCCCGAGCATGAGGCGGCGCTCGGCTTATTGAACGAAGCGCTGACGCTCGCTCCCGGTGACCCACGCATCCAGACGCTGTTGCGGGAGCGCAACGCCGCCCTCGAGAACCTTCGCGCCGAAGAGCAGCGTCGTGCAGAAGCCCGCGAAAAGGCAGCAGCTGAGGAGGCCGCGCAACGCGAGCGGGAACGACTGGCGCGCGAGGCGCAAGCGGTCCGCGAGCGCCAGGACAGAGAAGCGCGAGAGCGCCGCGAGCGCGAAGAAAGAGAAGCGCGAGCGCGGCACGCGCAGGAAGAGGAAGCCGCGCTCACTGCAGAGCTCGAGGCCAGGCGACAGGCTGATGCGGCCGCTACGTTGGTCGTGGCCGCACCACATTCTCCACAGGAGACGGCTCTACGTGGTGCTGCGCAGGAGAGAGTCGGCGAAACGATCCTGCGACCGCCGCAACCTGCGCCTCGTCGCGCCAACGTTGCGTATCTTGGCATCGCTGCAGGGATCCTGATCGCGGTTGCCGTCGGCGTGATGCTGTTCCAGGGTCCGACGCCGACGGGTCCCGCTCCTGGGGGCGAGACGCCGTCATCCCCGGCCGTCCCGCCGCCGGTGCAAACCCCGGCGCCGACAGTGCCAACACCGGTGCTGCCGGTGCCAACACCTGTGCCGACCGTGCCGACACCGGTGCCGACCGGTCCAACACCGGTGCCGACCGTGCCAACACCGGTGCCGACGGTGCCGACACCCGTGCCGACCGTGCCAACACCGGTGCCAACGCCCGTGCCGACTGTGCCGACACCTGGGCCAACGGTGCCGACACCCGTGCCGCCGGTGCCGACGCCCGTGCCGACGCCGACACCCGTGCCGCCGGTACCGACGCCCGTGCCGACGGTGTCGCCATCACCGAACGAGATACCGCCACGAATCGACGAGCGTGCTGCCATCGAACAGACGTTCCGTGCCTACGAAGGCGCGTGGGGCAGCCTTGATGCCGAGGCGGTTCGTCGCGTGCAGGACTTCACCGGCCCCGACATGGCTCGGGTACGCGCGAGCATGGATGCGGCGCGCCAATTCCAAGTGTCCGTCCAGATTCAGGACGTCAGCCTCGCGGCGGACGGCCGTCACGCAACCGTGACAGCCCGCGTCCGCCGCTTGTTGATTCCCAAGAGCGCCGCCAGGCCTGCCGACACGACAGTGACGAACACGTTCACCATGGAGAAACGCGGCGACACCTGGGTCATCGTCACGCTCAAGTGAGGATCGGACGTCCGCGGCGCCGCATTTCAGAAGGCGTAATCGAACCCGACGACCGGCGTGATTTTCGGACGCACTCCGGCTTCCGACAGTGGAAACAGGACGTTCGCTGTCAGCAGCAGGTTCGTCGCCACGTTGATTTTGGCACCGACCGCTCCAAGGAGCAGATTCAGGTTCTTTTTCCCGGTAATGTTCAACTGAGACCGCGTGGCGGTTTGAACAGCCGCTGCGTCACTGGTGCGAAACGGGAACGATGAATTCGACGTCTCGAACCGAGTCATCTGCCGCAGCGTCCGCCCGATCATATCCGCCGCAATCGTAACCCGCCTCGTCGCGGCCCAATCAAAGCCGCCGGTATACAGGATTTCATCCGGGACGCTGAGGTCGATGTTGGGGTCTGAGATGTTCGCGATCGCGGGACCCCCGACAACGTCCGGCACGTGCAGATCGGTGACGTCGCTGCTGACCGACCCGTTCGAAAAGACGTATCCGATATTCACGTGCGGGGCGAAGTTGTATTGAGATGCCCCAGCGATCAGCATCACCCGCGTCTGGAGGCC
>Ga0208185_1000165_pt1 | contig 42694 bp, 42 predicted proteins | sample EasRivMeERMLT700_FD_187532 | JGI IMG/M metagenome (GOLD analysis project Ga0208185, IMG submission 187532) | Soil microbial communities from meander-bound floodplain in the East River, Colorado, USA - East River MetaG ERMLT700 (SPAdes) (version 2) | ecosystem: Environmental > Terrestrial > Soil... | reverse complement strand
CGGCCGGCGCGCGAAGCCATTCTTCGGGTCGCGCCCATAGACATTCACGCTGTGATCCCAGACGTCGCACCGTGCGCCCTTCGAGTTTTTCACCGGGTCGTATTTGAGCTCGGCAGCCAGCCCTTCAGGGCAGCTCTCCGTCGGGTTGAAGCGCGGCGCACGCACGCGCGAGAGGTTGCGAATCGTGGCTGCGACCGGGAACCCGGTGATCGCGACGATCTGCTCGTCGGTGTACTTGTCAGTCGCGAGCTTGTCGAAATAGTGCACGAAGAGGCGGCCTTCGCCGCTGCTGGTGGCGCTCGCGAACGTTCCGTCCGCAAAGCTGCGTCCGGTGATCAATCCGTCGAGGAGCCCGGGATAGTTCTCGGCGATCGCATGCTGCTGCGTCGATCCGCCCGAAGAGCCCCAGCCGATTGTGAACGCCGGCACGCCGTACGCCTCGATGAAGTGCTCCTTCGTCATCGCCATCGTCTCGGCGGTGCCGACGTCGCCGCAGTTGTTCCCCTGGACATTGAGCGAGTTCGACGCGACCGCGTATCCCAGCCGCAGGTGCACATCGTCATCGACGCCACCGGTTGAATCGCCCTGCTGATACCAGCCCGGCTCGCAGCCGCCGCCGAAGGTGTAGATCAGCCGCCCGTTCCAGGCCGCCGGCCGCGTCACAAGATCGATGACCGGCTCGGTCGCCGGATTGCTGAGCACGGCGATCTGATAAATCCCGCGGTTGATCGTGCCGGTCTCGATGCGAACGATGAACGGGATCCGGGTCCCGAGTACCGCACCCGCGATCCCGGGTGACTCCACTATCTCGACGTCTGCCGGCGCCGTCTTCGGATCGGCCAGCGGCTTCAGCTTGCCGTCCGCCTTCGAGCGATAGACGTAGTCGACCCTCGTCGCGATCGAGCAGTTCGCATCGAGCGCGGGGCCGAGCGTGCCGCCACCCTGCAGCTTGAACTTGTCGGTCATGCAGACGAATGGCTGTTCCTGCGGGCCGGCGAACAGCGGTCCGGTGATCGGATGGTTGACCAGCGTGATTTTCGCCGACGATTTGTTACTGGCCGTCACTTCGAGCGTGTTCGGTCCGTTCCGCAGGCCGGTCACGAGACCGGTCAGCGACCGCCCGCCGACGTCGTCCTTCAATTTCGCGCGCGCCTCAGCACCGTTGAGCGTGAGTTTCACGACGTCGCGCGCTGCCATGCCTGCAGGAAGATCGACGCGTACGAGCGCGTCGCTGCCGCTCACCATGTCCGGGCGGCTCGAGATCACCCGCAGCTGCGGCCCGTCGGCCGCGCGGACTGAATTCATTGCGACGAAGGCCGGCACAACAGTCATCGCAAGAACCGCAGCGCCGAGGACGCGTAGAAACCGCGACATAGAATCTCCTTCAGATCGAAAAAGTGGCGCAGAAAAGCGCCCGATTATATAACGTCGCGAAGCCGGCGTAGAATGCCCCGCTGATCCCATGACCTCACGACTTCCGGCTCTCATCTTCGGCGCGCTTGTCCTGTTCGCCATCGGCCTTGCCGCGGCGGGCTTCAACCCGCGTGAGTACGCCAGGAAACATGGCGGCACCCTACGGCTTTCCGTCGCCACCGGCAACACCGGCGGCGTCTACTATCCGTACGGCGGCGGGCTGGCGCGCGTGATCAGCCAGTCGATCCCGAACGTCGACGCCACGGCCGAGGTCACCAACGCCTCGGTCGATAACCTCAAGCTCATTCAGCTCGGGAAGGTCGACATCGCATTCGTGCTCACCGACACGCTGGACGACGCGATTGGCGGGCGTGGACCGTTCGCGAAAGCCCCCGTCAAGGCACGTACCCTGGCGGTGCTCTATCCCAACTACACGCACGTGGCGACGACCGAAGGGGAGAACATCGAGCGGCTCGCCGATCTGCGCGGACGGGTCGTATCCACCGGCTCGCCGGGCAGCGGCACCGAAGTGATTGCGTTCCGCCTGCTGCGCGCCGCGGGACTCGATCCCGACAAGGACATCCGCAAGCAGAGTCTCAGCGTGAATGCGTCTGTCGACGCCATCAAGGACGGGAAAATCGACGCCTTCTTCTGGAGCGGCGGCTTGCCCACAGCATCGCTGCTCGATCTTGCCAGCACGGTCGGCGTCATCCTGAAACTGATCCCGAATGATGACGTCCTGCCCGCGCTGCAGTCAATGTACACACCGGGCCTGTACTTCCGCCTGGTGATTCCTCACGGCACTTATCCAGGCGCCACGTCCGACATTGGCGTCGTCGGCGTCGCGAACGCGCTCGTCGTCGAGGACACGATGGGCGACGACCTCGCGTACGAGTTGACGAAGGTACTTTTCGAAAAGCAGAAAGATCTCGCCGCCATTCATCCCGAGGCGAAGAAACTGAGCATCGACACCGCCACACAGGGCTCGCCGGCGCCGTTTCATCCCGGCGCAATCCGGTACTACCAGGAGCGCGGTGTGTGGAAGTAGTCAGCGTCCCCGAGGTCCCACTCCCAACCGCCCCTGACGACGAGTTCGAATCTCCAACACGGCAGCTGACCGGATGGCCAGCGCGGCTGGCCACGACCCTGGCGATCTGCCTGTCGCTGTACGCGCTCTACTGGGTTGTCGGCATCGTGCAGCCGCTGGTGTATCGCGCCAGCTTTCTCCTGATCGTTCTGGTTCTGAGTTTCATGTTCTATCCGGCGTCGGCGAGCCCGAGCGACCGCACGCGGGTGTCCGCGCTCGACTGGCTCTTCATCGCGCTGTCCGTCGTGGCACTGGCGTGGCCGCTGATCGATTTCGACAATTTCATCTATCGCGCGGCCGATCCCACGGGGCGCGACATGCTCCTCGGCGCCATCGTCATCCTGCTCGTGCTCGAGGCGACCAGGCGCACCGCGGGGTGGGTGCTGCCCATTACGGCGACCGCCTTCATCCTCTATACCTTCTACGGCCCGCTGCTCGATCTCGTCGGCCTCGGGATGGTCGCTCACCGCGGCTACGACCTGTCACGCATTGTCGGGACGATTTACATGACGCTCGAGGGGGTCTTCGGCGTCCCGCTCGATGTCGCCGCGAGCTACATCATCCTGTTCTCTATCTACGGCGCCATCCTTGGTGCGTCCGGGGCCGGTAAGTTTTTCCTCGAATGGTCGCTGGCCGCTGTCGGCAAGTCAGGAGGCGGCGCGGGTCCGGGACGAGCCGTCACCGTCGCAGGATTGCTGCTCGGCACCGTTTCGGGCAGTGGAGTTGCGAACACCGTCACGCTAGGCTCGGTCGCGTGGCCGATGCTCAAGCGTGCCGGCTACAAGCCCGACATGGGGGGCGCAATACTCTCCGCCGCGGGGATTGGCGCCATCATCTGCCCCCCGGCGCTCGGCGCGGCGGCGTTCATCATCGCGGAGTTCAACCACATCACGTACCTCAAGGTCATCGTGATGGCGGCGATCCCGGCACTGCTCTACTTCTTCTCCATTTTCCTGATGATCGAGGCAGACACGCGCAGGGCGGGCGCACGGCCTGTGACGATCGCGACGCCGCCGCTGTGGCAGCTCACCAAGCGGCACGGATATCACTTCCTCGCCGTCGTCGGTATTCCCCTCATGCTCATCCTGGGGATGTCGCCGTTCCGTGCGGTGTTTTTTTCCATGATCATCGCGATCGCGCTCAGCTTCGTGGATCGGGCGAACGCACTGTGGCCGCGCCGGCTGCTGGGCGCTCTCTACACCGGTGCTCGCAGCGTGCTGCCTGTGGCGTCGACGACCGCGACGGCCGGCATCATCGTGGGCACCGTGACGCTCACGGGACTCGGACTCAAGATCTCGGGCCTCATCGTGGATCTGGCGGGCGGGTATCTATTTCTCACAGTGCTGTATTCGGCGCTTGCGATCTGGATGCTGGGCCTCGCGGTGCCGGTCACCGCGTCATACATCATCGCGGCCGTGATGGTCGCACCGGCGATGATCAAGGTAGGCGTACCGGATCTCGCAGCACACATGTTCATCTTCTATTACGCCGTCCTGTCGGAAGTGAGCCCGCCGACCGCGCTGTCGCCTTTCGCGGCTGCTGCGATCACCGGCGCCAAGCCGGTGCCGACGATGATGCTGACGTGGAAATACACGCTGCCGGCGTTCGTGTTCCCGTTTGCGTTCACGCTGAGCAAACAGGGCATGGGTCTCCTTCTACAGGCGCCGATAGGGGACGTTCTGATGGCGACCGGCACCGCGGTCATCGGGATCCTCGCGCTGGGCGCCGGGCTGGGCGGATGGATCCGTTCTGAAGCCAATGCCGTGGAGCGGACATTGGCAACCGCCGGTGGCCTGCTGCTCTTTTACGCGGGAACGCTCTCGGACGTGGTTGGACTTGTCCTCTTCGCTATCGCGATCGCGCTCAACGTGACCAGGACAAGCCGGGTGAAACCAGCATTGATATGAAAACCAACTGCCAAGATGCCTTGGGAGTTGGAAGTTTGGGAGTTGGAAGTTGGGAATCCCGGCAGCGTCGGCTGACGCTGCCGGGAATATCTCTACGCCTTGTTGCCCGGCCCTATCGGGTTCCCCGCGCAGGCGGATTCGTAATCTCGACAAGCGCGACGCGATTGACGCCGCTCTCCGCCATCGCCAGGTTGCCGTTCGGCAGCACGCTCATGTTGCGGACCACGCCGCCGCCTGCCGGGATGATCCAGCTCTGGAACTTCTCGGTCTTCGGGTCGAAGCGCACCAGCGTGTTCGGCCGAATCGCGGACTCGTTGTACCAGACGATGTCCTTGATGACGCTGATCCCGTACGGCTGCGACATAGGACCGCTTGGCGACGGCCATTCCTTGGCCTCGCCGGTCTTTGGATTGAACTTGCCGAGATAACCCCTCGAGTAATCCGCGTACCAGATGTTGTCGGCACTGTCGATGGCTAAGCGCCGCGGCCGCGTGGCCGGGTTCGGCAGCGTGTACTCCGTGATCGCCATCGTGTCGACGTCGAACATCGCGAGGCGGTTCCCGCCGAATTCGCAGATGAACGGGTTCCCGTTCGACATGAGCACCATGCCGTACGGGTTCGATCTCGGCTGCGGCATCTCCACGACCTTGATCTCGCCCGTCTGCGGGTTCAGCCGGCCCACCTTGTTCGCCTGCTGCATCGTGAACCAGAGGTTGCCCTTCCGGTCGAACATCGGCGTGTGCGGGTCACGCTGGGTTGCGGGATCCGGCATCTTGTACTCGGTGACGACGCCGGTCTTCGGATCGAGCTTCCCGACCATGGCGGAGGTGTTGCCAGTGAACCAGATGTTGCCGGCCCGGTCCTCCGTGAGCCCGTGCGGTCCGGTCATCGGCTTGAGCGGATATTCCTTGATCGCGCCGGTCTTTGGATCGACGTGCCCGATCACGCTGGCCCACATGCCGGTCCAGTAAATGGTGCCGTCGGCCGCCGCGTGCGGATCGTGCGGCCGCGAGCCGAGCGAAGGCGCGAGCCATTCCTTGATGTTGACCTTCACGTCTCCGGGAATCACGACCGTCTTCGGTCTCCCCTTTTCCGGAAAGTGCGTGGCGAGGTAGCCCGCCGCCGAATCGGCGTACTCCTTCGGCAACAGCACCATCGAGCTGAACACCTCGTTCCAGCCCGCCTTGTCGTAGCCCCACGATCCGGTGATCATGTTCAGCCCATGGCAACGGCTGCACTGCGTCTGGACCGTCTCTTTGCCGGGGCCGTCGGGCAGCACGACAGGCGCGGCACCGCCCCTCTGGCCGGACGCGGGAATGACCGCGCACATGAAGGCGGCGGCCGCCGCCAGGAGTCCGAGCGAAAACTTCGACATGTTTTTTTCCTCCTGAGGAAAACCAACACAGGTTCAACGAGGCGTAGATGGTCAGATGTTACACTTCTCCACCCGTTTCTCGAAAGGAGATCCGCATGAATCCGGCGCGAACTCTGTCTGCCGCGCTCATGATCTGCGTGTATTTCGCATCATCCGCGCCCGCTCAGCAGGCGCCACCCGCGAATTCTATGAGCTTTTTCGTGACCAGCGCAGGTCCCGGCAAGGGGGGCAACCTCGGGGGCCTGCTTGGCGCCGATCGGCACTGCCAGATGCTGGCTACAGCGGCCGGCGCCGGCGCCAAGACGTGGCACGCGTACCTGAGCGAGAACGGCTCCGCCGGTCACCCCACGATCAACGCGCGTGAGCGGATCGGCACGGGCCCCTGGTACAACGCTAAAGGCGTGATGATCGCCAGCAGCGTCGCCGATCTCCACAGCAACAACAACAAGATCAGCAAGCAGACCGCGATCACGGAAAAGGGCGACATGCTGCCCGGTCGCGGCGACACGCCGAACAAGCACGACATCCTGACGGGCTCGCAGGCTGACGGCTCGGCGTACCCCGGGTCGGATTCCGCCAACACGACGTGCGGTAACTGGGTGCGCTACTTCCCGATGTCGGGCAAGGCACGTGTCGGCCACTTCGATCGCGACGGCAACGATCCTGTCACCGGCAAGTCGTGGAACTCCGCTCACGACACGATGGGCTGCAGCCAGGATGAGTTCAAGTCGACGGGCGGCGACGGGCTGTTCTACTGCTTCGCTGTGAACTAGACGCGACGACTCCCAACCTCCAACTCCCAACTCCCCAGACGAAGGCCGACCTCAAGGTCGGCCTCTGCGTCCTTCGATTCCAATCCCCTTGGGATTTGGGATTTGGGTTTTGGGATTTTCTAAGTCGCCGCCGGTATCTCCATCACCGGGCGCACCTCGATCGTCCCCAGCCGTACCGACGGGATCCGCGCGGCGATGCCAATCGCCTCGTCCAGGTCCTTCGCTTCGACGAGGTAGTACCCGCCGAGCTGTTCGCGCGTCTCGGCAAACGGGCCGTCGGTCACGAGTCGCTTGCCATTCCGGACCTTGACGCTCGTCGCCTTCGAGGTCGGCTGCAGCGGGGCGCCCGACTTGTAGTGACCACTCTCCTGCACGTCCTTGCTGAACTGCATGTACTCGCCGAACATCTTCTGGCGCTCGGCCTCGGGCATCGTGGCCCAGATCTTCTCGTCGTCGTAAATCAGCAGCATGTATTTCATGTTGTTCCTGTTCCTCCGCCTGTGAGACGAACGGTGAGTGCCCCGATCGACATTGGACAATCCCAAATCCCAAGTTCCAAATCCCAAGGCGAACCAATATAGCTGCGGCTGTGATTTGGAGTTTAGGATTTGGGGCTTGGGACTTGGGACTTGGGACTTGGGACTTGGGATTTAAACTCTAGAATGCCCGCCGATGTTGCCGCCGCCGTCGACGCCCTCTACCGCTCGGATTGGGGCCGCATCGTCGCCACGCTGATCCGGATCGTCGGCGACTTCGATGTGGCCGAAGAGGCTGCGCAGGAAGCTTTTACAGCTGCTCTCGACCACTGGCGAGACGCGGGCGTCCCCGAGTTTCCTCGTTCGTGGATTATCACGACCGCCCGAAACAAGGCGATCGACCGCATCCGCCGGCAGGCTCGTTTCGAGAGCAAGCTCGAATCGTACGCAGCGGAGCTGACGGCCGTCGTCGAAGAACCGGACTACGACTCCGATCTCATCGAGGACGATCGCCTCCGATTGATGTTTACCTGCTGCCATCCGGCGGTGGCGCTCGAGGCGCAAGTCCCTCTGACCTTGCGCACCTTGTGCGGCCTGGACACCGACGAAATCGCGCGGGCTTTTCTCGTGCCCTCGCCGACGATGGCGCAGCGTCTCGTGCGGGCGAAGAGAAAGATCCGGGACGCAGGCATTCCGTACAGAGTGCCTGACAGAGCCGAGATGCCCGAGCGGCTCGACGCGGTGTTGACGGTGATCTACCTGGTTTTCAACGAAGGCTACGCGGCGACGCGTGGCGACCCGCTCGTCCGCACCGATCTCTGTACCGAAGCGATACGTCTCGCGCGCCTCGTGCGCACCTTGATGGCCCCGCAGCCACCGTCGGAGGCGACGGCGCTGCTCGCGCTCCTGCTGCTCCATGATGCGCGGAGAGATGCGCGGCTTGACGGAGACGGCAATCTCGTGACCCTCGAGGAACAGGACCGCACCCGCTGGGACCCGCGACAGATCGCCGAAGCGTTGCCGCTCGTCGAGGAGGCGTTGCGCGGCGGCCCGGGACCGTTCTCGGTGCAGGCCGCGATTGCCGCGCTCCATTGCCAGGCAGCGCGTCCGGAGGATACCGACTGGCGTCAGATTGTGCGCCTCTACGATGTGCTGGAGAGGCTGCAGCCTTCGCCGGTCGTGTCGCTCAATCGCGCGGTGGCGGTGGCGATGGTCGACGGACCGGACGCAGCGCTCGCGCTGATCGAGCGACTGGCGGCAAATGGTGACCTCGATGACTACCACCTTTTGCACGCCGCACGCGCGGACTTGCTGCGCCGGACCGGATCGGCAGCGGAGGCGGCACGAAGTTACCAGCGCGCCCTCGCGCTCGTGACCAACGACAGCGAGCGGCGATTTCTCGAGAGACGGCTTGATGACCTGAAAAGGCGGACCTGAAGCCACGAAGAACGAAAGGTTTTTGAGGTCGGCGTTTGGGCATAACCTGTGAATCATCCTGTGTCGAGATGACTGTTAAGCCACATGAGCTGATCGCGTTTGGTCCGGTCGAGGAGTCGGCGCGCGTCCAACTGGATCGATGTCTTGCCACCGCCGGCGATGACGCGCGCGGAGTGCTGTGCGCAGACCACCACAAGGGCTACTCGATGCCGATCGGCGGTGTTCTCGCGTCGCAAACGGTCGTGATGCCGGCGGGGGTCGGGTACGACATCGGCTGTGGCAACTGCGCCGTCCGTACCAATCTGCAGGCCGCCGACCTCGATCTACCGAAGGTAATGGATGAGATCTGGAGCACGATCTCGTTTGGCGTTGGCCGCAAGAACGACGAGCGCGTGCGCGACGCCGCTGTCTTTGACGCCATCGCCGACAGCCCGGCGGCGGAACAGCGTGAGCTGCTGTCGCTTGCGAAGGAGCAGCTCGGCACGGTCGGCAGCGGCAATCACTATGTCGATCTGCTCGAAGACCGCGCGGACGGACGCTTGTGGGTCGGCGTGCATTTCGGATCGCGCGGCTTCGGCTACAAGACCGCATCGGGTTTTCTGGCGCTCGCGAATGGAAGGAAATGGGGCGACCGGGTCAACGACAACATGGACGCGCCACCCGCCGTCATTCGCCTCGGGACGCCGCTGGCGGACGACTACCTCGCGGCGATGGACGTGGCAGGCCAGTACGCGTACGCCGGTCGCGACTGGGTCGTGAATCGCGTCCTGAAGATGCTCGGTGCCCGCGATGAATTCCGCGTGCACAACCACCACAACTTTGCGTGGTGGGAAGAGCATGACGGCGAACGATGGCTGGTCATCCGTAAGGGGGCGACCCCGGCCTTCCCCGGGCAGCTCGGATTCGTCGGCGGATCGATGGGCGATGATGCGGTGATTGTTCGCGGGAAGGAATCGGCTCAGTCACGACAGGCGCTGTATTCGACTGTCCATGGCGCCGGCCGCGTGATGGGCCGCATGGAAGCGAAGGGCAAGTGGAAGGGCGGAACGTGCGTCAGGCCAGGAAAGATCAACTGGCCGGCATGGCAGACCACGCTGCGGGCCCAGGGTGTCGAACTGCGCGGCGGCGGCGCGGACGAAGCGCCGCAGTGCTACAAGCGCCTCGCGGACGTCCTCGCGCACCACGGCGACACGATCGACGTGCTGCACACGTTACACCCTGTCGGCGTCGCGATGGCCGGGCACGACACGTTTGATCCTTACAAAGATTGACGTGGTGGGACCTAGACGAAGGCGGACCTAAAGGTCCGCCTCTACGATTCGTGTTCGAATCCCGGATCCCTGATCCCCGATCCCGGATCCCCGATCCCGGCTCTATCCGCGCTCTTTCGTGTACATGTGCTGGCCGTCCGTCTCGACGCACGGCGGATCTTCAACCTGCACCATCGGCGCGGTATTCAAGCGCAACACTTCCTCGTCCATCACCCACGGCTGAATCAGGACGTCGGGATCTTCGACGGTCACCTGATAGTGGAGCACGTTGCCTTCGCGGCGCAGCCGTTCGATGACGTGCATCTTGTTCGTGTGGAAGTAGCCTGGCCATTCGAGCCACGTCTCGTCGTTGAAGCCGGTCACGTCGACCACCAGCGTGTCGCCTTCCCATTTGCCAACCGAATCACCCATGTAGCTCTGATCTCTCGCATTGATCGGATCGTGCGGGCGGTTCATTGGAATGAGGCGCCACGTGTTCTTCTGATTGTAGAGGAACACGACTTCGGTGGACGTTGCCATGATCTTCGTCGGCGGTCCCATCCGCGGGACGCCAGCCGGGAAGCAGCGGAAGTTGGTGTCCTCGGCATTGCCATTGACGTCGAGGTAATCGACCTTCTCCCAGAATTCCGGCTTGTACTGCGGGAGGTTTTCAAGGAAGCGCTGACTGAGACCCGAATCGCGCTCCTGGTTAACGGGGCTTCCCTTCCGGTCGTTTCGGAGATTGTGATAGTTGCCCTTCGCGTCGAAGCGCTGCACGGCATTGCCACCGCCGCCGCCCCCGCCGCCCCATCGTCCGCTAAGGTCCGGATGACCGTCCGCCATCTTCGGCGTCGGCATCGCCGCAAGCGCCGCGATGGTGGGGCCGGCGCCACCGCCGCGCTGGGCTGCGACATGCGAACTGGACACCCATGCTGTTGCCGCCAATGCGGCAGCCATCAAGCCGTAACGAAACACGCGGCGCGTCATGACTCTGCTCCTGACACTATGGCTTCAATTCTGAAACGTGGTCGGGCGACCGTTGCCGAGGCCGCCTTTGCCGTCCTTGTTCAACGGATCCGCGCCGACAGCCCCGAATGTCAGGTAGATGAACTTGTCGTCAGGTGTCTTGATCGTGAAGACATATCCGCGGGACGAGCCGTTGCGCGCGAGCGCGAGGCTGGCCGAGTAGGGCTTGCCGACCTGGAAGAAGTCGCGGTCGCTGAGCCCGGCCGCGCGCAGCTGGTTTGGCCCCGCGTGAACGAGTGTCCAGGTCGTGACCTTTCCATCCGGCTCGGTAACGTCCAGCAGGAAGTTCACGTGCGGGTTCACCCAGTTGACCTTCTTCAGCACGCCAGAGATTACGACGACGTTGTTCTGGTCGAACTCGGCCTGCATGGCGTGATGCGCCACCGCAGGCGCCGCGAAGGCGACCATGCTGGCGAACGCCAGACCGCCCAATACCTTACGGACCATAGAAACAAACCTCCTGAGGAATGCCGGGGCATTATTCTACACGCCCGGACGGAACAATGGCGACGCAGGGAGTATCGGTCACTGGGCAACCGTCGCGCTGAGGAAGACCATCGGAAACGTATACACGATCGCGCCGTTCTGCATGCGCGGGGCGATCCCCATCGCGTCCTCTTCGAGTGATTCCCTGAACATTTGCCGAACGCGCTCGTCGTCTCCGGGCGGCGGAAAAGAGCGCGCTAGCAACGACTCCAGCTCGCCTTCCATGCGCCACCAGTCGAGTCTCGGATTCTGGAGTCCTGCGGCCGCAAATAGTGCGGTCAGCTCCTCGAGCGGCAGCGCGTGTGTGTGCGACGGGTCGCGCAGCTTCTCCATTCTGTCGAACGCCGCCACTTTGTCGGGAGGCGGAGAGACGTCGACGACCACGACGCGGCCGTCAGGCTTGCAGATGCGAACCATCTCGCGTAAGACCGCCAGCGGCTGCACCAGATGATGAAACGTGAGCCGCGACGTCACGAGTGAGAATTCGTCGTCGCGATACGGCAGGCAGGTCGCGTCCGCCTGTACCCAGTGGGCGTTCGGAAGGTTGCGACTCCGTTGTTCGGCGCCCGCCTGTTGCAGCATGGCCGTCGTCACATCGACGCCGGTGACACTGCGGACGCGAGCGGCAAACGCGCACGCCAGCAGTCCAGGGCCGCACCCGACGTCGAGAACCGTGTCGGACGCGATCGCGCCGCTCAGGTCAACGATGCGATCGAGCATCTCCACGTTGCGAATCGCCGGCGCGTTCGCGAATGGCACCGCCTGACGTGTGAACTGTTCGCGAATCAGTGCCCGATGCGTGGAATCCATCGGACTCTATACGCCCGACCGCGGATTCGGAACGAGGTAGGGCAGCATCCGTCCGAAGTACAGCACCGCGAACCATGACAGCAGCGACACGGCCCCGATGACCTTGGCCGACACGGGCATTTCCGCGTCGGACGGTAGCGCGAGCAACCGGTCGCTATAGGACGTCTCGAAGAGCATCGAGTTAATCCCGGCAATCAACAGAAACAGCACCTTGAACCACATCGACAGGTTCGTCGCGTACTGCTGCGGCTGCGAGATGAAAAAAATGAGGCCCGTGAGCAGGTTGACTGCAAAGCCCGCCATCGCCCACGGAATGAAACGCTTGGCCGAGCGGAGCGGCACGCCCTTCATGAAACCAAGTAACCGGAGATCGAAGAAGCCGGCGGCGCCAATCAACAGGCACAGGCCAAGAAAGTGCAGACTCTCGCAGAGCGGCCAGAGCCATCCCACCTGGTTCCGAAAGATTTCTGACAGCTGCGTACTGCGAATGAATTCGATGAATGCGTCCATGTAGGTTTGGGCTGTTTACACTCAGCGGCCACTGAGCCACGGAGAGACGGAGTATCTAGCGTTCTCCGTGTCTTCGTGTCTCCGTGGCTCGTCTCGACGACATCAGAGAAGGTACGCCATCAACCGGCCGGCGACGGTCGCGCCCGTCCAGAGCATCAGCGAGAGGACGGCCAGTGCCTTCACCTCGGATGAAATCGGCGCGGCCAGCGCTCCGGGCCGGCGGAAGACGAGGCGTCGGATACGCGCGTAAATCAGCAGCGCCCCGAAAATCAGCGCCAGCTTGATGTAGAAGACGGTCTGGACCGCCTTGTGTTCCGCGTCCGTCGTGAACAGCGCGAGGCCGGTTGCCGCGTTGATGAGAAAGCCGGTCCACACCAGCCGGGTGGCGCCGCTCAACGCCGTCAACGGCACATCGGCGCCCACGCCGAGCAGCCGCAAGTCCATCACGGCACAGGTGCCGACGACGATCGCCATGCCAACGGTGTGCAGCGTCAGGATCGTGGGATAGGCCAGCAGTGACGGCGAGCTCGCGACCCACGCCGCAAACCCGCTCTCCTGGAGACGCGTCAGTAATTCCATCGAAAGCCCGGAATTCTACCTCGGTTGGTCGCCAGTCGTTGGTGGCTGGTGGTGAGCCCGCGCTGGATAGTGATACAAGAGGCGCGTGAAACGCCGCTGGTACCACGAGCTGACGCACGACCAGTGGCGCGCCTTTGCCGCAACGTTCCTCGGATGGATGTTCGACGGCTTCGACTTTACCGTCCTCACCTTCATCCTCATCGACATCCAGAACACGTTCGCGGTTGACGCGGTGCTCGCAGGCGCGCTCGGCACCGTCACGCTCGTGATGCGCCTGGTCGGGGGAGTGGTTGCCGGCGCGGCAGCCGACAAGTGGGGGCGGAAGCTTCCGCTGATGCTCTCGATCCTCTGGATCTCGATCTTCGCGTTCCTCAGTGGCTTCTCCACGTCATACGCGATGCTGTTCGCGTTCCGCGCGTTCTTCGGCATCGGCATGGGGGGCCTGTGGGCTGCCGGTATGCCGCTGACGCTGGAACACTGGCCGACGCACCTGCGCGGCACTGCGTCGGGCGCGTTACAGGGCGGGTTCGCGTGGGGATTCATCCTGGCAGCGTTTGCCTTCCGCTTCATCTATCCGATGTTCGACGGCATGCCCGATCTGGGCTGGCGCGTGATGTTCAGCATCGGCATCCTGCCCGTGCTGCTCGTGCCGTGGATTCGCGCCCGCGTTCCTGAGAGTCCCGTGTGGCTCGAGCGCCGGCGCCACATGAGTGCGACGGGGCGCACGGATAAGCCGCCGATCGTCCGGCTGTTTCAACGCGATCTGATCGCCACCACACTGCAGTGTACGGCGCTGATGACCGCATTCATGTTCTCGTACTACTCGATCGTCTTCTGGTATGCGACGCTGCTCCGCGCCAGAGGTGTCGAGCCCCTCGCCTACCTCGTGACGCTCAATCTCGGACAAGCGCTCGGCAACCCGGTATGGGGACGCATCTCCGACGGTCGCATCGGACGCCGCGGCGCGGTCGCTCTCGCCGCGCTCCTCGGCGTCGCCGGCGTCCCGCTCTTCGCGCTGTCAACCGATCCAACCGTCATGTGGCTGGGAGCGGTGGTGGTCGGCCTGTGCGGCATCGGGATCTGGGGCATGGCGCCGACGTATCTGACCGAGCGCTTCCCCACCGGCGTGCGCGGCGTCGGGCCCGGCTTCGCGTATCACACCGGTGCAGCGATCGGATCGTTGACGCCAACCGTGATCGGCATCATGCAGGAGCGCGGCATGCCGCTCGGCAATGCGATGGCTCTGCTGATCGCGATCGCAGGGGTGACGGTCGCTGTCGTAATCTGGTTTGGTCCGGAGACACGGGGCCGCAAGTTCGAAGCAATCGACGAACACGAGCGCCACGAACAGGCTGTGAACCGTTGACGGTCATTCAGGAGGATCCATCCATGGGTCGATCTCTTACAAGCTCGCGCGTGCTGGTGTTGGGAGGAAGCTCCGGAATCGGGCTCGCGGTCGCAAAGGCGGCGGCGACGGCAGGCGCGAAAGTGACGATTGCGTCACGTTCGAACGGTAAAGTCGCGGCCGCGGTATCGCAGATAGGCAACGGCGCGGCGGGTGAAGCGCTCGACACGACCGATGACGCGGCGATGGAGGCGTTCTTTGGCAGGTACCCCGAATGGGATCACATCGTCGTGTCGGTTGCGGCCGGACGATCAGCCGGCATTCGGGCACTGACGCTCCAGGACGCCTACGCCAACATGAGCGCCAAGTTCTGGACGGCGTACAGGACGGCACGCTCCGCACGAATCACGGGTGATGGATCGCTGACGCTGGTGTCCGGTTACCTGAGTCAGCGGCCCAGCAAAGACGCGCTGCTCCAGGGGGCCATCAACGCGGCGCTCGAGGCGCTTGGTCGCGGTCTTGCGCTGGAGATGTCGCCGGTCCGTGTGAACACCGTCGCGCCCGGACTCATTGACACTCCGATTCGCGCCGCCATGCCGGCGGACCAGAAGCAGAAGATGTTCGACCAGGCCGCGGCGACGCTGCCGGCGCGGCGCGTCGGCCAGCCCGGGGACGTCGCGGAGGCGATTCTGATGCTGATGACGAACCCGTTCACGACAGGCAGCACGCTGTTCGTCGACGGCGGAGGGTCAATCGCGTGACGTAATGCAAAATTCAAAATGCAAAATGCAAACACCACGTGGTGGCGCAATCAGCGAGTGAAGGCGTCGCGCTTCAGCGCTTTTTCGTCGCCGCCAGGCTTTGTTTGAATTTTGCATTTTGAATTACGCAGTGCGAAGCGCCAGTGGTCGCACCGCAGCCATCACGGCGAGGACCAGTCCGAAGGTGCAGACGATCGTGGCACCCGTCGGCAGGTCGAACTGAACAGAGAAGTACATGCCGAGCATCGACACGACGACGCCCATCACCCAGCCGATGGCAAGCCTCCCCCCAATACGCCCGGAATAGAGCATGCCGCCGATCGACGGAACGATGAGATAGCAGAAGACGAGCAAGACGCCCGCGATCGCGACCGATCGCGTCACTACCAGACCAAAGGAGGCGTAAAAGAGGAAATCCCAGAAACGGACCGGCACTCCCCTGGCGGCAGCGGCTTTCGTATCGATGGAGATTTCGAGGAACCGCTTTCTGAAAATGTAGTGAAAGATGCCGATTGCCAGGTAGATTCCTCCGGTTGCAAACACCTCGGGCCACTGGACCGACAGAATGTTTCCAACGAGCATGTTCTGGAGATGCTGCGCTTCACCCGTCGCCTTGCTCAGCGTCAGAATCACCGCAGCGGAGGCGACGGCGTAGGAGACGCCGATGATGGCTTCCTGCGGGATGTTCGCCTCGTGACCTTTGACCATCGCGAAGATGAACGCTCCGATCAGCGTGAATCCAAGGCTCATCCAGTAGATGGACGGATCGTGCTCGTCGAAACCTTGCCAGACGGCAATGGCGGCGCCCAGCGACGCGATCTGCGCGAGCGAGAGGTCCACGAAGATGACCCCCCGCTCGACGACGTGCAGCCCCAGGTATGCGTGAATGCCGGCGATGATCAGGCTTGCGGCAATTGCAGGAGCGAGAAACTGAAAGATCGTCCAGTCCACGTGTCCTACTTTCCGGTGACCTGCTTGAGCGCGCCCGCCAGCAGGTTGACGTCGTACTCGAACAGCTGGATATAGTCGGTGGCTTCCTTGGTACCGCCCACCGAGGGCGCCAGCACCAGCACCTTTCCATCCACCTGGTTGGCAATGGCCTGCGGCGTCTTCAAGTCGAAATACGGCTCGACGACGACCAGCTTGACGCCTTGCCGCTTCATGTCCTGGATCAACTCCAGCGTGTGTGAAGGAGACGGCGGAATACCCGGCTTTGGTTCGACGTAGCCCATGACGTCGAGGCCGAAGCGCTCCATGAAGTTTGGCCAGGAGCGGTGATACGTGACGACCTTCGTGCCTTTGTACGGCGCCATCGTCGCATCCCAGCGTTTCTCCGCCACCGCGAGGCGCATATCGAAATCGGCGTAGCGCTGCGCAAAATAGGCGGCGTTAGCCGGCGCATTTTCGCTCAGCTTGTCGCGAATCGCCTGTGCGATCCGGCGCCCGTTCCCCGGTTCCAGCCAGTAGTGGGGGTTGCCCGACGGATGCACGTCGCCCATGGCGCGCGTGATCTGACCCGTTGGAATCTCGAGGATGCGCACGTTCACGGAGGCGTCGAGATAGCCCTTGGCGCCCGGTTGGATCTTGCTGTTCCGGCTGCTGCTCAAGAGCGGTGGCAGCCATCCGAGTTCCAGCTCGCGCCCGACGACGATGAGCACGTCAGCGCGGCTGACGGCCAGGATGAAGCTGGGCTTCGGATCGACGAAATGCGGATCCTGGTAGCCCCTGGCAAGGGCCGTGACCGCCACCTTGTCGCCGCCGACCTCCCGCGCAATCGCTCCGAGATCCTCGGTCGTGGTGACGACATTCAATTTGCCCTGCGCGGACGCGACGACTGGCACGCCGAGCAGCAGCAGAAGAATCAGCTTGAAAGTTCGAATGACCATGTCACACCTCAAAACGGATGAGCGCCATGCGCCCCGATCGAGAATTGGAATTGAAAGAGCAGCTCGTTGGCGGCGGGACCGTCCGCATAGTCGATGTGCCGGTACTGTCCACGCACCTGGCTGAACTCGCTCGGCCAGTAGGTCAACGTTGCCGAGGCGCCCTTGTCGAGCAGCGCCGCATCGTCCGCGTGCTCTGACCGGTCGTACCGTCCTCCCACGAACCAGCGCCGCGCGAACTGGTAATCGCCGGAGGCGTAGTACCCCATGCTTCGCTGGCGTCCGCCAAACTGGCCGCGATCGCTCCAGATGATTTCGCTTCGCCCGACGAACTGGTGATAGATCGCGCGAGTCAGGGGACGCCATCGAAGCGTCACGTCAGTGCCGAAAAGCTTCGTCGTGAAACGCCCGATATCCACGTCCCCGACGATGCCCGCAGGATTGTGGCCGTACGAATAGGACGCGCCGAGATCGACGTTGGTCGACTCGGTGATGTCGTGGTACGCGCGGAGATGCCCGACATAGCTGAGATCGCCGCGTTTACTGGACCTGAACAGCTCTCCGGAATCGCCGCGGAATACCTGGCCGGTCGCTTCCAGGAACAGCGGACCCGCCGGAAGGAGTCGCGCCACCGAAATGCCGGCGTCGTCGATCCCCTCCTCGCCGCCCACCAGGTTGTTGATCACGAGCGGCCGGTCGGTCCATGGCAGCACGTGATTGTGAAGCCCGTTGACCTTGCCAAAGGCGGCGCGCATCTTCCCCACGCGTGTGAGCAGTTTGCCCGGCAGCTCGGTGAACGTCAGAAAGCCTTCCTCGAGCTCGACGCCCTCTTCTCCAAATGAAACGAAAAAGTCGGCGCGCCCGTACGGATCCACGACCGCCTGGAATGACGCCTCTGACTCGTGCATCTCGAGCGCGGGACTCGGATTCACCTCGTTCCGTCCAGAAGCGCCGAGAAAGTCGCCGATGACCGCCATATCCGGGTTGAAGACCTTCGAATTGGACAAGGCCCCGCCCTGCCCGACCTCGGGAAGCGGTGCAGTCTGGGGCGCGCCGGCCCCCGACTGCCCGCCCTGAATCCCAGCGAGCTGCGCCTCGAGCGCAGCCAGGCGGTCGCCGAATTCCTTTCTCAGTTGATCGATCTGCTGCTGAATGGTCTGCGCCTGTTCAGCCGTTTGCGCCAGAGCCAGCCTTGGGACCATCGCGAGCGCAACGCCCATCAGCGCTACGCACGCGAAACGAGTCGCTCGCATAGAGTTCCTCCAAGTTCAGAAGACTCCCAGCGGGGCGGACCTGAAAGGTCCGCGGCGCCGCAGTGAAATCAATGGGAAGGGAAAGCTGACTACGCGAGGGGCGGTGCGCGGGCCGGACGGGCCGAAACCAAGAGCGCGTGGGTGAGAGCCGCCGATCCGGCCGCTATGAGACGGGCATCGACCGACGGAGGGGCGAACCGGACCGACGCCTGGACCGCGCGAATCGACTGGAGCGCGTGGCAAAGGACACAGTGCTGGGAATCCGGAGTCGCAGGCTCGGGAGCGGTGTACCGGTGGGCGTCCTGGTCGTGGACAACCAGCGCCGGGTTGCACAGAAGATCATCGCCTTCATCGTGCAGCAGTGACGAGACAGTTACCGGCATCGTCGCGAACAGCGCGACGGCCGCGAACAGCGAGGCGAGACGGGTGCGCCGGAGGGCGCGGATCACAAATAAAGAATACAGGCAAATGTTCCATCGTTGAGCACACGAACACATTTCTCGTGTGGGACGGACATCGACAGAAGTGGCACCGCGCACGGCGCGATGTGCGATCGCGCCCACCGCGCACGGACCCAAATTGGCGAGGAGCCGCGAAATATTCGCGATTCCTGGAGTTTTCGCGGGATTCCTCCTGGCATGGGGGCTGCTCTCGAGCTGGCCATGATACCGATCTCGAGGAGGAAACAAATCGTCGGTGTGGCGGTGGTCGTCACCTGCAGCTATGCGATCTCGTGGGCGTTCACGCCGGGTCCAGGCACCGGTCCGGCCGAGTCGTTTGCTCCGACCTTCGACCAGCCGGCTCCCGTCGTCATTCTGCCGCAGGAGGCCGTGCCGTCCCGCGACAAGAAAATTACGACCTCGGAACCACCATATTCCTCTCCAAAGCCTCTGCAGGCGAACCGGTACGAACCGATATAAATGGGTAGTAACAAGATCCATTAATGGTGTTCATGGTGTTCGCAGGATTCGTGGTGGCTCTCGTGGCGGGCCGGTACCTTGGTGATTCCAATCAGCGCATCAGCCCAGATCTGACGCGCTCCAGGCTTTCCAAGCCGTAAATGTCGGTTTCGAACTGAGGAATCCAGGTCAGGGGATACGCTGAAAAGCGGCGCCTGATCTCGTCCACGTAGACCTGCTCCTGCTTCCGACGCGCCTGATAGAACCCGCCTTCGAGATCGTCCGGCAAGACGCGGTTCACGACAATCCCACACACATTTACGTTCGACTCGCGAAGGATCTCCGCGGCACGTGCCGTCTCCTCGATGGGCAACCGCTCCGGGATGACCACCAGCACAAAACCGGTGAAGTTGTGCTGCATCAGCCGCGCGCGGACCTGCTCGAGCTTCTCGCGCCGCTGGTCGAGCGTGCGCAGGATCGGATCCTCGTCCGGATCGATTGCCTCCGGCGCGAGGCGCACTCTGTCGATGTCCTGGTTGAGCGAGAGCAGCGCGCGCCGGCGGCGTGACAGCGCGGCGATCCACGATGAGACGAGCTCGGGCATCCGGAGGAGACGCAGCGTGTGGCCCGTGGGCGCGGTATCGAAGATCAAGAGGTCATAGGCGTCGAAGCGGTCGATGATCAGATCGCTCATCCGATCGAACAGCGCCACCTCCTCGACGCCGGGCATCGCCGACGCCAGGTCGATTTGTCGCTCCGCTTCCTTCGCGACCGCATGGCTGAACATGCGGGTGATCTCGGCCTTCGCCTTGTCGACGTAGCGACGCGCCTCGAGGCTTGCGTCGAGCTCGATCCCCATCAGTCCCGGATACACCTCGCGCTCGTCACGGTCGAACGGCTTCTCGAAGATATCGGACGTCGAGTGCGCCGGATCCGTCGAGACGAGCAGCACGCGCTTCCCTTCTTTCGCTGCGGCCAGCGCCATCGCCGACGCGCACGTCGTCTTGCCGACGCCCCCTTTTCCGCCAAAGAACAGGATGCGTTTGCGGAGAAGCTCGCGCATGTCAGCAGCAGGGCATGCTGCCGATTGGCGAACGGTCCATGCCCATGCGCCGGTGCCAGGTGTGGAACTCTTCGAGGAAGTACGGATAGACGTCCAGCAGGTAGATCGATGCCGGATTCGGGAGCCCGACGAGCTCCATGAAGCACTGGAGCATGAACAGGTCGTTCAGATCGACGAACTGCTCGCGCAGCTTCCGTTCGTACTCGGAGACGAAGTATCCGTGGATGAAATCCCCGACGTTCTGCTTCAGCTCATCCCATCGCATACACGCCCAAGGATCTCAGAGATGGATTGACCAAAGTGTTCACTGCCGAAGCGAGTCTAGCTCACGACATGAGCGCATCATGCCCGCCAAAGCGCCGACGTCGAACGTATTTGTATGACGTCAGCAATTATCTGTACGACGATGTCTGACTTCGGCCCGCGGCGACGGTCGCCGAACGAACGCGAGACAGAGATTTGTGTAAAACGCCCGCAAATCCGGCGGTCTGTGGTCGGCCGCCGAGGTGGCCCGCGTGTTGCTCCGGCAAAGGGACATGGAGTTTCATCGCCTGCTGAATCGTGTCCGGAGTGAGTTCATGGAAATGCCCGGTCTTCAGCTGACGGTGCCCCAGGCATCGCGGTTATGGGGCCTGGATCCGAGCGCATCGCGTCTGGTAATCGATGCGCTGGTGGAAGCGTCGTTTCTCCGCTGGACCGAGCGAGGCACCGTAATCCGGATCGATCGCGCTGCAGCCTGAGGGTCTGACGTTACAAAATCGTCGTCCGAATTCATCTCCCTACAATTTCATGACGAGCGGCGCGACGCCGAGTCCTTCGAGCTCGGCGCGCCACGTCTCGCCAGGCGCAATGAGCATCGGAGTGGTCAGCGAGCCGGTGCTCACCAACTCGCCCGGCTTCAGGGGGTCGGCCCATGTCGAGCGGCGGATGGCCGCGGCGAGCTCCCCAAGGGCCAGCGCGGGACTCCCCAGCACGTTGCGACTGCCGCCTTCTTCCACGAACGTGTCGTTCTTGAAGAGCTTCAGCTTGAACTGCGCGAGCTGCTGGGCGAGCGCGGCGATGTTCGCGCTCGTCACCGGCGTCGGCGCACCCAGCACGAGGCCTGCGTGAAACCCATACGCCGCCACGAGGTCGGAGGGCTGAAACTGCCATGCGGCAAATGGACAATCGACGATCTCGTAGCCGAGCGACAGCCACTCCACCGCGTTCAGTACCGCTGACGGATCGGTCGGATCCCCCTCGACAGTCGCCTTCAGTTTGAAGACGATCTCCGGCTCCAGCTTCGGTGCGTATGTGAACGGAACCGCGGTGCAGTCAACTTCCTGCGCCCGCTGCACCGTATCGTCGTACATCGACGCCCACGCCACGGTTTCGAGCTTCAGCTTCGCCCACACCGCCGGATTCGCGAACGCCACCTTGCGTCCCACGACCGTACGGCCGCTGGTGATCCGCCGCCTTCTCAGCTCGGCTTCGACCGCGTACGCGGCTGGCAGGTCGAAGCCTGCACGCGAGGAGAGTGTCTCAGCAAGCAGATCGCCAGACGCATATGCCTCGATCAGCTCCTCGGCAACCGCTTTGATATCAATGGGCACGCGAAGGATATGTCCTATTCATGTTGGTTTTTCTTCGTGACCTTCGCGACCTTCGTGGTTGATATCTTAGTCGGCTGAAAGTTTACTCGACTGGTCCGGCGCGACGAAGGCTACGGCGCGACAAGTGCTAGGATTCGGCTCGTTGTGAAGCTTTCCTCGCCATCTCTTTTCCTCATCGCGACCGCCGCGATGCTCATTGTGCCCCGAGCGATGCTCGAGGGGCAGGCGCCTCCGCAGAACGCCGTCGTCCGCGTCGATCCGGCGCTCGACGCCATCGTCCCTGCCGCCGCGAAGGCGGAGCTCCTGAAGGGTGATTATTTCGGCGCCATCGAGGGCCCCGTGTGGGCCGACGAGGGACGGAGCGGCTACCTGCTTTTCAGCGACATGGCCGCCAACGTCATTTACAAATGGACGCCGGCGGGCGCGCTCTCCGTCTTCCTCGATAAGAGCGGGTTCACTGGCACCGATCTGAACAGCGTTGGCGGCCAATACACCAACGGTCGCCTGCATGTGCTTCTCATCGGATCCAACGGGCTCACGCTGGATCGACAAGGACGCCTGATCATCGCCGCGATGACTGACCGCTCAGTCACGCGCCTCGAGAAGAACGGCGCGCGGACGACGCTGGTCGACAAGTACGAGGGAAAGCGGCTGAACAGTCCGAACGATCTGGTGGTGAAATCCGACGGCGCGATCTATTTCACCGAGACGACGAGCGGGATGCGCGGGCGCGACGAGAGCCCGGCGCGCGAGCTGCCGTTCCACGGCGTCTATCTGATCAAGGACGGTGCGCTCCGGCTGCTCGACAAGGATCCGCAGGGGTCGGCGCCAAACGGCATCGCCTTCTCGCCCGACGAGAAGACCCTGTACATCAACGGCGGAACCAAGATCACGCGCTACGACGTTCTGGCGGACGACACGATCGCCAACCCGCGCGTGCTCATCGACCTGAACGTCGAGAAGACGCCGGGCAACACCGACGGGATGAAGGTCGACCGCAACGGCAACATCTACTGCTCTGGGCCGGGTGGCGTCTGGATCATCTCGCCGCAGGGGAAACACCTCGGAACGATCGTCACGCCGGATCGCGTTGCGAACATCGCGTTCGGCGATGCGGACAGCAGAACGCTGTACATGGTGGGCGGTCGCAGCCTCTGGCGGATCCGCGTGAACATTCCCGGGATTCGGCCGGTGACCGGGGCGGTGGGATCCTAGGGATCGGGGATCCGGGATTCGGGATTCGGGATTCGGGATTCGGGTTCAGCGTTCGTTCATGGTTCACGGTTCAGTGTTCGAATGATTTCGATCGCCGCGCGCTTGAACCGGCTGCCGCCAACGCGGATCCATCGCCAGGCGACGATCATCGCGGGCATCGGCTCGTTCTTCGATCTGTTCGACATCTTCCTGGCAGGGGTGCTCGGCACCGTCCTCACGCAGCAGTTCCATCTCACACGCGCCGCCCTTCCGCCCATCATCGGCTCCAGCTTTATCGGCATGTTCTTCGGCGCGACGCTGCTCGGCAGATATGCAGACCGCGCGGGCCGACGCACGGCGTTCCTACTCAATCTCGGCATCTACTCAGGCTTCACGCTCCTTGGCGCGTTCAGCGTCGACCTGACGATGCTCATCGTGACAAGGTTTCTCGCGGGCATTGGAATCGGTGCGGAGCTGCCGCTCGTCGACGCCTATCTGAGCGAGTTGCTGCCCGCGCGCCACCGCGGGCGATATACCGCGTGGGCGTACACGATCGGATTCTTCGGTATCCCCGCGGCGGGCTTTCTCGCCAGGATTCTCGTCCCCCGCCAACCGCTCGGCATCGACGGATGGCGATGGATGTTTGTCGCAGGATCGCTGGGAGCCGCGATCGTGTGGGTATCGCGCTCGAAGCTACCCGAGTCGCCACGGTGGCTCGAATCAATGGGACGAACTGCGGAGGCCGACGCGATCGTCTCGCGAATGGAGCGCGAGGCCGAAGCGGTGGGTCCGCTGGCCGCGCCCGAACCGAACGAGATTGCCCAGTCCGGTCACGCGCGGTTCCGTGCGATCTTTGGCCCACGGTACCGTGGACGGACGCTGATGCTCTGCGTCTTTCACATATTCCAGACGGTTGGCTACTACGGGTTCGGGACCCTCGTGCCGACCGTCCTTGCCGCCAAGGGCTATTCGATTGTGACGTCGCTGACGTTCACGTCGCTGACATTCATCGGGTATCCCGTCGGCTCGGCGCTGTCGCTGCCGGTTGTCGAACGGGTCGATCGCCGGTGGCTGATCGTCGGATCGGCGGCGTTGATGAGCGTCTTCGGCCTGGCGCTCGGGTACGCGTCGGCGCCCGGCGTGATCCTCACGATGGGATTTTTCTATACCGCCACCAGCAACGTCTTCTCCAACGCGCTCCACATCTTCCAGGTCGAGATCTTCCCAACATTCGCTCGGGCGACCGCCGCGGGGACGGCCTACGGCCTCAGCCGGCTCTCAACCGGCGCAATGCCGTTCGTACTCGTCCCTGTGCTCGATCGGTGGGGACCCGGCGCGATGTTCGCGGTCATCGCAGCGGCGCTGTGGATTGTGATCCTCGACATCACGCTCTTTGCGCCGAAGACGACGGGGAGGTCGCTGGAAACTATCAGTCAGTAGGGATCGGGGATCGGGGATCGGGGATCGGGGATCAGGGCTTCAGGTTCGTTGGCGCACGGGCCAACAGTGAGCGCCGAAGGCCGTGAAGTACGCGCCGAAGACTCGCTGCGAGCGCTGAGACGGTTTCAAGATCTGCAGCGGGCGCATGCCGCAGACGATTCGCAAGTTCGATCTGCGTTTCGGCCTCCGCAAGACTGCCGATGGCAAGTGAGACGAAATGGGCATAGGATTTCGTCCCTTGCTGATGCCCTTCGCTGATATTCGAGGGAATTGAAATCGCAGCGCGACGCAGTTGAGACGAAAGCCCGTATGTCTCCTCACGCGGAAACGTCTTCGTCAATCCATAAACCGCAACGGCCAGGTCCATCCCAAGCCGCCATGCCTCGAGATCGCGATAGGACTGAATGGACATGCGCCCGGACGGAGCAAGAAGCGGGACATGCCCCGTCGGACTGGAAGTCGTTGAAAGACGCCGATGCCCTCGCAGTTCTTGCCACGTCTCGGCGCTGCAAGTACGCAGTTTCTGCAAGGCCAGTGTTCTTGATCCCCGATCCCCGATCCCCGATCCCTTCAAAATCGGTAGGTATAAAAAACCTTCGAAGCCGCCCGCCGGTCCAGCGTAACGAACCGGCTGCGCACGGGGTCGTCCAGCCAGTTGTGGTTGTAGACGACGTAGAAGTCGCTGCCGGGAGTGAGGATCCAGCGGAAGCGCGACTGCCAGCCCATGATCGCGCTCACCGAGTCGTACTGGATGTTGTTCGAGAGCTGGATCCACGGATTGAACTGTGTATCGAGGATCGTCCGGTACAACTGCGTCGTGAAGGGGCCCTGCGGCAGCTCGATTTTGTTGAACTCGGTATAGACGTAGAGTACGACGCCGCGCCGCGGGCGGATGCCGATGTCGAAGCTCAGGAGATCGCGGTCACCGGAGTAGAAGCTCCCCGTCTCCACGTTCGTCGTCATCGCAAGCTTGCGGCGATTCGCCGTTCCGATCTGGAGCCGGTAGCGTGTGTAGTCGTACTCGGTCCCGCGCGCCAGCGTGATACCGCGGCTGATGCCGAAGTTCCTATCGAGCAGCTCATAGGTCGGCATGACGTGGAACTGGATGTTGTCCTGGGACTGCAGGTTCGCCTGGAACACCGTGAAGTCCCACTGCCGCAGCAACGGATCGTTGTTCGCCGTGATGTACTGCAGGTCCCCGTTGACCCCGAACTGGTACTGCTGGACGTTGAAGCGCGGTCGCCCCTGGACGCGGCGAGGGCGCGGCTGGAACCGCAGCGACGGCGCGTAGCGTCTGTATCCGTTTCGCAGTGTGTAGCCGACTGCCGGGTCGTAGTTCTCCTGCACTTCGCGGTACGAGAGCCGTCCGACGTAGCGATCGTTTGGATATTCGAAGTTACCGCCCCAGGCGTTGTTCTTCCCGTTCTTGAGCGGATTTGTCGTCGTGAGGTAATAGCCCGTCAGCTCGAGGTTCAAATTACGACGGAACGTCGTTGTGCCGAGCCGGAAGTCGGCGCCCAGCGTGTTGAGCGCGGCGAAGGTGGCCAGCGGCTGGGCGAGCGGCAGCGTCGAATCATGTGTCCGCGCATCCCGCCGCGTATACAGCGCCCCAATATATGACTGGCGCAAGATGTTGCGCCGCACGCGCAGTGCGGTGAAGTCCTCGCCCGGCGACGTCCCGTCGCGCCCCGTTCGGATCTGCATCAGCGCGACGTCCTGCTTGCCCGCCTGCCCGGTCAACTTGACACCGTAATCGATCTTCTGCGGATCACCGTTCGCATCGAGACCGATGCGCCTCGTGAAGAACGGGACGACGGCCACGTTACGGTTGTTGCCGAATCCGCCCGAGTCGAAGCTTGCGAAATCGAAGTACGACGCACCCTCGAGGAAGAAGCCACGCTTCTCGGGGAAGAAGAGGGAGTATTGCGTCAGGTTGACCTGCCGCTGATCGACCTCCGTTTGCGCGAAGTCGGTGTTGACGGTGAGGTTGGCGCGCAACGCGGGCGTGACGTTGTAGAAGAGATCGACGCCGGCGCTTGCGTCGGTCTCGGTGCTGGTGCGGCCTCGACCCGGTGCCGACAACGCCGACGTGACGCCGTACGGTCGGATGTCGAGGCCATGCCCCTGCGAGACGTTATTGATGCCGAGCAGCAGTCCCGTGTTCTGAATCCTGAGCCCCTGATTGAGGCCCCATCCCGTCCAGAGACTTTCCTCGTTCTTCCGCCGGACCGTCCGCTGAAAGTTGACACCCCACGCCTCGCCGGCAGGGTTGAAGTTGAACGTGCGGAACGGCAGCTCGATCTCGATCGTCCAGCCGATCTCGCTCCGGCGGACGCGGGCGTCCCAGATGCCGTCCCAGTCACGGTTGGCCTGGCCGGAGGGGTTCATCAGCGAATCGGCCATCAGCCCCGACGGGTTCATCTCGAAGAAGTAACCGCTGCGCGCGTCGAGAAAGGTATCGATCTCCCACATGAAGCGGTCGTCCGAGCGAAGGCCTTCGTCCCGCTTCATGGTGTTGCCAAGCATCTTGTCCGGCTCGCTGTCGAAGCACGTCACGCCCATGTAGAGCGCGTTGGCCGTGAACACGAACCGTACCTCAGTACGCTCGGTCGGTGGAGCGCCGGTCTGCGGGATCTGCTGCTTGAAATCGGCCGCGGGCACGGCGCGCGCCCACACGCCCTCGTCAAGGCGGCCATCGAGGACGATCGCCTCGCCTTGTTCGAGTCGCACTGCGGTGACTGTCGGCCGCGCGTCTTCCGGAGGAGGCTCCTGCGCCGAAACAGCTCGCGCGACGAGCGCGAGGCAGAACACGAGTAAACACAATCTACGAATCATTCCTATTCCGCACAGGGATTCCTGTCAGCCGGGCCGCCGGGGAGCGGTGTAGGGGCGGGTCTACAGACCCGCCCCTACACGACTCTTACCGCGACGAGGTTGTTGTAGTACGAGCGGCTGGCTTGAAGAGATCGAGGCCGATGGTGTTGCCCATCAGCTGATAGCCGCCGTCGTTGGGATGAAGATGATCGCCCGACTGGAACTGTTCGAGCAACTGAGTCGGGTGATTGGGGTCGCGCGTGACGGCGTCGAAGTCGATGACGGCGTCGTACGCTTTGCTGGTCCGTATCCACGTGTTGAGGGCCTGGCGGTGCGCCTCCGTGACCGGCGTAAAGGTGGGACCGTTTCCCTCCCAGGCAGTCAGGGTTCCTCCGATGATCTTCAGGCCAAGAGCGTGCGCACGGTCCACGATCTGCTTGTGCGCCGCGATGAGATCTTCGGCCGGCATGTCGGGATTGTTGCGGAGGTCGTTGATACCCTCGAGGAAGATCACCCAGGCGGCGCCACTCTGCGCGGCGACGTCCCGGTTGAAACGCGAGGCTGCGCTCGGACCGACCCCCTCAGGCAGGAACACCCGGTTCCCCGCGATCCCGAGGTTCAGCACACCCACCTTCATCCCCGCCTGATCCAAACGGCGAGCGAGTTGATCGGGCCAGCGGCTATTGGTGTCGGGCGTCGTGCGCGCGCCGTCAGTGATCGAATCGCCGAGCGCCACAATCGCCTTCACCCGTTCGGGTGCCACGACCTCGACGCGCGACAGGAAATACCACGACGGTACCGTCGTCGCCATCGGCAGGTCGGCGTCGCCCGTGTGATCGCCTGGCTCCGATACGTAGTTCGTCTGGTTCGCCCCACCGTGCATCGTCAGCGGCGAGGTGCCGGCAGACGTGTCGCCCGGCAGGTAAATGCTGATGGCGAGATCCGCAAGCGCGGGCACAGTCAGTGCTGCCGGATCGCTGAAGACGACCGCCCCAGCCGGGATGCTGATGCCCGGCTTGCCCGCGAAGGTGAGCGCGCGATCCGAACCGGCTTTGATTGCCGCACCCGGCCCGCGCAGCGCGACGTGAGCCGCGCCAATGGCCAGGGGCGCGTCGCCAAACTCGTTGCTCAACACCACGCGGATGCGGGCGCCACCAAGGCTGACGTGCACGATCTCGCGGATCGTCTGGTTGTTGAAATTGATCGGAAGGGCGGGTGGGGCTTGTGGGGCCTGTCCGGCGGGTGGGGCCGCTTGCAGCGCCTGACCCTGCGGTCCCTGGCCACCGCCGCGCCCCGCCGGCGGTCGAACGGCACGCGCTACCACAGCCGTCGCCCAGGTGCCAACCCAGTGTTCGCCGGCGCCTTGTGCAAATGCCGCGGGCTGGGTGAGGAAAAGGCCGATCGAAACGGCCGCTACAGTAATGAACCTCAACATCTTAAACGTCCCCTGGCGAGCGGCGCTTCGCCCGCGCCGCCTGCGCATGATACTCTTCCCGGCCAGCGGACGGTTCGCCCCCCCTTTCAAAATCAGCGATGTACAGGCCTTCAAACTGGCCTCTACCAATCGAGGAGTCACGTGTATGGCACAGCAAGTTGAACAGCAGATCGAACAGAAGCGGCTGAAGGCAGACGACTTCCATCCCGAAGTCCTCAGGCTCTTCGATCGCTACGTGCACGGGATGATTGACCGGCGCGGGTTTCTGGACGGGGCGGCCAAGTTCGCCGTCGGCGGGATGACGGCTGCGGCGATGCTCCAGGCACTTAGCCCGAACTACGCGTACGCGGAGCAGGTGCCGAAGGATGACAAGCGCATCACGACCATGATGCTCGACTACGACTCGCCGAAGGGCCAGGGCAAGATGAAGGGCTACTTCGCAAAGCCGGCCAACATGACCGGCAAGCTGCCGGCAGTCCTCGTCGTGCATGAGAACAGAGGCCTCACGCCGTATGTCCAGGACGTCGTGCGCCGTCTCGCGGTCGCGAACTTCGTTGCTTTCGGTCCCGATGCCCTGACGCCGCTCGGCGGCTACCCGGGCACCGACGACAAGGGCGTCGAAATGCAGCGGACGCTCGACCAGAACAAGATCATCGAGGACTTCATCGAGGCGGTCAGCGTCCTTCAGAAGCGACCGGAGTCAACGGGCAAAGTCGGCGCGGTCGGCTTCTGCTTCGGCGGCAGCGTCTGCAACCAGCTGGCGGTCCGCGTGCCGTCACTCTCGGCCTCGGCGCCGTACTACGGCGGCCAGCCCAAGGCCGAAGACGTCCCGAAGATCAAAGCGGCGCTGATGATCCATTACGGCGGTCTTGATGAGCGGGTAAACGCCGGGTGGCCGGCATACGAAGCAGCGCTCAAGGCCAACAACGTGCGCTACGAGATGTTCATGTACGCCGGCGCGAACCACGGCTTCCACAACGACACGACGCCGCGCTACGACGAGGCGGCAGCCAAGCTGTCGCAGGACCGCACGTGGGCGTTCTTCAATAAGAACCTCCGCGTCTCAGGCTCGACCGCATAGTCAGAAGAGTAAAGGTGCGAGAGGTGCGAAGGATGCACCTCTCGCACCTCTCGCACCCACCCCTCCCCAATCGGGTGATCCGAGCGGCACGATTTCGCGCGACGATCGACCCATGCTTACCGACATTTCAAATCAATTGGCTGATGCCGCGGCTGTTGCGGCGCGATCGGTCGTCCAGGTACAAGGACGTCGTCGTCCCGCCAGCGGCGTCGTTTATGCGAAAGGCGTCGTCGTGACGACTATCCAGGCACTAGGTGGTGAAGACGGCCTGCGGGTGCGCGGTGAAGACGGGAACGTCTCGGACGCGGAGCTGGCTGGCTGGGACCCCACCACGAGCCTGGCCGTATTGAAAGCCCAAGCGCTCGCAGCTCCACCGATTGCGGTGGCGAAAGACACCGCGCGCGTGGGGCACTTCGCGCTGGCGATCGCCCGATCCTGGAGCAACGGTGTGACCGCGAGTGCGGGCATCGTGTCAATCATCGGAGGGCCATTGCCAACCGGCCGGAGACGCGCGATTCACGAAGTCATTCGGACCACAGCGCCAATGCACGACGGCTTCGCCGGCGGCGCGTTCGTCGACACGACCGGCGCGCTCGTGGGCATCACGACGGCGTCGACGATCCGCGGCCTCGGCGTCGTGATTCCGTCCGCTATCGCATGGAAAGCGGCGCAGGATCTGCTCGAGCACGGACGCATGAAGCGAGGATACATCGGGATTGCGGGCCAGCCCGCGCGTCTCCCGGATGGACAGCACGGCACCGACGATCGGCGCAAGGCATTGCTGGTCGTGGGCGTTACCGAGGAGGGTCCGGCGGCGCAGGCAGGCGTGATCGTCGGCGACGTCATCGTCGCGCTCGACGGCCATCCGATCAGCGCGCCGGAAGATCTGCTCGACCTGCTCGCCGGGGATCGCGTTGGGAAACCCGCACAGCTGCACCTCCTCCGGGGCGGCTCGCCGATTGATCTTTCCGTGACTGTCGGAGAGCGGCCGGCGCGTTAATGTGATGGCGGGTCCACGAGGACCCGCCTACGCGGATGCGCCTCTTATTGGTTGGAACGCCTCACGAACGCGAGCGTCTTCGGGCGGAGCTGGATCACGCCTCGTTTACGATCGCGGGCGAGTTCGCGACGCTTGCGGATGCCCGGGCGTCAGGAATCGAGTCGGATGGGATCCTCATCGCGGACCTGAAAGGTCCGCGCCGCGATAATGGAGAGGCATTCGAGGAGCCGCTCACTCCACGTGAAATCGACGTCGTCGAGCTCCTCGCCGAGGGACTGTCGAACAAGGCGATTGCCGTCCGCCTTGGCATCAGCGACCAGACCGTAAAGTTCCACGTCGCCTCGATCTGCGGCAAGCTGGGCGCCGTTAATCGCACCGATGCAGTTCGCCGTGCGGTGCGGCGCGGCCTGATCTCGCTCTGACTCCTGGAACCTGTAGGGGATCCGGGATCGGGGATCCGGGATCCGGATCAGTCTCGTGCTGACTCGGTTGGAACAACGGTAACGGTCAACCTTTCCGCGCCCCGCAGCACGAGCAGGGAGGAAGGAAGGCCGATCTGCTCCTCGCTCAACATCCGGTGGAGATCGTCGACGCCGGTGACCGCGCTCTGCGCGAACGCGAGGATCACGTCCCCCTTCTTAAAACCCGCACGCTCCGCGGGGCTGCGCGCCTCGACGGACGTGACGAGCACACCTGACGAGACCGCCAGCTGATTCGCGCGGGCCGTCGCCCGCGGCACATCGACGTTCTGTCCCGCGATCCCGATATACCCCCGTCGAATACGCCCGTCGCGAATCAACCTCGACGCCACGAACCGCGCCGTGTTGATGCCGATGGCAAAGCAGAGCCCCTGCGCCGGAAGGATCATCGCGGTGTTGATGCCGATGACTTCACCAAGCGTTGTCACCAGGGGGCCGCCGGAGTTGCCTGGATTGAGCGCCGCGTCGGTCTGGATGATGTCGTCAATCAGCCGTCCGGATCGCGACCGCAGCGATCGGCCAAGCGCGCTGATGACGCCAGAGGTTACAGAGTGCTGAAATCCGTACGGGTTGCCGATCGCAATGGCGACCTGCCCGACACGCACACGCCGCGAGTCGCCGAACCGCGCCCACGGCAGCGATGTACCATCGATGCGCAGGATCGCCAGGTCGGTCCCCGCATCCTGCCCTATGACGTCGGCGCGCAGCGCGCGGCCCTCCGGTAAGATCACCTCGACCCGCGCGGCTCCGTCGACGACATGGTTATTGGTCAGCACGAGGCCGTCCGGCGTGAAGATGACACCAGAGCCGCCGCCTCGCTCGCGTTGGACGTTGACCACGGCAGGGCCGACGGCATCAACCGCCTGAATGACGGCGCGCGAATATGCGTCGAGCAGCTGATCGTCGTCGACGCGCGGTTCGGTGTTCATAGCAGGATCCTAAGAACAGATGTCAGAAATGCGAATCACCCAAACGGGGTACCTGGGGGTCAGGCTTTAGCCCTTAGCCGGCCCATGGAGCTCTCATGTGCGACTTGAATCATCACCACGAACATGGCGACTTCGGCTTCATCGTCGACGTGCCCGAGATACGCGCGCTAATCGATGAGACGCGGCGCCTGGCCGGCACGATTCGCGAGCACGCGGCGCGTGTCGAGGCGTTGCGCCCCGCCTTTGCACGCCTGCTCGCGGCCGACGGGTGGCTACCAGACCAGTTCGCTCAGCCGGACGCCACCAGCGGCATGGGGGGCGGGATTGGTCAGTACGCGCTGTATCGTGATGAAGCAGGCTCGCTGTGCCTGTTCTCACTCGTCGTTCCGCCAGGGTCCTCGACGCCCGTGCACGACCATCTCGCGTGGGGCCTCGTCGGCGTCTATCGCGGCGCACAGCTCGACACTACATATGCGCGGCTGGATGACGGGAGTAACGAGGCGAAGGCGACGTTACGGGTGGCGAGCCGGCAGACGGTGGGCGCGGGTGAGTTTTATGCGCTGCTGCCCCCCGAAGGTGACATTCACTACGTGAAGACCGTGTCGGAGACGCCGTCGGTGTCGATCCACCTGCTGGCGAACGACACGGCCTGCGTCTGGCGGCACAAGTACGACCCTGACGCTGGAACAGTCACGCCATTCAGATCTGGATACTCGAACGTGAAATGCGCCGCGGAACCTGAGCGATAACTCCCAATTCGGGAGTTGTCGACTACACGCGATATCGAGTGACTGCTTCCTCGTTCCACTCGATTCCAGCTCCCGATCGGTGCGGAATGACCGCGTGACCGTCGCGAATCTCGATTGGCTGCTTCAGAATCGGTACCGCCCAGTCGACATACTCCAGCCAATGACATGTCGGGGTTGCGGCCAGCAGATGGGCGCTGAACTCCGGATAGAGGTGCGATGACATCGCCATCCCAGCGGCCTGCGCGAGCGCTGCGGCTTCCATCCACCCGCTGACCCCGCCGATACGCGCGAAGTCGGGCATGGCGTAGTCGCATGCCTCTGCGGCCAGCGCGTCGGCCATCGCATGCGGTCCGTCGAAGTTCTCCCCGATCTGAATCGGCGTGGCGAGCTCGCGCGCGAGCGCGGCCGCGCCGCCATAGTCGTCGTGACGAATCGGCTCTTCGATCCACGCGAGGCCTGCCTGATCGATCGCGCGCCCGCGCTGCAGCGCTTCGGCCACCGTAAGTGCCTGGTTGTAGTCCGACATGATGGTCGTCCCGGCAGGCACTCGCGAGCGCACCGCGTGCGCCGCGGCCAGATCCTCGTCGAGCGTCGGATACCCGAGGCGCAGCTTGATCGCGGTGAATCCGCCCTCGTTCAGCAACTGCTCCGCTTCATCCGCAAGCGCAGACATGGATCCCGGATCTGTAGATGTGGATCCCGGATCCCGGATCCCGGATCCCGCATTAAGGCTCAGGCCGTTGCTGTTGTACGCCCGCACGGGGCGAATGATGCCGCCAAGCAGCGACACAAGTGGAACGCCGGCTGCAACAGCCAGCGCATCCCAGCACGCGCCGTCGAGCCCCGCAAGCGCCATCGTGACGACGCCGCGCACGCCAAGCAGTCTGAAGTGCCGTCCCAGCTTGGCGTTGATGTCGACCGGCGCAACGCGGTCGCCTTTCACGCGCGCCGACGCGTCGCGGAGGATCGATTCGACCGCGATCGTCGCCGCCGGGAGGTAGCAGAAGACATACGCGCGGCCGGTCACGCCTTCCTCGGTGTCGAGATCGATCAGGACGAGCGGCGCGATGTCCATGCGCCTCGCGCTGGTGCCGAGCGCGCGCTTCATTGGCACGTGCACAGCCGTGGTACGCAGCGATCGAATCGTCAGGGTCGGTGTCGTTGTGACCATTCGTCTTCGCCTTGGGAGTTGGGCGTTGGGAATTGGGAGGTTTTTTTGCAGCGAGGCGACGGCGGTTGGAGCCCGCCCCTAGGGCGTCCCCATTTCCTGAAGGGCAAGGACGTCCCAGACCGCGCGATTCATCGGCGTCGGCAGACCTGTTCTCTCGCCCAATTGGACGACGCCGCCGCTCAACCACGAGACCTCGAGCCGCTTGCGCCCGTTCAAATCGTGATGCATGGACGACGTCATGGTTTCCGGGAGGCTGTCGACGAACGTGAGGCGCTGGTCAGCATAGTCGGCGGGAAGAGCAACGCCAAGCGCGCGGCCAACCGCCACCGTCTCGCGCATCAGGTCGAAGAGAAACGCGCGCGCCCGCGGGTTGGACCGGATCGGTCCGATCGTCGCGCGCATCGTCGTCGTCGATCCCGAGAGGCCGACGAGAAACACGTACTTCTCCCAGATCGCCCTGCGGATGTCGTCGCTCAGCTCCGCGTTGATACCGCCGCGGGTGCACGCATCGAGCAGCGCCTCGGCGCGCACGGAGCGGCTCCCGTCGTATTCGCCGAAAATCAGGCGCTGCATCGTGCCGGTGTGCTTGATCACGCCCGGCCGGTCGATGTTTGCGGCGATGTAGCCGACGCCGCCCATCACCGCCTGGTCGCCAAACGCCTGACGAAGGACGTCGTCTTTCTGCACGCCGTTCTGAAACGAGATGATGCCGGTGCCCGGGCCCACCACGGACTTCATCGATCGAATGGCGGCTTCCGTGTCCCACAGCTTCACCGCCAGCCAGACGATGTCCGCCGGGCCGAGGTCGGCGGCGTTGTCAGTGGCGTTGACGCGTGGAAGATGGATGTCGCCGAGCGGGCTTTCGACCCTCAGTCCTTCTCGACGAAGCGCCTCGAGGTGCGCGCCGCGCGCGACGAATCCCACCTCGGCGCCCGCCTGCTGCAGACGCGCGCCGAAGTACCCGCCAACCCCACCAGCCCCGATGATCGCGATTCTCATCTGTATGACGACTCGCCATGTCTACCGTCGACCGTCCGGTGCAGTCGCACACTCGGCGTCAGCGAGTGGTCACAGGCGCACCGATCAGCGCGTTCAGCTCCAGCTTGTTGACGTCGTCGATGATCTTCGCGAAGACGTGCGCCGACTGCTCGAGCCCGGCCGCGGGAACGGCATTCAGCGTATCCATGTCCGTGTGATACACGGTGTGGTCGATGATGTGGAAGCTCGGTGCGTCCTGGTACACCTGGCTCAGTTCTCCGCCGGGACGTCCTTCGGGACGCGAGTAGAGCGCCATCCCGTAGTCCTTGAAGTTCTTCATGATGATGGTCTTCAGCTGATTGCTGCCGCCGATGTACCACCGGCGGGCGCTCACCTGGTTCGATGCGTACAACGTCTCGCCAATCAGGAACGTCGCCACTTGCGCCGTGTGCTCGCAGTTCACGATCAGCGCCGTCTTGGAGAACATCTCCCTCATGTTGTTGTGCACCCACCGGATGCCCGCGTTGTCACCCGAGGGCGAGTGATGTGCCGACGTGGTCAGGAACGTCATCGTGCGGCGACGCTGCCCCTTTGGGATCTTGGCGTAGTGTTCGGCAAGCGCGAGCATCGTGGCGACGCCGGACGCGTTGTCCATCGCCCCCTCGAAGAAGGAATCGGTGTGGGCCATCACGATGATGTTCTCGTCGGTTGCGCCGGAAAGCACACCCCAGACGTTCGCCGTCTTCTGGTCGGTCTTCAGCTCCACCGCGAGACGGAAGCGGATCTTCGGTGACTCGCCGGCCTCGATCATCTGACGGACCGCGGTGCCGTCCTGGTTGCCGAGCATGAAGATCGGCATCCGCGCGGGGTCGGTGGTGCCGCCTGCGGTCGGCTCGTTCATCACATTGCCGGGAAAGCCAAGGACGATGAACAGCGCGGCTGCGCCCGCTTCATCCGCGCGCTTCACGGTGCCGAAGGTCAGCGCTGTATCCTCGCGGCCGCCGGGGTTGGGGAATCCGTAGGCGATCACGGCCTTGCCGCGGACGTCACGTCCCTGGAAGTCGGCTGGCGTTCCCATCCCCACCCAGACCGGTTCGAGGTCCGCCTGGCCGTTGGTGCCGACCGAGTGGTACAGCGGGAACGCGGTCTTCAACTCGAGCGTCTTGCCACCGCCTGCTGCCGTGACTTCCCATGACGTCGGCCACCACTGCGGAGGCAGATCGGTGAACTCCTGGGAACGAACCTGCTCGAGGCCGATGCGCTTGAACTGCGCCTGGACCCAGTCTGTCGTCATCTTGTCGTACGGCGAGCCGGTGATACGGCCCCAGTACTGATTGCCGTCGTCACGGCTTTTGCGCGCGATGGCGGTGATCTCGTTGATGTAGCCCTTGATCTTGACGCCATCGAGATCGGCGTAGGCCGCGTCGCCGGCGGGGTACGGCCACTTCGGGAACATCTCGTCGCCCCACCAGACCGTTGGCTGAAACGCGCCGCGTCCGAGTGGCTGCTCGCCGTTGGCCGCCGCGCCGCCCTGGCGCTGACCAGCCTGAGCCCCGGCGCCGGCGGCGCCCCCGCCGCGCTGTGCACTGGCAGTCGCGGTGGCGAGCAACGCCGCCGCGATCACGGCTGCGAGTCCGATTTGAATACGCCTGCTCATAACAGCTCCTGTTCTCCGACGGGCCGCCTACTTGTTCGGCAACTGAGTCCCTGTGAGAGACCCCTGCCCGCTCTTGAGAGGGAAAGTCGTTCCGCGCAGCTGCTTCATCGTCATCTTGTTCGCCCGATCGAGTGCCGCAGCAAACGCTCGGGTCGAGCGCTCCAGGCCGGGAGGGTGTTCACGGAGTAGTGCCGATAAGGCCCACCAGTATCGCCGATCCATTCCCGACCGCAAAAACAGCAGTGACTCGGCTATGAGCGACGTTCCTCGTTCTTCCCGACGAAGATGCCGTTGAGGATCCAGCTCACGACGCTCACCAGCAACGCACCGAGCACGGCCCACCAGAAGCCGTCGATCTCGAAGCCTGGAACGAGCGCCGCCGTGAGCCCGAGACAAAGCGCATTCAGCACGAAAATGAATAGGCCGAGCGTGACGAGCGTCAGCGGCAGCGTCAGGAGAAACAGAATCGGGCGGATGATTGCGTTGACGAAGCCGAGGATCGCACCGGCGATGAGTGCCGCAAACGGGCCGCTGAGATGCAGTCCCGGCAGCAGCCACGCCGCGACGATGATCGCGAAACCGTTGAGGACGAGACGGGCAAGAAATCGCATCCTACTTCCTCGACGCGCGACTATTCTTGAACACTCCGCGGGACCGCGCAATATTCGCGGGGCGGTTCGTAAGAGGGTATGTCATTCACGATTTATCCGGGCGGCTCGATTGGATGGCGCGGCGCACCCGAGCGGCGCCGACGGGTCAGGCCGCAGTTCGAGCTGCGTAGCGGAGCGACCGCCGATCCTCCGGCCATTGACATCGGCGCGGACATCCTCAACATCGAGCGCCAGCCGGCGGAGCCGGCGCGGATCACGATTTGCCGGCAGTCACAGCAGGATGCGGGCTACCGCGAAATCTTCGTGTCGCTCGATGGCGAGCAGCTGGTGATGCTGCAGTTCGGCGAGTCGTACACATGCGAGGTGAAGCCGGGACCTCACCGGCTGCGTGCGCACAACACACTGTTCTGGAAAACACTTCAGATCGTGCTGCGCCCGGGCGAGCACGCGAAGCTCACCGCGATCAACCGAACCGGCAGGATCTCGTTCGGTCTCCTCTTCATGCTCGGCGCGTTCCCGCTGTATCTCACGTTCGAGCGGGAGAGCGAGAAATCCCAAAACCCAAAACCCAAATCCCAAATCAAAATAGTGAAATGACGTTGGGATTTGGGCCTTAGGATTTGGGATTTGGGATTTGGGATTTGGGATTTGATTTACTGACAGGCTCCCTCAACGTTCCGCAAGCGGATCACACGAAATTCCGGAAGAGGCGTATTGTAGTTCGCGTCGGCTGCGCCACCCGGCAGATTCGCAACCGCCGCCCGCGCCGGATCGATCGCCCCCGCCTGGGCGGCGATGTTCGGTGACGGGAGCAGCCCGGTTCTGAAGGTGATGCCCTTTCCGGGAGGACCGCCGACGATCTCCACGCGGCGACCGACGAAATTCTTGAGTCCCTTGCCGGTAAGCCGGTACCTCCCGCCGCCTTCGTTGTCCAGAAAAGTGAACTGGCCGGGCATAATGCGGTCGCGCGCAATGCAGCCATTCAACCGGATCTCCTTGGGATCTTTGCCACCGGTTGTCGCCGGCGCCGGCCCTGACCCGGACTGGAGGGCGAACATCGTGGCCAGCGCGCTTGTAATGAGGTAACCGGACATCGTTTGCCTCCTCTGGCACCGTCGAAATGATCGTACACTGAGCAGAGATGTTCCTGCGCTGCCGCGTCCTCGTCGTGGTCGTGCTGCTCGTCGGTGCCCTCGCCTCGGTCTCGTGGGCGCAGCGGTTCCGCGTCATGGAAGGGCCCGGCATGCCGCTGAGGATTCCGCCCCCCCATTTCAGCGACGGCGCCTTCACAATATGCAAGATGATATTCACGAGCAACAGGCGCGAGGCCAACGGTTTCGGATGGTCGACCGACTATCCGTTTTCCGGGCTCAACCTGATGCTTCGCTCATCCGAGCTGACGAAAACGCGCATCAGTAAAGACTCGCGCGGCGAGGCGAACTATTGGACCGTCCGGCTCACCGACCAGTCGTTGTTCGAATGCCCCCTGCTCCTCGGCTCGGACGTTGGCACGATCGGACTCGCGCCGGTCGAAATCGAACGATTGCGCGAGTACCTGCTCAAGGGCGGCTTTCTCTGGGTCGATGATTTCTGGGGCACGCGCGCGTGGGACCAGTGGGCCGACGCGATGCGGCAGGTGCTGCCCGAGCATCCGATCTTCGACATTCCGCTCGATCATCCGATTCGAGAGACGCTGTTCGACGTGTCACATGTGCCGCAGGTGCCGGGGATCAACTTCTGGCGCGCGAGCGGCGGCGGCACCGCCGAGCGCGGGAACGACAGTCCCCAAGCCGACTTCCGCGGCATCGCGGACAGCCACGGCCGCATCATGGTCGTGATGACGCACAACACCGACATCGGCGATTCCATGGAGCGCGAGTCGGAGGATCCGGCGTTCTTCGCTGCGTTCTCGCCCGAGGGCTACCAGGTCACGATTGACATGGTTCTCTACGCGCTCACGCATTAGTAAATCCCAAAGCCCAAATCCCACACCCAAGTCCCAAATTTGGTGGACAATGCATCCACTACGTCCAGACTCTTCAGGTGATTGGCGCCTTCTATCTGACGTAAGGTAAGACCCATGAAGACGGTACGTGCCGCGCTTCCGTACGTTCTCTGTGCGCTGACGCTTGCGCCCGCTGTTCATGCGGGCCAGGCAACAACCGGCTCCGCCAATCAGGAGCTGAAGACGCGCGTCGAGCAGCGCTTGTCGCAGAGACGCGTCAGGGGCATCAAGGTCGCCGCGCTCGACGGCAGCGTCACACTCGCAGGCCCGGTCGGGAGCGTCGGCGCCAAGCAGGATCTGGTGGCCGAGGTCCTGAAGGTCGACGGCGTCAAGGAAATCGTGAGCGAGTTGACGATCGCCCGGGCGGAGAGCGATCGCGCGCTGGCCGAGCGCGTGGCCGACCAGGTTCGGCGCTCGTCGTACTTCACGGTGTTCGATGATATCGAAATCGGTGTCGATAACGGGGTCGTGACGCTGAAGGGTTACGTGACGCAGCCAATCAAATCAGAGGATCTGGCCAGGCGCGTGTCGCACGTGGACGGAGCGCAGGACTTCGTGAACCGCCTCGAGGTGCTGCCGGCGTCGCTCGGAGACGACCGGCTCCGAAACATCATCGCCAACGCGATCTACCGCGACCCTTCGTTCTCGAACTACGCATCGCAGGCGGTTCCGCCGGTCCACATCATCGTGCGGAACTCCAGCGTGCTCCTCACAGGGGTCGTCAACTCCGAGGTCGAGCGCCGGCAGGCGGAGAACATCGTCCGCGGCATTCCCGGCATCATCGGCGTCCAGAATACGCTGCGCGTTGAGAAATAAGGCTCAATGCTCAAGGCTCAAAGCTCAATGCTCAACTTGGGCATTGGGCGTTCCGCATTGAGCGTTGGGCATTCGTCTAATGTCGCACCCGCACACCGGCGAAGCTGAACGCGTCTTCGGCGTTCGGCGACTCGACGCCGACCGTGTCGAAGAATTCCAGCTCCTCCTCCGCGACGCCGACAAAACCGTCATCGCACGCAGCCTCGATTTCTGGCTCATTTCGCGACGATGGCTCGCCCCGGCGCGGTGCCGGATCCTGCGGCCGCTCGAAGATCCCTGGCTTCATAGAGCCTCCCGGGATTTCCCAAAGCACAGGTGATGCCGAAGCCCGAGTGCCGAGTGCCCGCGCTTTCGTGGTTCAATCGCTCCGATGGCTCCCCCGGAGGTGTACGAAGTCGCCGTGCTGGGCGGCGGCAATGCCGCGTTGTGCGCAGCGCTCGCCGCGTCGGAGCGCGGCGCTCGGGTGATTGTCCTCGAGCGCGCACCCAGGGTGTTCCGCGGCGGAAACAGCCGTCACACGCGCAACCTCCGGTGCATGCATACCGCCCCCACCGACATCCTCACCGAAAGCTACTCCGAGGACGAGTTCATGACCGACCTGCTGCGCGTCACAGGCGGAATGACCAACGAGACGCTGGCACGGATGGTCGTTCGGGCATCGGCGGACGCGCCGGCCCGGATGCGCCGGTTCGGCGTCCGCCTGCAGCCATCGCTGCGCGGGACGCTCCATCTCAGCCGCACCAACGCCTTCTTTCTGGGCGGCGGAAAGGCGCTGATGAACAGCTACTACGCCGCGGCCGAGCGACGCGGCGTCGACGTCGTATACGACGCGGACGTCGTTGGCCTCCAGATCCACGACGGCCGGTTCGAGTCCGCCACCGTACGGATCGACGGACGCGAACAGCAGGTACGGGCACGCTCCGTGGTGCTCGCGGCAGGCGGCTTCGAGTCGAATCTCGAGTGGCTCAAGGAGATCTGGGGCGAAGCGGCCGATAACTTTCTGATCCGCGGAACGCCGTACAACACGGGCACGGTCTTGAAGTTGATGCTCGACGCGGGCGCGGAACCGGTTGGTGATCCGGCTCAGTGCCACGCGGTGGCTATCGATGCCCGCGCGCCGAAGTTCGACGGCGGCATCGTCACGCGCCTGGATTGCGTGTCGCTGGGGATCGTCGTCAACAGGCATGGCGATCGCTTCTATGACGAAGGCGAGGACTTCTGGCCGAAGCGATACGCGATCTGGGGCCGGCTCGTGGCACAGCAGCCCGACCAGATTGCCTACTCGATTATCGACGCCAAAGCGGTCGGTCGCTTCATGCCGTCGGTCTTTCCGCCGATTGCCGCAGCTTCGATCCGCGAGCTGGCGGCGCTGATCGACGTGCCTGCCGGCACGCTTGCGGCGACCGTCGAGCGGTTCAATGGCGCTGTGCGGCCCGGCACCTTCGATCACGAAGCGCTGGATGATTGCCGCACCGAGGGGCTGGTGCCGAACAAGACGCACTGGGCGCAGCGTCTGGACACGCCTCCGTTCTGGGCCTATCCGCTGAGGCCCGGGATCACGTTCACCTACCTGGGCGTCAAGGTTGATGAGCGCGCGCGCGTCGCGCTGCGCGGCGGCCCGGCGGCGAATATTTTCGCCGCGGGCGAGATCATGGCGGGCAACATTCTCGGAAAGGGATACGTCGCGGGCGTGGGAATGACCATCGGGACTGTCTTCGGCGAGATCGCCGGGAGAGAGGCATGGCGTGGCGCTTCGTCGGACACGTCAGCGAGCCAGGCAGAGCATCGTGCGGGCTGACCCAATCGCCGTCCTCACTGTGGCGGCGGTCAAGTCGCAGCACGAGATGACCGTCTGCAACTCGTGCCGGTACTGCGAGGCGTACTGCCCCGTCTTTCAGGCGATGGAAGAACGACTGACGTTTACGTCCGGCGATGTCGCGTACCTGGCCAATCTCTGTCACAACTGCGGCGAATGCCTGTACGCGTGTCAGTATGCACCGCCGCACGAATTCGGGATCGACGTGCCGAAGACCTTTTCCGCGCTGCGCGTCGAGTCATACGAAGCGGCGGCGTGGCCTGCGTTCGCCGCGCCCGCCTTCCGCAGGCCGTGGACGACGACCGCCGTCGCATTGGCGGCCGGCACGCTCGCCTCTGCTTTAGCGGCGCGGACCTTTGAGGTCCGCGGAACGGCAGACTTTTACAGTGTCATCCCTCATGACCTCATGGTGATGCTGTTTGGAGCTGTTGGAATATTTGCGGTCGTCGCGCTGGTTGTTGGGTACCGACGGTTTGCTCGAAGCATTGCGGATCCGACGATCGCGGACCTCGAAGGTCCGCGCCGTGCGGGAATAGGGGCAGCCGCGCGCGACGCGCTGACGTTGAAGCACCTTCACGCCAACGGCGAAGACTG
>Ga0208185_1000164_pt1 | contig 42789 bp, 51 predicted proteins | sample EasRivMeERMLT700_FD_187532 | JGI IMG/M metagenome (GOLD analysis project Ga0208185, IMG submission 187532) | Soil microbial communities from meander-bound floodplain in the East River, Colorado, USA - East River MetaG ERMLT700 (SPAdes) (version 2) | ecosystem: Environmental > Terrestrial > Soil... | reverse complement strand
TCCTAACCTCCTGGGCGTGCGCGGCCTACACTCCAACATGAAAGTAAAAACCCGGCGCAGCCGCTGGATGAGTAAATGAACCCGGCGCAGCCGGCCCACTCTTAATTATAAAAAGTAAGTAACCGGCGCAGCCGGCCAACTCCCCTTCGGGGAGAACAGAGTAAAGAAATAGAATCAGAACTCGCTTTTCGGGAGAATCAGAACCCGCTATGCGGGAAAATCAGAATTATAGTGCTGGCCGCGCCAACGGTTCCTCTCTGCACAAATCTTAGCGACGGCACCAGACAAGATCTTTGAATAAACCTAAATTGAAAAGTAGAGTCGGCGCGAAGCGCAGCCCACTCCCCTTCGGGAAGAATAAAAGTAAGAAACCTGCCGAAGGCGGCCAACTTAAGATTTTAGAGAGTTCAGCGAAGCGATGGACCTAAACTTCGAATTCAAAACCAAAGAGCAGGAGAAGTTCTTCTACTCAAAAGCACGTAATAATTGCTTCTCTGGAGGATTTGGAAACGGAAAATCGTGGATTGGATGCGCACGACAATTCATGATGCTCGCTTCTTACCCGAATTACAGAAGTCTCATCGGAAGAGAGAAATTTACGGATCTTCGCGAAACCACCATGAGGACATTCTTCAAGATATGTCCTGAAGAGTTCGTAGAAGCCCATAACATTGAGAAGGGCATCACAACTCTTAAAAATGGTTCGATGATCCTTTGGAAGCATCTGGACGCATTCAACGAACAATCCCTAAGGGGATTGGAGATAAATTCAGCTCTCTTAGATCAAGCTGAAGAGACTCGTGAAGCAACATTTTATGTATTAGATTCACGTATCGGTAGATGGGACCAAGCTCAGGTTCCAGATTACATTAAGGAACAGAGTGGATTAGGTAATGATTGGCCTAAAGAAGAGAGGGGTAATGATAAAGTCCCGAACTTCTTTGACATCTTGTGCAATCCTGATACGAAATTCCATTGGATCTATAAGAAGTTCCATCCTGAATCTCCAATGAGAGATCCTGATTACGGATGGATTCATGCTAAAACGGTGGCCGCTCTCAATGACCCCAAAACCATTGAGAATATGCTAAAGCGAGATCCCGAGTGGGTCGCAAAATACTTTGAAGGTCAATGGGGAGCGTCTTCAGCCCAACTTCATTACATGGATAACTCTTCTATAATTGATCTTCCAGCGGAAGAGATGTATGATTTTATGAAGATGGTCTTACGTGAAGGAATCCTTTACAGGTCATTCGATCATGGTGAAGCATCACCTTCATGTTGTTTGTGGGTTGCTCACTTCCGTGGCGTCTACATTTTCTACCGTGAATATTACGCTCCAAATACACTCATCGGAGATCACAGGAGAAATATATCTGATCTCTCCAGAGATGAGAATTACGCAGGGAATTACGCCGATCCATCTATCTTCAAGAAATCCACTCAAAAGAACGGGGCTTTTTGGACGGTGGCGGATGAATATCTTACTCTAGACATCAAAGCTTCCCCAATTTATTGGGAAGCGGCCGACAACAACGAATACGCCACGAGAAATAGAATCAACGAGCTTCTAAATAAAAGTGATGAATTTACCCACCCGGTCACGGGTGAGCGACACGCTCCAGGACTCTACTTTATCAAGAAGCGAAGCGACCACAACTTTGGGTGTTATAACGCCATCGATCAATTGTTGGCCCAGCGACGTGAGGAGCTTGGCTCAGATAACGGAAGAATTATATATGCGGATGATCGAGATACAAGTATCACAGATCACGCATATGATCCAATTCGTTACTTTGTTGCGATGCACTCGCGTGGGCTGAAAAATAAGCGGCGTGAAATTCCTCAGAGAAGTTTGATGGCATTTGATAGATTCGAGAAGATGCGTAATGTGATGCGCCCATTATCTAAAGGATCAATGCCCGCGAAGCGGGATTGGGTCTCGTAAGTTAATTAAGTAATGGAAAATAATTACTGGACAAAACGATTCCACGCGGCGGATCAAGCCTACGATTCGTGGGCTAATGAATATATGTGTCAAACGCTGGAGGAATACTACCGTGGAAAGCAATGGAATCTTCAACTCTCCCTCGGGCCAGATAACCGTCCCTACACTCTAAATCTGGTCTACTCCACCATCAAGATCAAGTTAGCGAATTATCTCGTCAACACTCCTTACATCATTGCAGTCCCCAAAGCAATTGACGCTTCATACGATCTTGAGCGAAGTCTGGCCTCCGCGCAGCGTAAAGAGGCTTACGTCAACACTATAATCCAAAACCCCAAGAACAAGTTCTCTTTTAACTTGAAGAAGTGTATCCGTGATGGCTTCTTTAGGTTTGGAATCATGGAAGTTGCGTATTCTGGTTCGTTTATCGAGAATCCCAAGGCACAGCGGCCAGAATGGGCGTCTGATACGGACAGTGAAAAGTCTAAAGATCGTATCATCACAAAGCCCGAACTCCTCACCGAAGAAGAGCACATCTTCTTTAGACGCATCTCTCCGAAGAATTTTAGAGTGTCTGAGCGATCCGAGGATTCTCTTGCATCTTGCGATTGGTACGGGTATTACGACTATGCAACGAAATCCGACTTCGAGAAAGCCACCGGAGAGAAAATTGGTTCAATTTCCAGCTCGGAAACTTCCGCAGAAGCTAAATATAATAAGGAAGAGAACGTAACCAACGTCAAGAACGCAGTAAAGTACTGGAAAGTGTGGGATAATAGATCACACAAGAAGTACATCGTTTTAGATAACGATGGGGAGATTTATTATGAAGAGCCATTTACCTACTCTCCTATCGTGGATTTTCGTTGGGATTTGGACTTTGATGGCTTTTACCCAATACCTCCGGTATTTCATTGGTTATCACAGCAAGACGAGATTAATGAGGCTAGAGAACAAGCCAGAAATCATAGAAAGAGATTCGTAAGAAAGTTTCAGGTTGGTAAGGGCGTCTTCTCTCATGAAGAACTTTCTAAATTCAATCATGGCCCCGACGGAACAGTTATTGAAATGGAGCGGGTTGATAATCCAGGAATCGTTCCCATAGGGAACGCTGATCTCGGCGCACAAGCAATTCAATCCCTTGGAGTAACTCGTGAAGACTTCAACATTATATCAGGAACTTCAAGCGAAGCGCGCGGAGTCGCGGATCGCCAAACTGCAACTCAAGCCCAGATTATCGAAAACAGGTCGAACGTTAGGGAGACCGCGGACACAGAAGACGTTAACACTTTTATCACAGAGATTGCTAGGCTTGCAATCATCACAGCCGGGGACCGGCTTACCTTACCAGTTATGGTTGAATCGACTGATAAGTCTTCCCAACTCTACCAAGAATACAAACCCGAGACGGAATATAAGCTCTTAAATCCTGCGGATCTAGATGATGGGTATGAGTTCAAACTTCTTGTAGACGTAAGTTCGACTTCTCCAGCGCAGAATGAAGTTGAAAAGACCAAGTTCATTGAATTCATTTCGATTCTCAAGAACTTCCCAGAACTAGCCATGAGTCCGCTTCTCATTCGAGAAGCAGCATATAAAGTGGGATATCGAAATGAGCGAGTAATTCGTGAGATGCAAAACGCGGCGTTACTTCAAATGATGGCCGCGCAGGGTGGGGGCGCTCCAGCCGCAGGCGGCCCACAACAGAGTGCAGGCGGAACTGGAGAGATGCAGCGCGTAAGCGAGCAAAATACTCCCCCAACTCAAGATGATATAAATAATCAACTGAACAATCAGTTAGTTCAATAGAAACTGGAGAATAACATGGAAAAATGGGAACAGTACAAAGCACTTCATGATGACGAAAACATCTCGTGTGATGATGCACTAGTAATTTCTAATTATTGCATCTCAAATCAGCTACCAGCACCAACTCTTAGAGTTGTGATGCCCTCCACTGCTTTTGAAGATGGCATGACCATTGATGACTTTGTTAAGCTCAACGGTTTTCCATCGGATGAACCTGTTCATGTCATGGGTAAGTGGGGAAGTAAAGTACCTGTGGAAATGAAGCAAGTTCGAATCGCTGCGGATAATAATGACGTAAATGAATATCCTGGTTGGGAAGATTACTTCTTGATGCTTAACGTCTCCAACGCACAGCAAAGAAGTAAGGAAGAAGCTGTGATGTACGTATTCCAAAATGATCCAGCTAAAGAACAGGAGTTCTTTGGAGATTTTGAAAAGTTATGAAGAAGAGTTCAGTAAAATTACTAGCAGCGAAACTGGCCGCGCGGCCGCCTTCGGCTAAAACGCCAAAAATGCGTAAATCCGTAGGTTATTAATCTTTTCATTTAACCAAATTAGGAAATTCAACAAATGGTAGAAGAAGCAAATGTCGATAATATTCAATCCCAAGAAGGGGGCATCACTGAATCGAGCGGGAACGTTCTTCAGGAAAGCCAAGGGACTGGGGACAGTGCGGGGACATCAACAGGGAAAGAAGGGAAAGACCTCTCTGTATCTGACTCTTCAACGTCCGATGACGAAAAGCAAGAGCAAACCTCAGCACTATCGCTTTATCGAGCACTAAAAGATCCCCGAACTGCAAAGTCCATTCTCACTGTTCTAGCTCAAGAGCATAACATCTCCTTCGGGCCGCGCGACACTCCCGAAGTAAAAGCAGAAAAAGTTAGTTCTCTCCGTGATGTTATCAAGGAAGAACTTGGCGATGAATACCAATTCCTAGCTGGAAAGCTAGGGAATGTGATGGAAAAGGTTTTAGCTAATGAGCGTAAACTTAGCGCAGCTCAACTAGCAGAAATTAGCAACCGCCAAGCGGAACGCGAGGCGGATGAGGCTTTTACTTGGCTTGCAGCAACATATACTGACGCAGGGGAGTACGAATCAGAAATAGCTGTACTCATTGAGCGTACTCCAATGCCAAAAGGCATTTCGGCTAAAGAACATCTTGAAGAGCTTTATGCGATTGCTAAACATCGAGGAAACAAGGTGAAGCAATCGAAAGCGTTAGCGGGTAAAATCACCCGCAATTCATCCGATCCAGATACAAAACTAAACGGAAAACGCCCGACTGACGCTGGAGTCAAGGCGCGGCCAGCAGAATCACTAGACGATGCCATAGCTAGAGCTATGGAATCCATCAAGTGATATAACAGGGATTCAAAATCCCGAAGGGATTTTTATGGCCATCACGTTTGGCGATACCTCAAATCCCTCAAATATTACTACTTATCTTGACGCGCTTTTTAGCCAAACTCTTGCAAATTACAGCAAGAAGATGATTGATAATATTGGTAAATCCAATGCACTTTTCCATAAACTAATTGCTGGTAATATGTATGAGGACGGCGGATCTGGAACTTACATTCAGATTCCGCTCATGACCGCTCTAAACCCCATCGACACGTATGAGGGTTATGATGAACTGAGTGTTGCACCAATTGAAGGTGTAACTTCTGCGGTTTATCAATGGAGCAGCATTGTTACACCCATCGTGTATGCAATGCTCGACGTTCTAAAGAACAGAGAGCGAATTGTTGATCTGGTAAAAACCAAGATCATGCAAGCTGAGATGGGGATTCAAGAAGGCTTCATGACTCACTTCCTCCAGGGAAGTGGAAATGGCGCATTAACAACTCCCAAAGTTAGCGCAGTGAATGGATCTACTTCTGTTGATCCTATCGCTAAACTCATCGAGTATAGCACAACGGCAGAGACGGTTGGAAACATTTCTGGAAATACCGAAACTTGGTGGAGGAATCAGACCTTCACTTCAGTTGCTACCACTTATGTTGGCTTCTTGAAAGAGATGGTTAACATGTATAACAACTGCTCTAAGAGCGCGGGCGGCCCACCGGATCTTATCCTCATGGATCAGGGTTCTTATGAGCTTTTCCACTTTGCGTTCTTCAATCAGTATCGTCAAATCTCAGAAGACCAAAAGTTTCCATTTACTAATTTCAAGTTTATGGGAGCCACGGTTGCATGGGATGAGAAAATTCCCAATGTCTTTGCAGGTACTACGGACACTTCTACCACAACTGGTGGAACGGCCTACTTCATCAATACCAAGTTTTTTAGGATGAAGTACATGAGCGGCAGGGATTTTGTGATGCTCAAAGATGAGAATGGCAAGAGTTTTGCTAAGCCCATCAATGGTGATTCTCGTGTGGGCCATATGGTCTGGACGGGAAATATCTGTGTGAATAATCGTCGCAAGCATGGTGTTCTTGGCAAAATTGCCAGGTCGCTCACTTAAAGAGAAAGGAGATATAAAGAAATGAATACTCCTCAAGTTGGCGCTCCTAGCAGTGGTGATCGTACCAGACTTGTAGTTAAAAATGATTCTGGTGTGTCTATTCCTCGTGGCACTCCAGTTTCGATGGGTCTTGATGGAACAGAAGATGGACTTGCCATCAAACTTCCTTCTGGACTTACAACGGACTTGGCTACGACTTTCTTCATGGGAATCACTACCGATACAATTGGTATTGGCGCTTATGGTGAAGTTGTATCTTTTGGTATTCACAAGAATGCCATTCTTCTTCGCGCAACGCGCGCTTCGGATACTTCAAATTGGGCCGGTTCGACCTCAATGGCTAAAGGCCAGCTTTTGAGTCTCGACACGGTTAATAATTGTTTTTCAACTGCCGCAGGTAGTGCAGCTTTTGCTTCAACAGACGCAACGACTTTCTACGGAAACCGTCTTGCGTTTGCGTTTTTGGCAAGTGATGTTGCTTCGTTCAATTCTACATTGAGCACGGCAACAACAAATGGTACGGCTCTAACGGTTTTGGCGAGAGTCTTCGTGAAGGCCCTCTAGCCCTTGCGGGATTTTAGCTTTGATCGTTAGAAGATTTTAGGTTTATTTTCCGGTAGACCTAGTATGGGCCGCTCCCCGTTACCCCCGGCGGGCGGCCCACTTTTTAAAATTCATATAAGTTTCAGCATGAAGAACAAAATTAATACACTAATCGGTATAAATAACTTATCTCAGGTAGATCAGCTTGCATACTCCAATCATATGCAATTCTTCTACCGCTTGGGCGTATATAAGGGAAGTGAGGATAAAAAGAAACTCACCCCCGAAGGTGGTAAAGACGTTAACTTTGCTCTATGTAATCCAAGACGTATGAGCATCGACAGGATGCGAAATGAAGCTGCTAAGGTTGCTCTTGAAGGTGATTTTGATTACCTTATGTTCATTGATGATGATGTCTTACTCCCAATAGATGCGTGGCATAGACTCGTTGAGGCGGACAAAGACATTATCTGTGGAGTCACGCACATCAGAGGATATCCGTATCATCCAATGATTTTCAACTTCACAGATCCTGCGTACAAAAAGAATTCTTTTGTAGATGACTATGAAGAGAAGGCGGATAAGGAGAGCGGCCTTCTTAAAGTTGACGCCGTGGGATTTTCGTGTTGCCTGATAAAAGTGGACTTACTTAAAAAAGTCATACCCCCATTCTTTGTCACAGGAACTCACCAAACTGAAGATGTATTCTTTTGTAAAAGAGCTGCGGAGCAGGTGGCTGATGTTAGCATCTTTGCACATACATGGGTGAAAACAGGTCATTTGTTAGGCACGGAAATTATTCACCCTGAGAGCGTTAAATTTCAAAAAGAATTTGATGAGAAGAGATATCCTGGAATTGAAAAGACTGTGAATCCTGAACGTCAGGATAGAGATCCAGCGTCTTTAATGGCTGTATTAGCTGAAAAATAAAAATATCATGAAGCTTAATTTAGCTTGTGGGCTTACTAAACTCGATGGGTATGTAAATGTTGACGTTAATCCAGAAGTTGAGCCAGATATGGTATTGGATGTCGCAGGAATTCTTCCATGGAAAGATGGGGAGGTTGAAGAGGTTGTATTCTTCCATGCCATCGAGCACATCGAGAAGCGATTCCACCTCTCCTTACTTTCTGAATTCCATAGAATTCTAGGCCCGAAGGGAAGACTGGTTTTAGGTTATCCTGAGTTTAGCGTATGTCTCAAGTTTTGGCTTGATAACTTTATGGGTAAGCGAGCTTTTTGGGAAAACTGTATCTTTGGCCGCCAGCTCGACCCCAAGGATTTTCACGTATGCGCGATGCACACGCCAGAATTGAAGGACTTCCTCCTTACGGTTGGATTTGAAGATATTGAGACTCGTAATGAGGAGAATAACGGAAATCCTCAGTACACTGTTTTGCGCGCCCGTAAAGGCGTGGCGCGGCCTACTTATGAGGACGTTCTAACTCAGCGGATCTTTGGAAATGTAAAACCGTTAAGTGTTGCAGTTTCTGATGTAAATAAGATGGTTGGAAATTAAATGCGCGCATATATTATTTCTGAAGTGGCATTTAAATCTTTTGAAGATGAGTTTTTACATAGCATAAAAGATGATTTATGTAATAAGAATATGCTCTCAACTTCATTACATGCCAAGTTTACTGATATTGAGCGTGACGAATTATATCGTATGCTTCACTGCCGATTTTATCAATTTAAACGTAAATTGGAATCCGTATGACTCGAGATGAGCTATCAGCTTTAGTCCAAACCAATCTCAACGACTCTGGAATCTTCACGACCCCTGAAGAAGTTCAAGACGCGATTCAAGATGGTTATGAAGATCTCACAGTAACTCACGGCCTACTCCCCAAAGCAATTGCTATAAATGAGACCGCAAATAGAGTATTTTATGATCTTGTCACTCTCATCCCCGACTTTGTGGCGCTGCGCGGGATTTATAGAGCCTCAACTAAATATTGGTTAGTGAGTCGTGACATTAGATGGATGCAATATCAGAGAGATGATTGGGAATTGCAAACAGGAAGTTCAACAGACTTCTGGGTTGCTAATTATAGACGTGTCGCGTTGTTTCCACACGCTACTGTGAGCACCGCTTCAAATCTTTGGGTGTTTTATTATGCAAATGCGCCAACACTTCTTGGGTCATCTGATCTTAACATTCCTGTGGATTCTGGGTTTCGTGCTTTGGAGAATTACGCTACTTCTGTACTCTTAACCAAAGCAGAAGAATGGACCAAAGCAGAGATCTATGAGAAGCAGTTCAATGAAGACGCTGAAGAGTGTAAGACTTTTCGTAACCGTTTGATCTTACCCGACTACGTTAATGGTTTAAGGGGGTCATGGTGATAATTCAATTCGTTGTGGTGTGTCTGATATGCGCTCTAGCGTTATGGGCGTTAAGGCAATTCCCCACTCTTGATGGGACTATTGTTAGGTTCATCAGCATTGCAGTGTACGTTCTACTTTCCATCCTACTTATCAATCTAGTACTCTCACTTTTGTTTGGAACTTCTCTAGGAGTAGTGTTGAGGAAGTACTAAATGCCAATCATTTGGGAAGACGCATATCTCAGTAACTTGTTGAGCGAAGCCGAAAAGCGCATCGCTTCTGATCTTGATTTGCATTTCGAGAAGTATGCGCTTACCATAAACGCTGACCAGAGCACTTATGGTTTGGACCCTTCCATAAAGAAAGTGATGTATATCACTTGGGAAGGTAAGAAGCTAGAGCCGATGGATTTCAATGAGGCTAATAACCTCATGTATAACCGTGCGGTGGTGAGTGAAGTAACTAAAAATGAGTATTCGTCAGGTATTCCGAGATACTATACTGTCCATCCTACTAATCTCAGCGTCATAAGACTAATTCCAACACCGAATTCTTCCAAAGTCCCAACGGGACTTGAAGACCTTTGGGATGCCACAGAAATAAGACAGCAGTGCATAGTAACTTGCTACAGGACTAGTGATCCCACTGACGCGGAATTTGCACTTCCTGACCATTTGGGCCGCCGCTACAAGAAACATTATGCTCTCTACCGAGCGTTCTTACGCGAGGGTAAGGGTCAAAACCTAATTGCATCAAATTATCATAAGATGAAATATCGTGGTCAATTCGAGGTACTGAAATTAATAAATGCCAGTACTTATGTCTCGAAGAGACATAATTTAGAGCCGAGTGATTTAAGGAGTCGCGGAGGATCATTTCCAATGCCTCAACTTCCTTCAAACTATCCAGGGAGAAAAGTCTAATGAGTGAACAAAATGGGTTGATTAATCTTCGCGGCTACGTAGAGATTGCTCTTTATGATGCTGCGCAAAAAGAAGTAGACAGGATCAAAGCTCCTATTCAATGGGAGAAGAACGACAACACTATCGTGACTGCTGGAAGACGGTTTGTTCTTCAACAGATCATATCCAGTGACATGATTACTTCTCAGAGTATTGGTTATATGGCCGTTGGAACCGGAACAAATGCACCTGCAACATCTGACTCTGCTCTTCAGAGTGAGACGACTCGCCTAGCGATTGGGACATTTACCACAACTAATCTAACATCTAATCCGCCATCGTGGATGGCACAAATGTCTCTTGCAACTAATCAAGGGAATACCACGCTAGGTGAAGTTGGCCTCTTCAACTCATCGTCTGGAGGGACTTTGTTAGGTAGAGCTACCTTCTCCACCATCAACAAGACCACATCTAATACTCTTGGTCTTTCGTACACTGTTTCGAACTAGCTTTTCTTTTTAATAAATTACTTTTTTAAGTGGGGATAAATTGAAGAAGATAACTGGAACCGGGCACGGCCTAATGATTGGAATACCAACTCTTGGCCGCCCGTTAACTCTGGATTGGGCAATGGCTTTCAAAGGTCTTTGCCCTCCAATAAATTATAATTATAACCATATGGTTGTGAAGAATCAACCCGTAGATGTAGCGCGTGAGGCGATAGCTGAGAAAGCCCTGGAACAGGGTAATAAATATCTTTTCTTTTTGGGTGATGATGTAGTAGTACCAAATCCCACCTTGAGACAACTCATATTTAGGATGGAACAGAACCCAAAGATTGGTGTTGTTGGGGGAGTGTACTGTTCCAAGAGTGATCCGCCCGCTCCATTAGTGTTTCGTGAAAATGGGATGGGATCATATTGGGATTGGAAAGCGGGAGAGTTCTTCCAGGTGAGCGGTCTGGGTATGGATTGCACTCTTATTAGAACTGAAGTTCTTAGTAAGATGAGTAAGCCTTGGTTCAAAACTGTTGACACAGATCAGTTCAAAGATGGTGTAAACCAAGCTGATATGTGGACTGAGGATCTCTACTTCCTCAACAAGTTGAGTAAGGAAACTGATTTTGAAATTTGGTGCGATGGATCTCTGATCTGTGGTCACGAAGATGTATACACAGGTAAAACGTATTCCCTCTCTTCGAATTCTCTACCGCTACGCAGAATGGCTGTTAATGGATTAAAGAGAGCAATAGACATAGGGTGTGGGCCGCTCGACCGCTCCCCGGATTTTCCAGAATACACTTTGGTTAGAGTTGACATAAGAGAAGAGTGTAATCCAGATTACCGATGCGATGTCACAGAACTACCTTTTGGTAATGCGGAATTTGATTTGATATTTAGTTCTCATGTGTTAGAGCATTTCTCCCGCGAAAAGTGGAAGGTCATTCTCACGGAGTGGCTTAGAGTATTGAAGCCTGGTGGTGATGTGTTCTTTGTACTTCCCAACGTAAAGTGGGCCATAGATAACTTCAGTGACGCGAAGCAACATATAAACGTAATGAATGTGTTGTACGGCGGCCAATCCAATGATTACGACTTTCATTACAACGGATGGTGGCCCGAGAAGGTAATTCAAGTCTTCAAAGAGTTTGGATGCACAACTCCAACGATTGAGCACAACGGCTACAACATGATGATTAAAGCCCGCAAAGCGGGTAAAGCATTAGAACCTGAATTTGTAGCTAGCGAATTTGTTCCGCCAACTCCAGTAGCTCAAATTGTTGAGGCTAGCGCGGCCCGCACAGCGGGTAAGAGTCATAAACATAAAAAGAAGAGGTAACCAACGAAGTGGCGAATGCAATTAAGTGGTCTGCTCTAGGAACATTTACTACAATTATCAATGGAGATGCGACTGCACCAACTTTAAAGAATTTAGCTAGTACATCTTCAAAGTTGGGGAGTGAGGTAGATAACGCTACTTCACATAACCGTTATGCGGATTTTGATCTCTATTGTAGATTTCAGAGTTCCCCAAGTGCTAATGGTTATTGTGAATTGTATCTTGTGCAGGCCGTTGATAGTACTAACTATGCGGATGGGTCTGATTCTGTAGCACCCGCTATCACTACACTTGTCGGAACATTTCCCGTAAGAGCTGTTACTACGCAACAACGAGTCGCTTTGCGGCATGTTCTTCTGCCTAATACAAAGTTCAAGCCGATCATAATCAATCAGTCTGGGCAAGCGATGACCAATACTGATAATGAGAATATCCTCAGCATTCGCACTTATAACGAAGAACTTCAGTAGGTGGCAATGTGGGATTTTTCAAGCCTATAAATCCTAGATTAATCCGTACTCACCCCCTAGCTAGAAATATAGTTGGGGCATATCTCTTTGGATATGGGGGCCGTTATGTTATAGAACACGCTTACGGACTGCATCTTTCTGATGCTTCGGATCAGGGGACTGCAACCACCCGCGTTTACGGCAAAGTTTTATACACAAATACAAAAATTATATCTGGATCTGATGCGGCTCTTCCTAGCGGTAACAATCCATTTACGTTTGTGTATGGCGGAATCCCAGACCCTTCTACGACAGGGCAGATTTTTAACTACGGCACAACTGGAGCTAACGGACAATTTCGTGGATTTAATTGTGATACAACCACCACTATAAAATTCGGGCATTGGGGAGTTGGATATGATTTGGGTGCAACCACAACCGCAGGAAATAACGCCACTCGAAGGGTTGTGTACGCTGGAACTCATGATGGAACGACGTGTAAGATCTATGAGAGACATCAAGATGATGCATTTCACGAGATAGCTAGCGCGGCCCGCACACTTGATATACATAAAGGTGCTTCTGTTACATTCTTTAAATATGTAGGTGGTTCAGAATACCATACTGGATATACAAATTTCGTGTATTTCTACAACCGTGCATTAAGCGCGGCTGAATTATCTACCTTGACGGTAGACCCCTATCAAATTTTTATAGACCAAGCTAGACCTTTAGTTTCGTATGTAATTTTAAATGCTGCACAGACTGTAACTAAGTCAGACGATTTAGCCCAACCTTGGACTGACGCGGCCACCGCAACGCTTGGATTTCCAGCAGGTCATAGACAAGTTTCGATTGAAGATAAGATTATTCGTAACGGATCTATTAACGGGAATAATCTTGCGCTTCGAGATGGTATTGGATTTGTTGTTGGCCCCTCTGGACCAGTAAATATCGCGGTAGCAGATCTTGGAATCTTCTTAGACGATTCTTTACTAAAGATAGGTTACGGAATTAGCGTGGCGGATTAGGATTTAAAGATGGCAGGGCTAAATAATTGGAGTGATTCGGTGCTTGCTTCACCTGGATATGGTGTTGAAGCATTCGACTCGATGTTCTATGATAATTTTGATGCGTTTGAGCTAAGTTTTGGAACACCGTCAGGTGGCGGCGGGGCCGACCAGTTAGTACTAAGTGACGCCGTTTTAACTCAACTTTCATTAGCCCTTTCCTTCGGTGACTCATTTTCTTTTGCTGATTCAATTGCTAATTCGCAATTCTCGGTAACTGCATTTGCTGATTCGCTGAGTTTGAGTGACGAGTTGGGTCTACGCCTAAATTTAGGTTTGATATTCAGTGACACAGGAAGTATGACTGATGGTACGTCGAGTGCCACTAACGATCAGTTGCTTCAAACTGTGAGTGATGATTTAAATCTTTGGTTAGATGCATTTGACTCTTTGAGTAGTACTAGCGAAACAACATATTTACGCCAGTACCTAAATGACGTGGTAAACTAAGGAGTTTCGATGGCCGCTATAGCACGTCAAAATTGGGCGCGGGGTTGGGTTCCCTCCGGGGACTTCATAAATGGCCCTAAAGATGGACTTGCGCGCATGGACAACCTTCAGTTGGATGAAGATGGTGCGCTAACTCTAGTTCCAGGAATTACTGATATTTATGATTTTAGTTCTTGGCCGCACACCCTCTTCTCGAAATTCATCGGTAACAACAAGTTCAGGTATACCATAAATGCTAACGGCGACATTACTCGTAATGGTGGTGTTTTCCATACTGGTGCTGATTCCCTTAGGGGATCTTTTGCGGTACATCGTGGCTACATACTAATTTGCTCTGGGAATGTTCGGATTAAAGATGATACCGTTAATACGTTCAATCTTGGAATTATACGGCCTGATGGAACGCCATCAATTGAGGTAGCATCACAAGCACGTACAGAATTAACTGCGCTTGGAGTTTCTACAACTTTTGATACTGATGCCGCTTTTGTAGCCACTGCCGAGCCAACTCTTCTAACTCCTGACTCAACTGTAGCTAATTCTGCGGCCCCCCAAGGTGGGGACGGAATTGTATTGAATGTCCGTGTTGGTGATACTTCTAAACTTATCAAAGCTCGACTTCAATTTAATTTAGATGCTGCGTCAGGCGAGACGGATTACTTTTACTTCGAGTGGGCAAATGACGTGGGCGGCCAATTCAAGGGTGGAATTAACGCTTGGAGCACTCTATCCGCAGATAGAAGTGCATTCATCAAAGTAGGGAATTCCACGAAGGGTTGGACGGAAATTAACTCCATCAAGTTTCAGCTCTTTTTCACTGACACAGTGAATAGCAATCTCGTAAATGAGATTCATACTATGGGTGGTGAACAAGGGCCGCTCACCGAGGCTTACGATTATTGTCAGGTTTATGTAACGAATGATGGAAAGTATATTGGGAAAAGTCCAGAAGGCCCATCATCTGGAGCGGTGTGGGTTTCACATGGGCATGTCATAATTACTCCACACACTTCAAATGCCACTGATGACGTAAATGAAGTTTGGATTTATCGTAGATCTACACGTCAAGAAGACGCTCACCGACCCTTTGGGTCGGTTCAACAACTTCCAGTGTGGTATCGTGTAGCAGTAATTCACGAACCATTCAATACGATCGAAGATCGAATGAGCGATGAGGAAGCTCTACGCCAAGAAACTCTCAAACCTGGCCTCATCAGTGTTCAGGATATTGTCGAGCCTCTTGTGGGTATTGTTGGTGAGTATAATTCTCGTGTACTTTACCTTACCGATAATTCTTTATATCTTTCTGAGATAGATAACCCAGATCTTGTTGATCCAGTTAACTCTTTCTCTTTCTCAGGAGCTACCGTTTCCCGTAACTTGTGGATTAAAGCCACAGACTCGGGGAGACTCTTAGTTGGCACGACTCAAGACATATTTGAAATCACCGGAACTCTTGTAGACTTTCCAGACGGATCTGTTGATATCATCATCCGAAGGTTAGGGGTTTCTCATCCTCCTATAACTCGTGAGACTTCAACATATCAAGGGGCCATCTTTTATCTAAGCTCCGCTGGACTCGTACAACTCATCGGCTCCAATTCACTAGTGATTTCAGACCAACTGCAACAGTTGTTTGATGGTAACGAAAGATATGGAATAGCTCCAGTTAGATTAGTGGGAAATGATCTTCAGACATCCCCGCTATGCGTGGCTAAAAATAAGCTGTTCACAGCTTTGGAGTTAACTGATGGAACAAGATGGTGCTTCATCTTTGATCTGGTAAAGAAGTATTGGATAGCGTATTACACCGATCCTAATTCGTTCTTCTGTGAAGAAGATGGGAGATTACTTGCAGGCTATAACGCTCCAGCGCCCGCTCTCAGAGAAATATATACTTACGACGATACTACATTTGCCCGTGATGTGGTCTTTCAGACCTTCCATGATGATGACAATCTACCACGTAATCGTAAAGATGTCTTTACACTAAAGATTACCGCTGATACGGGAGGGGCGCCCGTGAATGTTAGTGTAGCCAAAAATGGATCAGTTCAGTACTACACCGTGATGAGTGGAGTCACGTTCACTGGACGTGAGGAGAAATTCATTACGATTGCTGAAACCACAGGACTGGGTTTAGGTAAGACTTTTAGTGTTAAGATTCAAGGCACTGCATTAACTCGATTCAAGTTGTATAACTTTAGCATCGAATATCTTCCAAGACCCGAACAACTCACATACTTGCGTCTAAATTACAGCAATCTTGGAACAGCTTCACGTAAGAGATTCGTGAATTTCCCAGTTGAGATCGACACGCTTAGTGTCGATTGTGAATTTGTGCCCATCATAGATGGAGTCGTGTATCCGTCCAGTCTCATCAATTTTGGGCGCAAGGGTACACACATCCACTACTTTGACACAGAAGCAGTGGGCACAGACATTGCAGCTATAATTTGCGGATTCTTTGAGTTCTACACTGCTCGTTATGACGAGATGATCTCAGAGAAGATGCCGAATCCTGTAACATATCTAAGGATACCACAAACTGATTATGGAACACCCAACCGTAAACGTCACTCTAGCTATAAGTTCAGAATCAATACACGTGGAAGTACGGTTAGACTCACTCCAAGACTTGATGGAGTTAATCAAACTAGTTTCGACTTCTCCACAACCGAACCCACTGTTGTTGAATATCTCTTTACCCCCGCTTCAAACTCCGATCCAATTGCCATTAACATTGGGGGTGTACTTGAGTCAACAACCACACCAAAAAGTCCTTTCGAATTTTATGACGTTATTAAGCCGCAGATTATAGAAGAACTTCCGCCTAGACTCAAAGAGTTTAGAATTCCAGAGACTAATTATGGTGTGGCATCTAAGAAGAGAATTAGGGTAATTCCATATGAAATCAATACCAACGGGTCCGACGTTACGTTTACCCCTATCATTGATAATGTTGCTGGTACCCCATCCACTGTTAATACCTCTACTCGCAACACTGCGTATCATTACTTTGATACGGATGTGTTTTGCACTGATATTTGCGGAAGCCTCGATGGTGATGAACCGTTTGAATTTTATGGATTAATGAAGCCAGAGGTTGTAGAAACACTCCCCGTGCCGACACGGTTTACTCAGATTGGACCATTGAGGTTTGATAAGTTAGCGAAATTCCAAGCACTAAGGGTAAGAGCTATCACAACTAACGGGCCTATTCCGTATAAAATCATCATCGAGAATGAAGCAACACTTCCGTCGAGCGCGGCCAGCTTAGGTGAGTATTCGGGAATCATTCCAGCCATCACGAATAAGGATGACGTATATGAAGTGATGCTTCCTAAGACCGTGAACGGAACTATATTTAGAATTGAGTTTGGGCCTAACGCACTTCCGTTCTATATGTACGATGTTCAGATAAAACACGTACTCTCAGGTATGCAAGCTGACCCTAAGTGGATAAAAGCCTTTAGCTGGAAACCCAATGCTTAGAGATATCACAACACTTAACGATGCTCAAAAGGCCCTACGTGATCTTGATGATCGCGTTTCTAAACTATTCATTTCTAATATTGACATGAAAGGACGAAGAGTAGTAAATGCAGGAGCTTCACGCGAAGCGGGTGATTACGTAACAAGGGCCGAGATGGAGAGTGCTTTTGTAGATTTAAACTCAAGAGTTGAGAATTTAAGAGCTGAAATAGAGAGAATTAAGATCAGGCTAATTGCTGGTGGGATTTAACTTTAAACATGAGTTGCGTATCCAACATTACTCAAGTTTTGGCCGCGCCCGATGTTCCAGCTTCGCACTGGTTCGGGAAGGGGCCAACTTACTACGGGCCATTTGAGTATGCTTCAAATCTTTACATTGCTCAAATCATAAATCTAACCACGAGTGGTCTCCAACCGGATGAGCCTGAGTATGATATTCAAATTCTTAAAAGTACAAATGGGGGCTTGACATGGGCAATAATTGCAATTCTTTCTCATCCTGAAATAGATTTTTTTGCAGAACAGAGATGTCAGTTCTTTATTTCGGGTTCAATAATTTACTACGCGTACTTACGTAACACTAGTACATTCTCTCAGATAAATATAGACCTCGGTAAATATGATATAGTAGCTAATGCCTTTTCGCATAGCTTTAGTACGTTGGGGCCGCACGTAGCTAACTTAGCTGATATTCCTACATTTGACCAGATGAGTATTTCTCGTCAGGCATTTGATGCATGTATAGTGGGAGGGGTTATCTATGTTGGATATGCCAACACAGAAAGTGATCCTACTCCAGCCTTCGCGGGGCTAACTTATTATTATACAAAGTGTGCGGTGGCTAAATATGTCATAGCCACTGATACATGGACAGAAGTTCTTCCATACGCACAAACTGGAACTGTAGTTTACACGTTCTTCAGCATTATCCCAGGTGACGGTTGTTTACACACCTTTCTATTTCACCATACTTTAAATCCGCTGTTTCCAAATACGCCACCACAGATCACTGAAGCATTGGTGCATTATTCACTAGACTATGACTTAAATTTATTGTCTTCTGAGACAATTCACACTAACATCAATCTTGTGGAAAACCTAGACCATCCAAAACCTATTACATTTCTGGATGGTGGAACTAAACGAATTGCTGTTGGTGTATTTGAAGAGACTTATCATGTGTCTTCGCCTCATATCTTCAGTAGTCCATATTTTAAAATCTTCGAGGGGGCTAATGCATCAGTTCCTAGCTTCTCACTTGCTAGAACATTAAATGTCTCTGAGGTTGATCCCAACATCGAATCAGTTTTTGGAATAATAGTTGGTAGCCAATATCAAGTATCTAATTCAGCTATCTATTGGACTGGAACAAATTATAGTGTTTTTGTGGATACTTTAACCGAAGGTGGGAGTTCTACTTTCTCATCTAAGTTATGGAAAGTAGACTACACTGGAAGTGCTTGGGAAGCGTGTGAAATTCTAAATACTCAGGATGTTAACACATCTACTTCTTGGGTTCAAGTTGGAGTTGGAGTTTATATTGGAACTTCATATGGAGATTTCATTTCTTGGGGTTTAGCTGATAGAGATGATTTTGCTCCAGAAGGTTACTTCTATACCGCACTAATTGCAGCCTCAATTAACTTAAGTGTTAGTGTCAGTGATACGCTAGTATTCGCAGATCACGTAACTGTTCCAGTACCTTCAACCCCAGGAGGGGGTACGGAAGTTCATAATTGTCCTGATGTTATAATTTCTAGTGCATATTGCTCTAGCGTAAAGACCGCAGTGGATGATGAAGCACAACTTCATAATTGTGATGAGGAAGTGTTTACCGAGACTGCACAACCATGTTTAGAGATGGATTAAGAAAGAGAGTTTAGAGATGGCCGCTTTCGCACTACCACTAGCTTTGATGGGAATTTCAGGACTTTCTGGCCTTCTTGGAGGCCGTAAAAAGACGAATACTCAGACGCAGTCTAGCACTACAAATCAATCTGGTACTGATTCGTTTGATAACTCTTCAATGCCCGTCTTGACTCCTGAAGCACAACGGGCGCTTGAAGTGTTGATGCCGATGCTTCAGAATAGAGTTTCTCAAGATCCAGACTTGCGGGGATATAGAAGTGAGGGTTTAAGAAACATAGGCCAGGAAGGTATTGGTGCTAGAGCTAAACTTGCTCAGATGATCGCACAAAGAGGTTTGGGTAATTCTGCGGCAGCAGCGGGTTTATATGCACGTCAGGGAGATCAGGAAGCTACTAGTGCAACTTCTTTCCAAAACTCCATTCCACTTCTTGCTCGCCAATTCCAGGGTGAAGATCTAGATAGATTAATGAAAGTTACGTCCCTGCTTCCAACTGGAATGCGCCAAACTGGAACGCGGAATTTTAACAGCACCGGAACAACTAATTCGACCGGAACTATGACTGATCCCGGAAATCCGTGGGGCGGCCTAGTGAGTGGTTTGGGTCAAGGACTTGCTTCTACTTATGGATATAATTGGGCGCTAGATCAGCAAAAGAAGCGTGGAATAAATCCTAGCTATGGCGGGTATCAAGCTCCTGGTACATACAGTTCTGGGATGGGAAATACTTAAAGAAGGTGAAATATGGCTTTAAATCCCATCATAGAAGCGTTTATCACAGCGCGTGAGCAGGCCGCGCGCGACTTCAACAACAGCGAGAATCGTAAGTTCCAGGCGGAACAACAAAAAGAGCTGTTCAAGCAACAGACGGATCTTCAACGTGTAAATCTAGCTCAAGAGAAAGCTATTGCCGATGCACGTCAGCGAATTGCTGAAGCAGAACTGAAGCAACGTGACATCTTTGGAAAGCAATCACATAACCTGGAAGCGGCCCGAACTGCTACAGAGATGATTACTAAGGGTTTAGTTAAGCCAACAATAACTGGACTTGTAGGCAATGAGAATGCTCCAGTTGGTCAAATTGGTCAGATGGATCAGATGTTGAATCAGATTCCTGAGCAAGCTCCGCAAACAGGTACTGTGCCCAATGTTCCGGCCTTTTCTCCATTATTCGCTGGTGATGAGAATTTCACAAAACAATTCTTAGGCGCTGTAACTCCATATGAGCAAGTTCAAGAGCAGGAACTTCAGCAGAAGGCAATGCTTCAAGATCTTAAAGATGCTGAGTTCATGTTTCAGCAAAGAGTTAAAGATCAAAGTGCAGAGAAACTAGAAGGAATCCGAAATACTGGAAGGCTTGGAGTTGCAAGAGAACAAGGAAAATCTCGTGCTGAGATTGCAAGTTTGGACCGTGACGCGGCCAACGCACGAAACTCTGAGACTAATCGTGTAAGGCTTCAAATAGCAAGTGCTAGACTTGCATCTAAAATCAAATCCGATGGCGGGGCCGATGTTCCAATTCAAGATTTGAATAACTTTATTGATGGGACTTTTAGCACTAAAGAACTTGCCCTCTATCCGTCTAAAGAGCGTCTTCGCATCATAAAGGGGATGGACGCCCAAGGTTATAAACCGCTAACTCCAACCGATCAAACTGCGCTAAGTAGAATGGGAGTTATTAATCAAACTGTTAGAAATGCTGAGAGACTAGCTGAGTTGTATAATGATGGTTATCGTAAGAATGCGGCTGAAATTCATACACTAACTTCTTCAATTAATGCTGTTCTTGGTAATGTTTCTCGTGGAGTTGCAGGTGAAAAGGGTGTTTTAACTCAACCAGATATTGATCGAGTTAGACAGATTTTACCTTCCTGGTATGGGTCTATCATGACTGATGTTGCTTCTGCTTTAGGTGGTAAAGGGTATGATATAAATAGGGAAAAAGTTAAACAACTTAGACAGTATACACAAAATACTTATGGCCCTATATTTCATGGGAAGCATCCTGAACAAGCTAATATTTTAATGTTCAAGAATAATGCTGAAGGACTCTACACTCCACCTAAAATTCAGTTACGCGCCACTCCCCCTGAGTAGAGGTTAAAATGCCAGAGAAAACAGCGAATTACATAGGGCAAGAGCACATCTCTAAAAGTGGAGATAAGTGGTATTATCGAGAATTGCCGAGTGGAGAAAAAGGGTGGAGTCCAGAGCGGCCAACTGAAGAAGAGATTATTGCGGGATCTCGTGGGAGAGGTAATTTAGGTGGAACCTCTTCTGATAAAGAACGAACTAAAATAGTTTCTGAAGCTAGGGAATCAGGACTTTCTAATCTTGCGCTAGATACTGCAATCTCAGTTGGTGGTGATCTCGCCACACTTGGAACGCACAGACTCATTCCTAGCGGCGTCAAGAGAGAAGGGGTCAAAAAGGGGGCCGCGTTCTTAGCACAGAAGCTCTCAGGGCTAACTGGGGGCTATCTAGGTGGTGAAGCTGCGGCTGCGGCGATGGGACGTGATGACTCAGACGTAATGCTACGGACGGGCCTAGATAGGGCGCTAGGATATGGAATAAATTATGGAATGGGAAAAGGTGAGAAAGTATTAAATCGAACCATTGATGCTTTCACCGGATCTACGCCTGTGACGGGCGGCCAGTATTTTAAAGGTGTTATAGATGACATACTTCCACATCCTTCTAAAGTTCTGCATGAGAAGTTATTGAAGCGTGCATTACGAAATGCTCCTCCTACTCCTTCACAAGTTAAAGATTTGGGTGACGTTGTAGAGTTTGCGGATAACTTTAATCTCCCTGCTGTAACTGCTGGTGGATTATTCAATGCAGATCCACGAATGGCAGGGGATGTAAAAAGATCAGGACTTGGTAAGTCTATTCAAGAAGGTCAAGATGAGGTTGTTAGAAATCTTCTCGGAACTAAGAGTGCTGAGATTCTAAATACCGGATCTAACTTTGAGCGTGCTAAACTAGTTCAAGACACTCACAGAGCTTATCGCAAGGAACGTAAAGCACAATTAAATCAGAAGTTTAGTGACTTTGATAAGATGATGGAACAGACTCAAATCACTGTTCCAATTCCCGTTCCTGGCATTAATCCGGCTACTGGACAGCCATTTCAATCTACTAAAATAGTTACTATAACTGGACCCGTAGATATCACTCCTTCAATTCAAGAGATGGAGCCGCTTTCACAGGCTATTGGAGTTTTAGAATCTCAAGGAAATTTGATTGGTCAGTCGGCCCGTCACGCCTCAAAACTGAAATCACTCTTTGATAACCTCTCGAATACACCTAAGATTAATGATAGGAGTATCGCTGACTACAACACGGTTAAGGAGATTCGAGCCGAGTTGAGTGATTTCGTAAATAGTATTCCTTCAGCTAATACGCATAAAGCTCAAATTAGTGGAGTTGCGGCTAAACTCAGAGCAAGTCTTTCTAAAGACACTGATACTTCACTTATGGATCAGACTATTTATGATCCGCAAACTCAAGCCAAGTATGCTGAAGTTAAGGCTTTCACTAAAGAAAATGCTGGGATTCTAAAATCTAAGTTGGCCCTTGGGGCCGCGGCCAACGAAGACTCTCCAAATCAAGTAACTGGAAAGCAATTCGATAAGAATCCAGAAACGCTGGTGATGAATGCGATAAAATCAGGTAGAAACGGGCTGGATAATTTAGCAGTTATGCTCCCTCCTGGAGATCGTGATTTAGCTGGTGCTATTTACATGAAGCACGGATTAGATCAAGCACTAGATCCTAAAACTGGAATGTATGATTCAACACGTTTAAATAACTTCTTTTTTGGGGCTAATGGTGTTGGTGCTGGAGCGTTAGAGAGTAATGTATTCACGTCTCATCAACGAAAAACAGTTAGACAATTCGTGAAGTATATGCAAACCCATGAAGCTCTTGCGAATCCGACTAGTTCTGGGTCAGCACTTGAGAATACCGCAATTAAAGGCGCGGTGTATCTTGGAACTGCGGGAGTTGGAAAGTTGATGGGACACACTTTCGGGGCCGGTGGTGCGGTAGGTGGTGCTCTTGCGGCGGGTATTCCCATAACTCGTAACTTTCTTGAGGATGTTCTAATGGACCCTGAAGGGGGTAGAAAGATTCTCAATTATATTCATGCTCCAACTACTAAAGCTAAGGCAAATAATCTTCGAGATCTAATTGAATTCACGATTAGAAACGGGGCTAAAGTTGTGCTTCGTGCCCCTAACGGGGAAGAAGTAGAGAAAAATTAAATTTCTTCAGTCTCGATTTCCACTTTAGTGCCTGGAAAAATTTTGTGTATACTTCTATCAATTTTACGACACGCAAGTTCTAGTTCTCGTTCAATAATATATCTGTATTTTACACCTGTTTCTTTGATCTCGGAGTTTTGCTCGTTAACTCTTACGTGATAAATGAAATACATTTAAACCTCACTCTTGTTATAAATCTCAAGACATCTCGGTGTCATCTGATAGAATATCTTAGGTTCTACGACTATAGTTACGATCAATCCTGCTTGCTCAAGTGTATTTACTAACTTATCTAGTTCTTCACTTGTAATTTGATGCCAATGATCTAACAAAACCTGCTTTCTATCTAGTTTATAGTCTGGTGCTTCAAATAAAGCTGTCAATAAGATGGCCCCCGCTGATGCTTGTGTTCCTTTTCCACTACTCATTGCGTATGCCTCATAATTCGCCCTTAGAGACGTTGTCTGTACAATAGCCTCTTCCACGTCCTCCATTGTTATTACCATTTCGCCGCGAGATGCTGCTAAGATCATCGCTACTTTAAGAACTCCTGCGTGTATTCGGTGTGTCACTCCTGTTCTATCTTTAATTTTAGAGTACGACTTGTATAAGTTGTTATACCATTTCTCATAAAATGTTATAGCGTCCTCGGTGAGTTTGAATTGGCCGCTCATGGCTCCGATGGTTTTTAAATTCTCGAGAATAGCGTCTTTACTACACTTCTCTTCGGGGATTCGCAATAACGAGTTGGATTCTCTTCGCTCGTCAGGTTTAATCATGAAGGTTCTCCCAAGGAGACCCCCATACACAGCTCTGTTATCGTAAACTTCTTTAAGAAATGTCTCATTAGATGCTGCAAGCATTGTAATGCACATATTCTTGATAGTCACCGTCTCACTCTTTAATCCATACTCAAATACCTCCTTGAAATCATACATATCTGTGAGTATTGGCACGCATTGTGGATCTTCCACGAAGAATGAAGCCAACTCCTCTGCTACAAGAATCGCACTCCCACCTTGGATTGTTACTCCTGAAGCATAAGAAGATGGTTTGTTTTGTGAAAGAGCTTGAAGGATCTTTTGAATTGAATTGCGCCCTGAGAAGACCTTGGTCTTTCCTGACTCATTCAGAAGTGATGTTGCCATGAGCGGCCCACCCGACTTACGATACTCTGCGGAATCAGCTAAGAGCACTACATATATGTTCGGATATATTCTCCTTAAACCTGCTTGAATGTGGACATTATTTCTTAGTGTAGCGGCCACCACCGCGTAAGCACTCCATCTCCAGAATGATGTTGGAGATTCATATTCGCTAGTAAGAGTAATGAAATCATTTATGAAGTTCATATTTAAGTTCCCCCATAGGGGTCTTCTTTTCGCATCTCCATCGCGTCATACTCTTTTCCCTCGAATGAGTTCAGTGTTTCTTTAGTGAATTCCATTAGTTTCATGTTTGGGTTGTTACTCACAATTGCTCGGAACGTAAATTCCCTATTCTCGACCACCATAGCCCATAAGTTATTTCTTAGTCGATATGTGTCGCCAATTTTCATAGTTTGATCTCTTTTAGGTGCATCCAATTCTCACCAACACTTACTTCAGCGGGTACAACTAATTTCACATCTCTTGATAATGAACAGGTAGAATAGTCTAACGGTCTTTCCATAATTCTCTTCACGACCGCTAACGCGGATAACTCTTCTCCTATTTTAACCTCCATCAGGAGGCCATCATGCATCTCTGCGAGAAACCGTATTTTGGGCCGCTCGGCGAGAATTAGCGGGATGGAAAACTTAGTGTGATCTGAAACCGCACTTTGAGGAATGTACGCGATGGCCTCTTTTATCAACTCGTCATTCATCTGCGCGAAGAAAGTTCTGGCTCTCCCGTAGGGAGTTCTGAGCTTTCTGTTCTTTCGTACTTCCTGTTCTATCTCTAAGTGGAAGACTTCACGTATCTTTGGATTCGCAGCGTGAAAACGCACTAGCATTTCGTCACACGCCTTAATAGGCATATGTGTCATGCTAGATAACATACCTCCTTTCATTTTATAGTGGCCGCCGTGCCTTATTCTCTTTCCCATGTCGTAATACATGATACCGATTCCTGGAATCGAGGGGCCGCTCTTGGTGATAAGCTCTGGGTCCATCCCAAATATAGCTCCAGCGGTTTTGCTATGGACACTAGGCCTTTGATCGAATGATTCAAGTAACTCCCAGTCCTGTGCAAGCACAGCAACATGACGCGCTTCGGCTTGACTTCCGTCAGCTTCTATAAAGATGCATCCATATGACGGAACAAACATTGACCGTAGGTCATGTGCAATACTTTTATCCTCAAAGTCCTCAAACACTTCTTCATCTATCTTGAATCCGTGTTTCGAGATGGTTTGGAGGGAGCGGCCAACTCGTCTCAATTCTCCACTCATAAATAATTCATCTAGACTTTTTGAGTAAGATGATCTTCCTGTTTCAGTTCCGCATAAATTCGAGGTAGACCGAAAGCGGCCATCCAGGGAGATTGGTGTATTCAAGTATTCTAGAATCTTAGCTAGCTTCCTACACACAATGATTCTAGAAATTACTGGCTTACCCAAAGGATCAGCCTTTGAGATGTGATTTATGAGTAAATCATCTAGAATTCCCTTATCCGTCTTGTAACTCTTCTCACCTGATTCATTTATTTTATACTTCTTTGGAAAGTTTAGTTCATCGTATATTAGTCTTCCGACTTGAAGTGGAGATCCTGGGTTGAAGGAGTCATTTCCAACCAGTTGTCGAAGAGTAAATACATTTGAGTCGTAGAGGGATTTGTACTTATCTATTAACGCTGTGCGGCGCGCATCGTCGATTCGAATCCCCGTCTCATCCATTCGCTTATATATTGGTAAAAGAGTGGCAAGTTCGTCACTGAAGGATTTAAGCGAAATGTCTTCTTGAAGTTCTTTGTCTTGCGCTTGTGAAACAACGTGGGTTGCAATACCGTCGTAAGCGTTATAGAGATAGAGCTTGTCTTTAGTTTGTCGGCGCGGGTCAAAGTCTTTTCCTTCGTCTTTATAGTAATTTACTTTAGTGTATATGCTAGTATAGAAATCCAAACCTTTTGGTAACTCAGGGTACAGTACTGATCCCTTGAGCATTGTATCCCCGATGACGTTATTTACTTGAAATCCGAATCTCTCAAGTATAACCCAATCATACTTAATGTTTTGATTTACCTTTGGGATGGGGTGTCTTAACAGCTTGTCCACATATATCAACATGGCCGCTCTTTCTGTCTTGGAGATACTATCTTCTAGAAGTGGTACGCAGCATCCCTCGACTCCGTCAAAACTAAATCCGATGCAAGTTATGATGCCCCCGTATGTCTCTATGTCGAACACCAGAAATTTCGGGGAAGCGGCCATCGAGCGAGTTATGTAGTTGTATAGGGCTTCTGCTGTTTTTGCTACCCATCTTGTTCCGTACTCCGTGATGGGCAAGTTGGTGTAGCGATTCGCTACTATCTTCCCGTAATCCAATCCTGCATATGACGCGGCGGCCTGATCTGAGAGTAGGATCTGTGGAGATATGGCCGGGATCACTCTTATAGGCCGCTCTAAGTGCATCTGCCAGTCCTCACGCAATGGCAGAACACTTCCCCGATAACAGTAAATCCAGTGCTTACGATTTCTAGGTTTAGTTATGAGCTTGATGTGCGGAAATACCGTACCTAGAGCTAAATCATCGAGTGGTACGATGACGTTGGGTCTTAGTTCTTTAATCTCCTTGAAAAGTAAGTCTTCATAGAATTGAACATCAATTTTGGTGAGGGCTTTTCTGAGCTTTGGGAGAGATGTTCCCATAAAATCTACTCTCTCCCTTATTACCACTGCTCTATAGCACTCGTTTAAACTCATCCCATGCTCTCTGAGATGGGAGTTTAATTTAGACTCGAACATTCCTGAAAGGGCCATTCCCTTATTCAAATCCGCGTTTAGAGGGATGCCTCCCAGGAATAGTATTGTGGCACTTCCGTAACCGTGAGATGCTACGCAGGGCGCTGGCGCGGCCAGTACTTTAGGTTCTTCTTTGGGTGGTCGTTTAGCTTTTAAGATCATTAGTTCTTTCCCCCGAAGGGGGTTATGCCCAAGAGATGCTGAAGCGGCCCTTAATTTGCTCATCCATAAGTACTAGATCTTCGGAGTATGTTACGAGGTATCCAGCGTCGGTGAATGAACTCTTGAGTTGGTTCAATACGTTTCTGTTCATTTGCTTATTCTTGAGTTGATGAGTTACTTGAATAACTGAATTACCTTTATTAGCCTCGTTCTCGATGGCTTCTACCATCTCATTTCTGAGTCTAGTGTAGAGTCTATCATCGAACGTGTTGATGTACTCTTGAGTCTTGGTGCGTATTGCGGCAGCAAGTGGGATCTTTGTGTCTTGGTCTTCCATTTTATTTCTTGGGTACTCCTGCTACTAGTTTTTCAGCTATATCACCAATGCTCTTAAGAGCATTCTTGAACTCATTAAAATCTGCGAGTTGAGTTTTAGCAACTATTTGGCCCACAGGAGTTTGGAGAAACTTAACGTACTCCTGACCTAATGCACAAGCTGCTATAATTGCGTTTGCTACTGCTGTTATTGGGTCCATTATTCTTCCTCCAATTCTATTGCATGTGGAATGTTGGGTAGCCCGATAACTTCATGTTGGTATACTCTACCATGCTCAATTTTCGCAACATAAAGATGAGATTCTTTAATTTTTGACATCTCATATTTAACTCTATTTCGTAAAGATATTGCATCTAAAATTAGAGACGCAACAGATCGGCTGGTTAGAAGATGTTCTGTTATTAGTGGAGATAGAAGATCTTCATTAATTTCCATTCGAATTATCATTTATTTATTCCTTTGTAAATTTAAAGCGGTGGCCGCCCGAGCCAGAGAGACAATGCCCAGCGCGGCCACCAATGAGATTAGTTAGATCTCAAGTTAAAATGCTGCTTCAGCATTATACGCCGCGAACCCATCAATTTTAGCAATCATACGACCTTCGAACTGCTCGTTGATTACTTTAACCTGGAGCTTCTTACCGATCACTTCATCGGAACTGAATGCGAAATTAGGTCCCGAAGTTTCTTCAACGATCTGCTTCAGCGGCTTTTCCATTGCGGCTGCGATAAAAGGAGCGATCCTTCCGAGAGCTTGAGAGTTGAAGTACACAAGCATCTCACGGTCATTAGCGGATGTTCCAGGCGCGGTCAATTTAATTCGCGGAACATAGTTCAGAGAGTTCCCTCCGTTCTTGGGTGGTTTAACTTCAAAGGAGAGAACTTCCCCCTTATACCACCCCGCCGGAATCAAATCCTGCATCAAGTCTGATTTCGGAATGTTGATGATAGGCATCGAATTTACTTTCTTCTTTCTATTCTTACTTAGGTTGAGTTGGTGCTTTCTCCGCTGGAGAAATGAGCGTTTGAAGGTAGTTGTGAAAGTTCTTGTTAGTTATGTCATGTTGTCCTGGTCCAATTCCATAGGAGTTTTTAGCTAAGTCAGTTGCAAACTCTACACGGTAGTAGAGCTTATTATTTCCCTGGTCACGGGAAAACCTAAAGACGTTATCGAAATATGCTTGTACGCTCTCACCTAACTGATCCCGCACTGTGAGTTTCTCCCCTTTAACTTCATTAGGGGAGTATGGGTCAGAGGGATCTACTTTTCCATACTTATCAATGGTGTGAGCTGAACAAATCACATTACACGGAAGCATACGCAGAAAGTCGAAGACTTGATGAGTTGCGCTAACCTCAAATCCATAATCACCGGGGCCGCTCATGCGTAAAGTCCCGATGTGCTTACCTTTGAGAAATCCGTGGGCCGCTGCGAGAAATACTCGACTCATTGAGAACATCGAATCTATGACTACAGTTTTGTATGGAAATGTCCCAGAGGTACGCATGGTTTCCCACATGACTAGCGTATCATCAAACTTTGTGTAGCCTGATTTATCACGTGCATTGAATTGCATATACTCTATGCCAGAAGTGTTCTCCAAGCATTTGCTTGTGACTCCGCCTTCTATGCCGCTGATGCGGAAATCAAAATCCAGGATCATCATTGGACGTGGAAATGAGGCCGCCGCAACGGATTTTCCGTCCCCGGAGCGGCCCACGAATAGGCCCAAGAACTTTTGCTCTGATTTCGGTTTTGCTAAATACGTATCTAATGATGGCATTTATATAGTTTCCCTATATGAGATGTTTATGTTTTTAGATCGTAATCTATTTTCTAAAATACAACAGGCAGTAGAAATCTCGTACTCAGCTATTATTTTAGCTTTAGTTATTTCTTCTTTTGACTCATTATCTTTTAAAGAATCGAATGAGATTTGGTATGCAAAGAACATTACTCTTCCTCGTCCTCTTCGGGTTCTAGATCAGAGGGGTAAATTATGTAGCAACCCTCAACATTATCATAAGTTACTTCATCTATTCCTAACTTGGAATAAACACTTTCAGTGAGTACTTCATGATCTCCGTGCTTTGCTTTAAGTTTAGATAAATGTACTATTAGTTCAGTTATATTCATATTCCCCCTAACTCAATATTCTTTGACTCCGCGATTATTCTTTTCTTCTCTTCTTCATATCTAATTTTAGCTCGTTCCGCACACTTTAAGTGCCAAACGCCCAGGCGTAAGTGAAGGTTAATTAAACCCACGTAGTGAAGGACGCAACATAGCAAGAGTGTGAAGGTAAAGAACGCAACTAGAGTTACCTCCATAATTAAACGTTCTTATCCCATCTCAACTTCTCGTCATACTTCTGAGAAGAGTTTAGAATTTGATCCAGGACTTGCTCAATTCTCTTAACTTTCTTAGCTTTGTTGCTCTTCGAGCAGCTTAAGCACGCGGGAACTTTATTCTTGAGCTGAGCTTTAGTTAGAATAAAACTCTCTTTACACTTCCCGCATAGTGCTCTCTTATTCTCTAAATATTCACGGTTATGGTAATGAGAGCAGTCTGGATGGACACACCGATAAATGTCTTTGTTCTTTGAAGATCTGACGTACTCATGGATGTGACCTGTGTTAACCTTAACTTCAGGTGGTTTAGTTGTTGGATTTAGAATCACCACGGCCTCCATTTAGATTCGCCAACTAGATAGTTGGATTTAATTATAGATTTCTTCATGTCGCTAGACTCCGTCTCGCACAATTTTGTGTATTGGCACGGATTAGATCCAAAAGCACCTGCACAGCTAACTAAATTCTCGCTAATGTCGCCGCTAAGAATCCGATAAAAGACACGCTCGACCTGCTTTTCCCATCGGTGCATCATAAATGGGGTGATCTTTACTGGTTGTCTGCGGAACCACTTATTTACGTCTTTCTCGGCTTGAAAACCTATGTAGTTAATGATTGCGTATCTAGCGCGGGCGGCCCACGCATAAGTTAAAAACTGAACTGAGTACTCATAAAGATTATTGAATCTACTCTGAGTCTTGTGATCCACCACGCACAACTCATCCCCATACGCTTCTAACTTCGCTAGAAGATCAATTCGACCTTCGATGATAAATACGAACTTCTTACCACCGGCCGTTCGGCCGGAACGGAACTCTTTAGAAAACCCTAACTCAACCCCGGCTTCGCCGTTAGGGGCACTCATGACTTTAAAATCCCGTCCCGTAGCGGTGTAATGAAATACGTACATCATGAACCGCTCTACCACAAAAGTGATATCTTCCTCCTTGAGTGCGGGGATTTTACGCCACTCTTCTTTGTTATCAGCCAAATTAGCCGTAAAATCCCGTGCAGCAGTCTCAGCGGCCAACTTAAAATCCACTCCGCCACTTCTAATCCTATAGAAACGATCAAGTAGGTCATGCATCACCGTTCCCATATTTAGAGCTTTTTCTGATGCTCCAACGATACTCAATAAGTCTACGTATTGGAGTTTCCAAGAGAGTGGACATTTTAAGTATTGAACTATTTGCGAAGAGTCAAGAGTTATTATTTTCATTTTATTTTCATTTTGATATCTGAGAGTTCCATTGCGATTATAAATAGAACATAAACCGCAGCTTCATTCCATTTGCCATAATACATACTAAATACGGCTAAGAATGTAAACACGATTACGCCAACTAGATTAAGTATTGTGAGTATTTTCATTTTTAATTTTAATTCTAGTGTTAGGTAAGAGTCCCATCTCTTCATACTTGCTAAGGATATTTAAGTTGGCCGCGCAATGTCCTAAATGGTCCTCCGAATCAAACCTCTCCGTGCTTTCATCCCTGAGCGCGGCCAACACATGAGCATTGTACATGAGGAGATGCTTAATTGCGTTCCCAATTCGTCCTAGCGCGAACTTGAGATCCGCTTTCATGTAATTCTTTTCTTCTGGATTTAATTCTTGTTCATATTTGATGAATCCCTCTGTCATAGCTAGCGCGGCCCTCTCTAAAAAGCAATAGTTAAGGTCCGCGAAGCGGGTAGGGTTCGTGATATCTTGAACCGCTTTAATTTTATTTTCCATTTGATCTTTAATTTAACTCCAATAAATATCCAATATCATCGCTATTAGCACCATAAATGCTAGAAATGTGATTTCCCCGCAACTGAGACCAAAAATATGAGTGTGGTCCATATGTCTTTACCCTTTCTTGTTAAGCTAGTTAATCGTTATAGATCGCCCACAGGAGTAGGACTAACCCGAGTAATAACAGTAAGATATTCATTTTTATTTTAGGTGTTCTTTCTTAGGAAATCCGCAACTCTCTTTGCGTTTAGCAAATTCATTTCTTCTTCAGAGTCTGGAACTTCCGTGATGCTCTTAATGTTGTAGATAAAAATGAACTCACCACCGCGCCAAAATCCGTCATTCTTACGAACTTCTCTAATTACTTCTTCAATTCCAGGGGCTGGTGAAGGTGGCGCACTAGGTGCTGGTAATAGCACGGGGGGATATGGAGTTGGTTCCGCGGAAATTAAATATTCCGCGGGAATAGTCCAAGTCTTTGGCTCTTCGCCTTCGGCTGAGTATGTCGCTTTAAATTGCATCTCTTTTCTCTACTTTCTAAAGTTTATTGTTAACCACTATCTCGCTCAACTCTCTTATGCTCTCGAGATCTGAGCTAAAATTCCATTCTTTCGAGACGGTCTCACCGACGATTTGGCGTTTCTTGCTGATTAGTTCGTGAAAGAACATGTCCACCGTGCCACGGGCTATAAAGTATGTGACGGTCACCGCACTGATCTGGCCGTTCCGGTGAAAGCGGCCCTCAAATTGTTCTTCATCAGCCGCGTTCCACGCCCTCTCTAACACGAGGGCGTTGGCGCAATTTTGTAAATTCAAACCCTCGCCACCGGATTTCATGTTGAGGATGAGAAGTCTGATGTCATCGCGCATAAATGCTTGAACGATTCGATCTTTCTTCATTGCGCTATCTTCCCCGCTTAGGGATTCACAAGCGTAACCACCGCCCTGAAATATGTATTTCAACGTGTCGCGTACCACGGTGTGATGAATCCCGATGCATAGGTTCTCTTCTGTCGAATCTAAATGTTCTTGAGCAAATTCAATGGCATTTTGGCATTTAGATTCACCTGTGATGGCTCTTAATTTAGCTAACCAACCCAAGAGTGTTGTGGCGTTCTTAGCTTCGCTCGGATCGTTCAAGTAATTACTGAACATATCCAGAGCTTTGTTATAGCTGCCCTTTAGCTTTTCATCTTCTATCTCGACATACACAAAGTTACGTGATAATGGAGGTAAGTTGGTGAGAACTTCATGTTTCTCCCTACGGAGAATATACTTTGAAGTTAGATCTTTAAACTTCTGTAAGTAGTAGGGGTTAATTCGAGTCCACTGATACTTATCGTTTTGCATGAGCCATCGCTTGCGAAAACGATCTAGTGAATGGAATGTTCCGGGATCTAAAAGGTTTAGAATCGTGAAGTACTCATCAGCTTTATTTTTAATTGGGGTGGCGCTTAACGCAATTATGTGCTCGATATCTAGATTCTGAATATACGTGATGAGATTTATAGTTCTCTTCGAGGACGGATTCTTATAGTTGTGAACCTCATCTAGAATTATGGTTTTAATTCCCAACACTCCAAGTAGGCCAGTCTTTTCTAACTCTTCTTTCTTGAGTCTCGTAAATAAATCCATGCTCATCACATAAGCATGGAAGCCGGGAATTAGATTAGTTCTTGATGTTACTGGCATCACGCGCATCGGAAGTGAGTCGCACCATCTACGGAATTCTTCACTCCACTGATAAATGAGACCACCCTTAACTAGAATTAGCGCGGGGAATGCCTTCTCACGATTCTCTCGTAAAGCTATTAAAGCCTGAATAGTCTTTCCGAGTCCGGTCGCATCTGCGATCAGACATCTCAAATTAGATTGTTCTATAAATTTAACACCTTCGGTTTGAAAATCGTAACTCTTCATGGTGCTGTCACAGCTCGTATAACTCGCTGCGTCACAATTTGTTAGGGGAGTTGCTTCATGTGAAGGTGTTAAATTTAAAATCTCCTGTGGAGATGGGATTTCAAATCCATTTGAAGCGGGGAGTAGGCCGCGCGGGGTGGGGGTGGGCGCGGCCATCACTTGTATAGGGGTCGGTGGCGGGGTCGAATTTGGCTCTAGGATGGCTTGAGACGAGTCGGTGAGCGCGGGTTGACCCTCCGCACCCTCCGCAGGCGCGGCCACCACAGAGACCGGAGACGAAATCACATTATTTTCGTGAGTTCCATTTCCGTTGAAATGAGTGTTAACATGACCACACTTAAAAACCACGTAGAGCGTTTTACCAACGGGGATTTTAGTTTGGACCTCTTTGCGGCCACAATTACTACAAGATTCAGCTAACTTCATATTTTCTATTTTAATTTATTCGTTGGTTTAGTTGAGTAAATAGTTTTGTCAAAGTGACGAGCCACATAAAGAGACGTAACTCCGTAATGTTTCTTCTCAGAGTTTAATTTTAGAAGAGACGCTTTAGATCTCGCCATCTCTCGACAGTTCGAGATTTGAGAGACGCTTCGATTTAACTTCTGTGCGATCTCAGGTCCATTGAGACCACTTTTAAATAGCTCATAGACTTGAGATTCGAGTGGAGTTAGTTTTGGAGCTTTACGTTGGAGGAGTCGCATTTCAAGTAAAGGACTTTACTTTGACTTTTCCCATAGGGACCGTCGTGTCTACTGTAACCAGTCCCAATTCTTCTCCTTCCCTCAGAATTTGGATATAGGGAGATTCGTAAGATCCGCCCTTTATAAAGACAGCCTCGAAATATCCGCAGTCAACAGTAAGTGTATTCAAAGCATCTAGCCTGATGGTAGCTTCGGTTATAGTCATCTACTCCTCCTTTAGTTCTCTTTCTTGATCTGTAATTTTAGAACCATATCACGCGCCGTTGCGAAGTCACATCCAAGAGTTCGTTGGATCTTTTTGATCCCTTTGAACACCATCTTGTCGATGGGATCAATGCCGGCGGTGACGGGATTTTTGATTTCATCACCCTGTGCGTCGATGTGAATCTTTCCGTTGATCTTTGCGCTCTTTTTGGCTCTGAGATTTTCTGTGTTTTCTTTTAGTTTGAGTAGATCCGTTTCGACTTCGACTTTAATTTTAGTTTTCGACAACTCTCTGGCGAGTCTAGAAAAAAGTGCGAGATGAGTCTGGCAAGTGTCAATCCATGAGATCGCATCTTCTAGTGTGCAACCCTCGAATCGTGAACGCTGAACTTCTAGAAAGTCTTTAATTTCATGTCCGTCTGCCGTAGGGATATACGTCCCCGAAGGTGGAGCGTTTACCATTACGAAACAAGTACGAAATTGATTCGATAAGTTCTGGAGTTGATTCAAGTCGTTTTGGGCCTCCTGAAGAGAGGCCCGCGCGGTGTTGAGTGATGTTGTTAGTTCGCCCATTTTTGAATCTCACTAAATCGCCGAAGGCGATTTGAACATCCGTTCTAGTTCGTTTACGCTCATTTGTTCACGTTCGTGGGAGCGGCCGGCTTCAAACATAAGTAGAGTGAGCATGACGACCGGATCAATGTCGAGATGCCGTGCGAGTTTAGTGGAGAGGCCCGTCACGGTGTCGATCATGCCGATCATTTTATGCGCGACTTCAGGAGTTACGTTTCCATCAGCGCATCCATATAGAGCGTGATCGTCCAGAACTTCGACGCATCGTTTAGGATCGGCTAGAAGTTTCGTCGCGGCAGTCATAAAAGGCGAGCCGAATTCTGCGAGTATCGTGTCGAGTTCTCGGTTTAACTTCTGTTGTTCCATTTTATTTATGCTCCGAATTTAGTTCTTGCTTCAATTAATTCTTTGTAGTGACGATTCGACATTTCACGTTCTTCTTTAATCTGGCGATCAAAAAGAGCATCAACATCACTTTTATGCTCTAGCTTCCAAACGTAGGCCGCTGGCGTCATGTTGGCCGCGCCACGACCTTTGTAATACATCCCTTCAATTTTAATTGAAGTGTCGAGTTCGCCCTCGGTGCGATGTCCGGTAATTCCCGGTGCTGCAATATATACTTTTTGCAATGTGTTTCTCCGGTATCTGTGTTTTTCAAAATTTCATTCGTTTTCGGCCTCCCCTAAGCCGCTTAGGTATGTTTTTGACCCTTTTTGGCGGTTTGGGGGTGGTTCTTAGGTAGTATAGGGGTGGTTTGACCCCCAGTCAAGAGGAAAGTTAAAAAAGTTAAAACGAGCGGGGTCATGGGCTTACAGCGAGCGGAGCGAGCAACCCCCTACCTACCCCGAAGGGGGTGGTCTGAAAGGGTGGTTTATGAATGAACTTTAATGTGGCAAAAAGGGGGTTTTGGGGCGCGTAAGTCCTTTAGAATCAAGGGCTTCTCCGCCATAGGTTCTAAAAAGATTAAAAAAAAATAATATATGTTAACTACCAATAATGAAGCTTTATACTTTAAAACCAATAAGTGCTTTAGAATCAACCACTTAACCCACATTAAGGGTTATTCATTTTCCAGGGGTCGAGGGGGGGGGGGGTCGACCTAGGGAGAGAGTTTTAGATGTTGACTTTGTCAAGCCCCTGATTTTAAAACTAGTTGCGTGAAAAGTAATTCTCCTGAAGTACTCCAGGGGCCGCTCTCGAAGTGCTCTGGAACCACCCCCTGAACTCGGAGTTGACTCTGTCAACATCATTTGTGATTTTGTCTTCTATATATGATGCGTGGGATAGGCCGTGCGGGGGCCAGGAGGGGCCGCCACGGGGCTGGCGCGGCCAGGGGATACTCGGAGTTACCCCCTGTTTTCCACAGGCCTCAAAAATTCTGTGGAAAACTCGCTAACCCCAACGTGCTCATGGGGTTAGGAGGAAGTCCTTTAGAATCATAGGTATGCTGTAAAAGTAGCACCAGGTAAATCGATTTAGTACTTTTGATTTTTAAAAGTTGGAGCCTGGTTTAGTGTTGGGGACGGGTTTTAGTTTCGATCAGCGAGCGGAGCAAGCGGTTAAAAAAGTTAGAAATACTTCCCTGGGGACCTTGCATTTTCCGGCGAAGCCGTGTAAGATCGGGATGTAAGCAAATTCACCGCTCGAAAGAGCATCTAGAAAGAAGGATAAGATGGCTGCTACTAGCACGACTCCCGCCACCGGCGGAGTTGAAAAGTTGACGAAGGTTTACAAGTATTTTGATCTGAGCAATTTGACTCAGAAGACTAAAGAGGTCACGGCGGATTTCACGCCTGCCGCGAGTGTTGAGGAAGGTTCAGCGCGACTCGCTGATGAGAAGTTGCTTTTGGGCGCGATCAATGATCGGCTTCGTAAATTGACGTTGGCCCAGGAGCGTAAGAAGGTAGTTTCCGAAGGCGCGTCAAAGACTGCGGTTCTGAAGTTAGCCGCCGGGTTTCGTCAAGTGTTGCCTTTCTCTGCGATGTTGGAGACTGGGCCTAACGGAAAGCCCACTCGTGAGTCGAAGGTAAAACAGACGCGTGCGATCCTTGATGCGTTTCTCACCATGCCTTTCATCCTCGAGTCGCTAAAAGCGACGAGTGCGGTAGATGACGATGACGATGACGAAGGAGACGACGATAATTAGTTCGCCGAAGGCGAGTTCGTCGAAGGCGCGACGATAATTAGTCTAGCTTCCCCACTTGATTCTTCCGGCGAAGCCGCATTTTTCCGGCGAAGCCGGATTCATAAATCAGATTCATAAACTAAAACTAAATACTCTCTCGGCTCTCGCTCACCAGCGAAGCTGGGAGAGTTTTTTATTTTAGAATTAAAAATACTAGACGTTGTGGTTTTGCGCGTAGCGAGTCAGAAAATTCGGACGTGTGGGGATACCTGGAAGATGAGTTGACGCGTCTCAGGGCAAGTGTGAGCGATTTAAAGTTAGTTCTGTGAGCGTAGCGAGCGTTTAGAATTAGCACAAGAAAAACGATACGGAGTGTATTTAAATTGAACAAAGGAAAATCCCCGAAGGGATTTAAAATTCTAGTTCTTCCCGTTCTTCAGTTTCGTATAGCTCGCGCGGGTCTGACGTGATTTGTTCCGCGAGCGTAGCGAGAGCACAGGATTCACATTCAGGCCTAGTAGATGGGAATCCGCAAGTGTAGCAGACGTATTCGGGAGTGTTCTGTGTGTTCATGATCTATCCTTTGTATTCTGATTTGCCTTGTTGAAGTGTTCCGACGCCTGAAGCGACTTGTGTTTTGATCTTTTCGATCCATGCGAGACATTTCTCTTCAGTGTCGAAATGGTGCATATCATCGTACGATCCGGTTAGCGTGATATCGCCTTTGAGTGTGATTCCAGAATTGCCCCCCACTGATTTGGTTTTCAGGAAGTGTGAGATCAAATTGTACTCACAGGTGGTGAGAAAGTCTTTGTCGCAGAATGTCGCGGCAAGAGACGCTAGGTTTAGAAGTTCACTTGGCTTCTTTACTAAGATGCGTGACTCGTAACGATCCCCGGCCACTGTGTTGTCCCATCCTAGCCAAATCTCTACCTTGTTTCCACGAGCCTCAAGAGAAGAACAAAGCGAAAGGATGGCCGCGCCACGCATTATTTCGGTAGTGGTGGTCTGGTGAACTTCTGGGCTAAACACCAGCTTGATGTTTCGGCCACGCAAGTACTGGATCGAACAGAAGTGTTCTGGAATGCCTGAGAGCATCATTGGAATGTCCAACGTGCCGCCTGCTACATCATAGACTCTCTTACGTGAGTTGATGAACTTTGAGTGGTCGAACTTCGTTTGGAATGCCTGAATCTGAGAGAGAATTGACGGATCTGGTTCTCTCATGCGTTTGGTGTTAGGAGCCTTGTGCTTTATTTCGTACGGGAGTGTCTTGTAGGCTTGTTCGCAGTCCGTGAGATACGCTTCTAGTGAAAGCCACGTCACGATGCAAGATTTCGGGCGTGATGGGCGCAAGGGGTGCGGAACTTTGAATGAGTAGTTCATTTGGTTTTCCTTAGATGTTGAGCGGTAGAATCGTTAGGAGTGTAGACTTCTTTTCGTATTCTTTCCAGATACACATATCGAGCGATTCAGTGAGCGAGAATCCCGCGTCTAAGCAGTCAAAAAGGTTGTACGTTCCACGGGGGGAAACTACTAGCTCGTATCCAGTGGGATTTGCTGAATCTCCCGTTGTGCATTTGTCGCGTAGCGTCTGAAGCCATTGGACTATGCGTGGCGCGTTGTAGTTGACTTCTGGGAAGCTAATCGGCGTGGGGGCGTATGAAGCGACGGCTTGATCAATTTGGGCCTTTGTGTGAGTCACGAGGAAGGTTTCGAGATTATTATCGTACTTCCAGTTGATGAACTTGAATCTTTCGATGGCTGCAGCATCTTGACGTTGACGGCCAGGGAACATTCCCGAAGGGCCGCGAAGGAAAGTGTTTCCGTTGCCTATCACGATGCAATCAGGGTGTCTGGTTACTTCATGAAATGCCTCATCTTTGTTTCGACCTGGAAAGAAGTAAGATCCGTTATCTAGGGCATTATTAAGTTGCGTGAATACGCTGGCATTTGTGTTGTCCAACTCTGCAATGTCGATCACGCCACCGTTTTTGTAAATGTGGTAGAAAGGGGTCGGAACGAAGTCTCCATCTTTCTGCTGGAATCCAAAGATGGCACTGGGCATCGTGGCGTCGCTGAGAGCAATGAAGCAATACTCCAGGCCTATCGAGCCGTTGTGTGCACGTAGGCGCTTGGCAAGATGTTTAATCGCGTATGACTTGCCTGCGCCGGGTGCACCGCCGAGATAGATATTTATATCGCGTTTTCTGCAACGCGGATCGAGACGGAATTCGATGAGTCGTTCCAATGCGGGTACTTGGAAATGCTCGATCATTATTTGCTTGGCCGCTTTGACTGGAATTATCGGGGGTGCTTCTGGTTCTTTTTCTGCGATTCCAAGTTTGTCTGCGTTTTCCTTTGAAGGAACGTCTACAGGTTTCGGAGTCGGAGTTGGTTTGGGTTCTTCAGCTTCTTTCTGATTCCAAGATGGTTCCCATTTGGGTTTCGGAGTTGCGTTTGCGTCCTGGGGGTTCTGTGCGCCGTTAGGCGTGTTAGGCGTGTTAGGCGTGTAGGTGTAGGGTGCGTTCTTACCTTCGGGAATCTCATCTCGGCGTGCAGTTGTAGGGTGCGCGCAATTGTAGCAGCGCCAAACGTGTGGAACTAGAGGCATGAAGGAACCCGAATATTTTCCTCGTCGTTCTTTTGTCGGACTGTAGCTCCAATTGAAGGCTCCTCGTGGGATGATCCGGTTGCAGTTTGGGCAATGTGCGTTTGCTGTGATCGGAACAACTGACGGGTCGAAGGTTGTGTCTGGGTTTAGATATGGCATTTAGTTTCCTGGTTTGGTTTGGTTTGGATAGTGCTTTGTTGGCCGCTCTACACGTCGCGGAGCGGCCTGAAAGAACTATCGGTACAAATTAGTGATGTAGTTGGAAGGGCTAGTGATATCTATCAGGCCCAGGGTTCCGAATGTGGTGACCGTTACGGTTTCGCCATTGTGCAAGCGGAAAGAACATACGGTTTCGGTTAGAACATTGGCGCGTTCGAATTCGATGATTGAAGTAAAGGTTTTCATACGTTTAGTCTCGTTTCTGTTTAGATTTGTCGGACATTCCATTATGGGATGACTGTGCGTCTGTCAAGTCGTTAATTAAAGAAACTTAACATTACTGGGGGTTAATCTAAAATCTAAAAGCACTTTAGTATACAAAGTTCGCATGGGATTCTCGTATCCTCTATATATGCACAGCGCGGGAAAACCGGAGAGCGGCCCGAATTTAAAATGGGCCGCACTCGCTCTAGAATCGCTCAGGCGCGTTTGTTTTTTCCAACGTCCGACACTGCCTTTATTTTGACTTGGGAGATCCTGTACCAAATTCAGTTTTGCTACTATAATGATTTTACTTATTTCCACAACTTGTGAATATCAGCGTTACTTCTATTGATGTACGCGCTTACACTTATATTTGGGCCATTGCGTTATCCAATGTTCTAATGTTGACTGTGTTTACTTTGTATGATGTAGTGCTTTGCTATGATTTTAGTTTATAGTTTATAGTATAGTGCTTTGTGATGATATTTATTTATGTGATTCACCTTAGCTAACTGTTAGTTTGCGGTTTAAAGTGCTTTGTGTTATGAAGTACTTTGTGTTTTAAAGGACTTTGCGGCCCCACCCGACTCCCCAACCCGCACCCCGCGTGTACTTTATAATTATGTAGTAGCCCCCCTAAAGAAAAATGTACTTTAAAGAAAAATGTACTTTATACTTATGTAGTGACCCCCCTAAAAATGTAGCGACCCCCCTAAAAATTGACCCCGCCTTCGGCGGAAAAGAGTAAACGCAAAGCAAATAAAAAATAAAAATCAAATATGAAAATAAAAAATAAAAAATAAAATCTGGTGTGGTGGCCGCTCCTCGCCCCTGCGGGAACTCCCCCTGCGGGAACTCGTATCCTTATATATACGCTCACTACAGGGTCGAGTGACGCTTCGCGGGAAGATGCATGACACCTGCACGGAGTGTAAGGTAACAGAAAGTCCCCAACCAACTCATTTCATGGGAGATCTAGGTTTGACGCTTCACGGAATCACTGCTATACTCGCTTCAACGCCTACGCGGAGTCTCAAAACGGGCTTGCGAGACAACGCCACTTCGTGTGAGCCATTCACGATGTACCGCGTAGCGTGGGCCGCGCCCGGCTCCGACCACCGAACGCGGCCACCATTTTTACAAAATGACATCACACGAAAATAATGAAATCCGCGAAGCGGAACGAGAACTCGAACGCCTCATAAATAATCCATTGAAGCATTTCATGGATGCTATAAATAACACAGGAGGAAGTAATGATCCTGAAACCCCCCAGCGCGGCCAACGAGATACTTGAAAAGCATAAATCTGCAATTGCTAAGATCGAGCGAGAAACTCCAAAGCCTGTAATTAAGCGCAAACTTGAAGATCCTGCTACACGCGCACTTCGTGAAGCATCAATTCTCCCAAAACGTGAACTAGTTCTAATTGATAGAACAGATGGTGATGAAGTAACTCCTGCTGAAGCCGCAAGACGCGCTTTTGAAGATCAAGGACTCAGCTTTGCATTTATCGCAATGGAAGTAAATGAGATCATTAGAAATAGTGATCCAGTTATTAAGATGAAAGCCATTGAATTTGCAACTAAAATCCTCGCTAACAACGTCTCAGGACGTGACGAAACTCCACTTCCACAGCCTGTCGTGAACATCAACATCATGGCCCACACCTCCGGTGGGAGTAAAAAGAATGCATTCGATATATTAATTCCTGATTAGTTCTTTAAATAATATGGAAACGCAAACACAAATTCCGAATAGAATTTTCACACTTCATTATCGTCAAGGCGCGGTAATGAAATCTAAGAACTTTCCTTTCAATGGTAACCTGAAAGGCGCAATGGATAGAGCACGCGAACATTGCAAAGCAATGGGAATTAGATTCGTCCTCGTAAATCCACTCATCGTAGATCTTGAGTACCAAGAAAGAATTAAGAAGGAAAAGGGATTTTACGAAGAGAATGAGCACGGTGAAGTGGAATAGCTCCTTCGGGGCTAAAAGAGTTTAAGCCCCTTTGGGGCTAAAAGAGTTTAAATTTCTCGTTGAGTAGTTGGGTTCTGCTCGATGGGATTAATCACTAGTTATTTTCTGTGGTAACTAGTGTGGTGGTGGCCGCGTGTGCTAGTCCTAACCTCCTGGGCGTGCGCGGCCTACACTCCAACATGAAAGTAAAAACCCGGCGCAGCCGCTGGATGAGTAAATGAACCCGGCGCAGCCGGCCCACTCTTAATTATAAAAAGTAAGTAACCGGC
>Ga0208185_1000163_pt1 | contig 42805 bp, 36 predicted proteins | sample EasRivMeERMLT700_FD_187532 | JGI IMG/M metagenome (GOLD analysis project Ga0208185, IMG submission 187532) | Soil microbial communities from meander-bound floodplain in the East River, Colorado, USA - East River MetaG ERMLT700 (SPAdes) (version 2) | ecosystem: Environmental > Terrestrial > Soil... | reverse complement strand
CGACCACGTGAAACTCGTCGCGCTCGACTCCCCGCTGACGTTGAAGGCTTCGATCCCCAGCAAGAACGTACTGGAAGCGAGCTTCGCGAATCCTCCGGCGGACTGGGAGGGGCGGCTCAAGGCGCTGCCGTTCGTCGAGAGCGTCAGCGGCGAAGGCAACGTCTATCGTCTGTCGTCGAGCAACGGGCCCGCGACCACGCTTGGACTGATGGAAGCGGCTGCATCCGCGAACGTCACCGTCCAATCGCTTTCGATCCAAAGCACGACACTTGACGACGTGTTCGTTCACTACACCGGACGCGCGCTGCGCGACGCGCTGCAGGAAGCGTCGGCGACGGATTCCCCCTTCATGATCAGGAGAGCCTAGCCATGTCACGAATGTGGGCTATCGTCGAGCGGGAATTGCGCCGGTTCCGACGCAGCCCGATCCTCATCGTCGTGTCGCTGATCTTTCCGCTCTGCCAGCTTGTGATCCTCGGCTATGCCTTCGGAGGGAACGTCAAGCATCTGAAGCTGGCGGTCGTCGACCAGGATCACGGGCTGCCCGCGGTCAAGATCCGCGAACTGGCTGAGGCGGTGGCTGCGGGCGCGCGCACCGTCGATCTCCTCGACTACGCGGACCAGGGTCAGGCGATGACCGATCTGCGCAACGGGCGGGTCAACGGCGTCCTCACGATCCCGCCGGAATTCTCACGCCGGATGCTCAACAAGAACCAGCCGACGGTTGCCTTGATCGAGGACAACACCGACACCGTCGTTGCCGCCGCGCTGGCAGGCAGCCTCAACTCGTTGCTCGTCGCCTACAACGAACCGCCCACGGCCGCCCGCGTGCCGGGCAAAGCGGCGCTGGAGATCGTCGAGGTGTATCCCTACGTGCCGTACATCCAGTACCTGCTGCCGGGGTCGATCGTGATGTCGATCTTCATGATGGTGATGGTGGGCGGCGGCATTATCTACATCGATGACAAGGCGCGCGGACTGCACGAAGGCTACCTGGTGACGCCGATCACGAAGCTCGAGTTGATCGCCGGATTCAATGTGTCGGGAACGATCAAAGCGGTGCTTGCCGGATTCGCGATCATGCTGATCGGGTCGGTGATCGCGGGCGTGCCGAATCCGTTCGATCCTCTTCGGATCGTGCGCCTTGCCGTCGTGATCGTGGTGACCGCATTCGCGTTGATCAGCATGATGTTTCTGATCATGGTGCGCGTCAGCGATCCACTGCTGCCGCGCGCCATCTTCGGCGTGCTCAACACGGTCCTCTACTTTCCGAGCGGCGCCGTCTACCCGACGCAGGGGTTTCCTGGATGGATGCAGGTGATCGCGACCGTCGATCCGTTTACCTACGCGGTGCACGCCTTCAAGAGCCTGCTCCTGAAGAACACGGGCTTCGAGGCGATTACGGGCGATCTCGCTTACCTGCTGGTCTTTTCAGCGGTCGCGATGACCGCCGCAACCATGCTCTTCAAGCGGACGCTCTAGTGGCGTGTCTATTCGAACCACTACCGAGCCGCTCCGTTGTCGCGGCCCGCAGATCGGGTTCGGGGCCTGTTGTGACTAGTACTCCGTCAGTCCGGACGGTCAACTAGACATGGAACGCGACCTTTCGTCACGCTCACGGTCGCCCCGAGCCGCGTCGACGGGCGATCACGAGACGCGCGCGCGCCTGTTGAATGCCGCCGCGCGTCTTTTCGCGGAGCGCGGTTTTGCGCGGGTGACGGTGCGCGATATCTGCCGGAAGGCGCGAGCCAATGTCGCAGCGATCAATTACCACTTTGGCGGGAAACACGGCCTCTATACCGCCGTGATGCAGTCGGCGATTGCGACAATGCAGGGGACCAGCGAGGCGGCGCGTGCTGCCGGTGAAGGCCAGCCGCCCGAGGAGCGATTGCGATCGTATGTGAGCGTCTTCCTCCAACGCGTCGCCGGCAAGGGACGCGAAACCTGGATTCACCAGTTGATGATGCGTGAGCTCGCGGATCCGACACCCGCCCTGGACATGGTGGCGGAGCAGGTCTTGAAACCACGCATGGCGTATCTCTGCGGAACAATTGGCGAGCTCCTGGGCCGTCCTGCCGACGACCCTCGCGTCGTGTTGTGCGCGTTGAGCGTGCAGGCGCAGTTTCAGGGGTTACTGTGGCACCGGATCATGCCGACGCTCCCCATGGGGACGGAGAACGCTCCCGAGACGCTCGATGCCATTGCCGAGCACATCACGCATTTTTCGCTCGGCGGCGTGCGGGGGTTTAGAGCTTGATGGGCACTTGCTACGATTCACGCCGCAGGCGCAACCGCCGCCCGACGGCGAGGCCCAGGTGATAGGCGCCTTCCTGCTGTAACCAGATGTGCCGCGCGTGATTGTCGGCGAGTTCGACAATCATCACGCGCTTCTCTTCGGGCAGCGCGGCGGCAATCTGCTCGACCAGCGTTTCCTGCCTCAGGATATCCACCGGCGCGAACAGCTCGTCCTCGTGAATGGCCTCGAGCAGCGCTTCGTACTCGTCCTCGCACTGCTCTTCGGCGTCCGAGAACGATGGCACGTGCCGCAGCTTGCCTTCGAGATCGACCTTCTGCGCGCAGCGATCGGCGAGCTCTAGGAGTTCTTCTGACGTGGGCATGACAGTTAATCTAACCACGAAGGACACGAAGGACACGAAGTCAAAATGTTTTCTTCGTGACCTTCGTGACCTTCGTGGTTAAGAAATATCTCCGAGATGAAATGACTTGATCTGCAGGTACTCGTCGATGCCGTGGTGCGATCCTTCCCTGCCGAATCCGGATTGCTTCACGCCGCCGAACGGCGCCGTTTCCACCGAGATGCTGCCTGTGTTCAGGCCAACCATGCCGAACTCGAGGCGCTCCGCGACGCGCCACGATCTGCGGATGCTCTCGGTGTAGTAATAGGCGGCGAGGCCGAACACGGTGCTGTTGGCGATCTCGATCGCCTCGTCATCGGTCTTGAAGCGGAACAGCGGCGCCACCGGGCCGAACGTCTCTTCCGATTGGACGCGCATCGCCGGCGTCATGCCAGTCAGCACCGTTGGCGCAACGAAATGGCCGCCCAGCGCATGCGCGCCGCCGCCGACAGTTGCGGTCGCGCCGTGCGCGCGGGCATCATCGACATGTCCCAGCACTTTCTTGACCGCCGCGTCGTTGATCAGCGGACCGATCGTCACCTTCTCGTCCAGGCCGTCGCCGACAACAAGGCCGGAGACCGTCTTCGTCAGCCGCGCGGCGAACTCGTCATAGATGTCGTCCTGCACGAGGATGCGATTCGCGCAGACGCACGTCTGGCCGGCGTTGCGGAACTTGCTGGACATGACACCCTTGAGCGCCTTGTTGATGTCGGCGTCGTTGAACACGATGAACGGCGCGTTGCCGCCAAGCTCGAGGCTCAGACGTTTCAACGTGGGAGCGGATTTCTCCATCAGGTACTTGCCGACGCGTGTTGAGCCCGTGAACGACAGCTTGCGCACGATGTCACTCGACGTCATCGCCTCGCCGATCGGGCCCGGCTGACCGGTCACGATGTTGATGACACCCGGCGGAAAGCCGACGCGCTCGGCCAGCACCGCGAGGGCCAGCGCGGAAAACGGCGTCAGCTCGGACGGCTTGAGGACGACCGTGCAGCCGGCGGCCAGCGCGGGCGCACACTTGCGCGTGATCATCGCGTTGGGAAAGTTCCAGGGCGTGATTGCGGCGCACACGCCAACCGGCTCCTTGAGCACAAGGATCCGGCGATCCGGCGTCGGCGCGGGAATCGTTTCGCCGTACACACGGCGCGCTTCCTCCGCGAACCACTTGATGAACCCGGCGCCGTAAGTGATCTCGCCGCGTGATTCGGCGAGCGGCTTGCCCTGCTCGATCGTCAGCAGGCGTGCGAGATCCTCGGTGTGCTCGACGACCGCGTGGTACCAGGCTTCGAGGAGCTGGCTTCGCTTCCCCGCCGGAAGCGCCCGCCATTGCGGGAACGCCGCACCGGCGGCGGCAATCGCGCGGCCCGTCTTGTCGGCGCCAAGGTCAGGCACGTGGCCGATCGTCTCGCCGTTTGCAGGGTTGCGAACCGCGATCGTCGAACGTCCGCCGACCCACTCACCGCCGATATAGGCGGATTCCTTGAACAGCGTGGCGTCGGTCAGGTGATCGCGAAGGGACGTGGCGCTGGCAGGCGGTGTCATGAGGCGCTCCTGAAGGGGATAGGGGTTAGGGGGAAGGGGTTAGAAGGAATTCTCCTAACCCCTAACCCCTGACCCCTTGACTATCGTAATGCGCCCCCGCTTCGTTTTGTCCGGAGGACATCAGCGGCGTGCTCGGCTGCTTCCCGCACGAGGAAGCCCATCTTTGGATGAGACGCTTCGATGTCGATTGGGATCCCTTGTTCACGCAGCTCCGCAGACGTGGTCGGACCGATTGACGCGACAGCCACCGACGCAAGCGCCCCGCGCACCTGCGACTCGAGGCCGATCGACTGGGCCACCTGGAGGAGATGGACAACCTGGGTGGCGGTCGTAAAGAGCGCGACGTCGACCTTCCCATCAGCTACCCCCCTCGCCGCTACGCGCAGGGGCTCGACGTCCTCAGGCAGCGCCCATCGGTAGACCGGCACGGTCGTGACGCGCGCGCCACGCGAGCGGAGGCCTTCGAGGAACTCGTGGTTCGACACGCCGTATTCCTGCACCGCCAGACGCGCGCCCTGCAGCGACTGCTCCGCCGCTTTCGAGTCGAGTGCGCCCAGCAGTTCGCGCCACGTGTTCGGCTCGGGCGCCGTCAGCCACGGTGTGATCCCGAGCTCGCGCAGCACGGCCACCGGCTTCGGCCCTCGGGCGGCCACCCTGGTGCGCGAAAGAGCCGCGACGAATGACGCGCGGTCACGGAGTTTGTCGACGACGGCCAGGAGCGCCCGCGTGCCGACGCCAGTCAACAGGATCACGAGGTCGAACTCGTCGCGAACGAGCCCATCGGCAAATGCGAGTGCCTCGGGGTTGGATTCGAGCGGCACCTCGCGCAGGGCAGGCGCCGAAAGCGGCCGGCCCCCGTAGTTCGAGATCAGCGTGGCCATCTCGTTGCCACGCCGGCTCTCGAGCGTCAGGACGCGAAAGTTATTGAAGGAGGGAGCGGTCAAGGGGACAAGGGTACTACCCCTCGTCCCCTGCAAGTCCACTAGTCGCCCAGCAGATACGCCTCTTCGCCGTGCTGGCTGATGTCGAGGCCGGTCATTTCGTCGTCCGCCGACGGACGGAGCGGAATGACGAGGCCGACGATCTTCACGAGCGCGAAGCTTATTGCAAAGCTGTAGATCGCCGCGGCGGCGATGGCGGTAGCCTGGATGCCCAGCTGCCCGGGGTTGCCGTACAGGAGCCCGTCGGCAACGCCGTTGAACGCCTTCTGTGCGAATACGCCGGTGAGGAGCGCGCCGACGGTGCCGCCGACTCCGTGGGCCGCAAGCACGTCGAGTGAATCATCGAGATTCGTCTTTGCCCGCCATTGCAGCGTGAGATAGCTCGGGATCGCCGCGATGCCACCCAGCCAGATCGCGTCCATCGGGCTGACGAATCCAGCCGCGGGGGTGACAGCGACGAGGCCGACCACGATGGCCGTAGCCGCCCCAACCGCCGTCGGCTTTCCAGATCGGAAGTAATCGAGGAAGGTCCAGACGACGAGCGTCGCGGCAGGCGCCATGAACGTGGCCGTAAAGGCGAGACCCGCGATGCCGTTGGCTGCCAGCGCGCTGCCGGCATTGAACCCGAACCATCCGAACCACAGGACCCCGGCGCCAAGCAGCGTGAACGGCACGTTGTGCGGCAGCAGCGACGACGAGGGATACTCCTGCCGCTTTCCGACCGCGAACACGCAGGCAATCGCAGCCATCGCGGCGTTGACGTGCACGACCGTGCCGCCGGCAAAATCGAGCGCCCCCATCTTGAACAGCCAGCCGCCGCCCCACACCCAGTGCGCGATCGGCGCGTAGACGACAATCACCCAGAGCGAGATGAAGACCAGGTACGCCGAGAAGCGCATCCGCTCGACGATCGACCCGGAAATCAACGCCGCCGTGATGATGGCGAACGTCGCCTGGTACGACATGTAGAGCATGTGCGGAATCGTCGGCGCCTGCGAGACCGGCTCGATCCCGACGGTGTTGAGCATCGCGCGCGACATGCCGCCGATCCAGTCATTGCCCGGCGCGAAGGCCAGCGTGTAGGCGATCAGGGCCCAGATAACGCCCACGAACCCGAGCGAGATGAAACTCATCATCATGGTGTTGAGCGCGTTCTTGGAGCGCACCAGGCCCCCGTAGAAGAACGCCAGCATCGGTGTCATGAGCAGCACCAGCGCCGTTGAAACCAACATCCATGCGGTATCAGCTTGATTCATGCGTCACCTGCGTTAGGGACGCCCGCAGGAGTGCTCCAGTCGCGGGCGCCGGACAACTGTGGGGAAGGCGTGCCGACCCCGACTGAGCAAGCAAGATGCCAGAGAATCGCGCCTGATTTGGAAAAAACGTTCGGTTTTTTGCACGACGCGAATGAACGGAGTAGCGCTCGTAAACACGTTTTTGTCTGACAACGCTAGATTCAAGACAATCATGTCGTCACTCGCTTGACCGTGAACCGGATCACAGCCGCCCGTCCGTTGACGGCCGCAAGATCTACGACAGTTATGTCATAGATCCAAATCACGTCATCAATTTTGTCGCTGCAAGTGCTACCGCAGAATGCCCAACCCCTCAACTCCCAATGGTGAAGTGGGAGTTTGGGGATTGGACCGCGGGTCTTGGGATTTGGGCTTTGGGATTTGGGATTTTCCCTACGCCCAGCGGAAGCCGCTCTTCGACAACGGCAGCGAGCGGACACGCTTACCCGACGCCGCAAAGATTGCGTTGGCCAGCGCCGGCAACACCGGAGGCAGCGCGGGCTCGCCCAGCCCGGTCACCGGGTTGTTCGTCGTCAGGAAGTGCACGTCGATCTCGGGCGGCGCCTCACGCATCCGGACTGGTTGGAAGGTGTTGAAGTTCCCCTGGACCACCTTGCCGGCGTCGAGCGTGATCTCGTACGACATCAAGTGACTCATGCCGTCCATCACGGCGCCCTGCGACTGGTTCACCGCCATGCTCGGGTTGACGATCTGGGCGCCGATGTCGCCGACGACCCACATCTTGTTGACCTTCACGCGGTTCTGGCTATCGACCGTGACGTCGGCTACTTCCGCGAAGTAGCCTCGGTGACTGTACTGCCACGCGACGCCCATTCCTCGCCCCTTCGGCAGCGAGGCGCGCTTGTCCCAGCCCGCGCGCTTCGCCACTTCCTGCAGCACGCCGAGCGCACGCTTCGCATCGAAGCCGTCGGCGCCCTCGGCGGGCGGAGGCAGCTGTGGCGAGTTGAGCAGGTCGACGCGGAACTGCACCGGGTCCTTCCCAGCTGCATGTGCGAGCTCGTCGATGAACGACTGGAACACCCACGAGTACGCGTGACTGCGCGGTGCGCGCAGCGCCCACGTCGGCACGCCAAGCGGCATGAGCGATCCGCGCATGGCGAAGTTCTGGATGAAGCGCGCCGGGAACTCCGTTGACGGCACCGCGCACTGCGGCGCGAACTTGTCGCCCTCGCCGTAGGTCACGTAGTGGTCGCGCCACGCCACGATTCTTCCCGTCGAATCGACGCCGGCCTTCAGGTAGTGCCAGCCGCCGGGGCGATAGTGGTCGTGCCGCATGTCGTCTTCGCGCGTCCACAGAAGCTTGACCGGCTGCCCGCCAATCTGTTTCGCGATAGCCGCCGCTTCCACCATGTAGTCGTTGGTCAGACGACGGCCGAACCCGCCGCCCGCGCGTTGCAGATGAATGGTGATGTCGCTTTCCTTTACGGCGAGCGTGTTGGCCACGAGCGCGCGTCCCTGTGCGGGCGTTTGTGTCGGAGCCCAGATCTCGAGTTTGCCGTCCTTGAACTGCGCGGTACAGTTCTGGGGCTCGAGGGGAGCGTGCGCAATGAACGGGAACTCGTACGCACCCTCGACGATTTTCAGGTCAGCGCGCTGGAGCGCGCCTTCCGCATCGCCGTCGGAGCGCATCGTGAAGACGGGCGGCTGCTTCGAGAGCTCCGCGGCGCGCGCAGCGAACTTCACGCTGCTCTGCTGGGCCGTTGGACCCTCGTTCCACGTCACGCGCAGCTTCGTGCGCGCCGTCCGCGCCTGCCACCAGCTGTCCGCGACAATCGCCACACCGGGCATGAGGCCGAGGAGGTCCTTGGCGTCAGAATCGACCGTGAACGCGTAGCGTACGCCGGGCATCGCCTTGATCTCGTCAAGGTTCACGCTGACGACCCTGCCGCCGAACACCGGGCATTTCTCGTAGACCGCCCACAGCATGCCGGGCAGGGTGAAGTCGATACCGTACAGCGGCTGCCCGGTGACGATCTTCGGGTTGTCGACGCCGGGCATCGGCTTGCCGATGATCTTGTAGTCAGCGGCGTTCTTGAGCTTCACCGACTTCATGTCGGGAACCGGGAGCGTCGCCGCCTTTGCGGCCAGCTCGCCGTAACCGAGCGATCGGTTGCTCGCGCGGTGCGTCACGCGAGCCGACGCCGTCGAGCATTCCGTCTCCGGCACGCCCCACGTCTGCGCCGCCGCGGTGACGAGCATCGCGCGAACAGTGGCGCCGACCTGTCGCAGCGGCTCCCAGTTGTTCGGTGTCGCCGTGCTCCCGCCGGCGTTCTGCCGGCCGTACTTCGTCTCGTCAAGATCAGCCTGCTCGATGTGGATGCTCTTCCAGTCGACATCGAGCTCGTCGGCGATCAGCATCGGGAGCGACGTCTTGATCCCCTGCCCGATCTCCGGGTTCTTCGAGATGATCGTGACCGCGCCATCGGCACCGATGCGGATGAAAGCGGTGGCGACGAAGTTGAGCGGCGCGGGGCCGCCCTGCGCGAACACGCCCTCGAGCGGCTCGAGATACACGGCCGCGATGAGTCCTCCGCCGGCGAGCGCGGAGACCCGAAGGAACGAGCGACGGTTGAGAAGCATCGTGGTCACGGCGCCCCCTTATTCCTGCACCGCGGCTTGAGCGCGGGCGGTCTCAGTGGAGCGCGGGCCTCCCGGCAGCATGCCGGCGGCTCGGTGAATGGCTTCGCGGATGCGGAGATACGTCGCGCACCGGCACAGGTTGCCGTTCATCGCCGTGTCGATGTCGGCGTCGGTCGGCTTCGCGTTGCGCGCGAGCAGCGCCGCGGCCGACATGATCTGGCCCGCCTGGCAGTAGCCGCACTGCGGCACATCGATCTCCTGCCACGCGATCTGCAGCGGGTGCTTCCCGTCCGGTGACAGCCCCTCGAGGGTCGTCACCTTCCGGTTCTCGGCGTTGCCGACTGGCGTCTGGCACGACCTGACAGCACGGCCATCGATATGCACAGTGCACGCGCCGCACTGGCCGATGCCGCACCCGAACTTGGTACCCTTGAGGTTGAGAACGTCCCGGATCACCCACAACAGCGGCATGTCCGCCGGGGCGTCGACCGTCTGGGATTTCCCGTTCACGCTGAAAGTAAAGGACATAGTGGGGTTATGCTCCCACAGAAGAGAAAGGGCACGCAATGCAGACTCGTGCGCTGGGAAGACAGGGGTTGAAGGTCTCCATGCTGGGCCTGGGATGCATGGGAATGTCAGAGTTTTACGGCCCCCTCGACGATGCGGAATCGGTGGCGACGATCCACCGCGCGATTGACCTCGGCATCACGTTCTTCGACACGGCGGACATGTACGGGCCGTTTACGAACGAACGGCTCGTGGGACGGGCCCTTCGCGATCGACGTGCCGGCGTGGTGATTGCCACGAAATTCGGCAACGTCCGCGGCGAAGATGGCGCGTTCCTGGGCCTCAACGGGTCGCCGGATTATGTGCGCGCGAGCTGCGACGCGTCATTGCAGCGGCTCGGCGTCGACCATATCGATCTGTATTACCAACACCGGGTCGATCCAAAGGTCGAGATCGAAGAGACCGTGGGCGCGATGGCGGAACTGGTGCAGGCCGGAAAGGTCAGGTACCTCGGCCTCTCCGAAGCCTCGGCCGCCACGATTCGCCGCGCCCACGCCGTTCACCCCATCACCGCGCTTCAGAGCGAGTACTCGCTTTGGTCGCGCGACGTGGAAGACGACGTGCTGCCAGCGTGCCGGGCGCTTGGGATCGGCTTCGTGCCGTACAGTCCGCTCGGACGCGGCTTCCTCACCGGTCGTTTCAGTTCCCCGTCCGATCTGGCCGCAAACGATCGGCGTCGCATCTTCCCGCGTTTCCAGGAGGAGAACTTCGATCGCAACCTTGAGATCGTCCGTCGCCTGGAATCGATAGCTCAGGGTAAGCCTGGGCCTTCCGGTCCCGGCAGCACGTGCACGCTCGCGCAGCTTGCGCTGGCGTGGGTGCTCGCTCAGGGCTACGACGTCGTCCCAATCTTCGGCGCCAAGAAACGCCGTTACGTCGAGGAGAACGTGGGCGCCGTCGACATCGCACTCGATTCGCGCGACCGGGAAGCATTGAACACGGCGGTGCCGAAAGGCGCGGCGGCGGGCCAGCGCTACCCCGCTGCGTCAATGGCCAGCGTTCAGAAGTAAATCAACCACGAAGAGCACGAAGCACACGAAGAAGCTATTTAGTTCCGCGTTCGGCGTGCGCGTGCCCCAACGCACGTATCGCCGGCGGGCGGCCACGGTGTCGGGCCGAGATCACGATCCAGACGACGGCCGCGCCGCCGATCCCGAATGTAATGAGCTCGTACGCGTGGGTAAGCTTGCCGAGGAACGCCAACACGAACGCGGACGGCGCAACGCCCAGTGCGGTGGCGGCTAAATAGCGCGACCACTTCATATCCGTGAACAATCCCAGCACGTAGCTGATCACGTCCATCGGCATCACCATGCGCAGAAGCACCACGCTCCAGAACAGATCCTCCGGGATGTACCGCCTCAGTCGCTTCACACGTTCAATCGACGTGAGTTTCCTGACGAGCGGATACCCCCAGCGTCGCGCGATGAGAAAGGCCACGAGCGAGCCTGCCGTCCATCCGACGATCGTCAGAATAGCGGCCGGTACGGGGCCCCAGGCACGGGCGGCCACCGGGATGAACGGCAGCGTGACACCGGGCGCCAGCACCGCGTTGAGCACATTCAGCAGCACGTAGACGGTTCCCCCGACGAGGGGGCGCTGGTCGACGAACCTCGTCAGCTCCGTGTTGTGAGCGCGCACAACCAGAACCACTCCCATCAACGCAACAGCGATGATGGCCAGCGTGCCGTACTCCTTCACCACCGCCACTACTCGTCCGCGCGGCATCTCTTCGGTCGGGCAATGCAAAATGCAACCCGGCTTGCGCCGACGGTCGAGACATTTGGGTGTCGTATTGCTGCGGCTACGCGTCCAGCGCTGCGACGGCGCCTCGCTGGCCGCGAGCTCAGCGATCGCCGCGCGCCCGGTCTCGGCAACCGATATACCCGTCGCTTGTCGGGCGGCCCCTACGACTTCGCGGTGGCGTCGATCCGTTTCGCGAGGCAGCCGTAGAAGCGATCCATGGTCATGCGCGCCACCCCTTCAATCATCCGTTGCCCGACGCGCGCAATCAGGCCACCCACTTCCGCCTGCGCCGTCACGGTAACCGCGGTGCCGCCTTCTTCGGGCGTGAGGACGATGGCGGCCGACCCGCGGGCGAAGCCTGGCTTGCCAGTCGCTTCGACCTGCAGGCGGTACGAGTGCGGCGGTACCTTTTCCAGCAGGGCGACGCGGGCCTTGAACGTCCCCGAGACCGCGGCAACCCCAATGGTCAGTTCGGCCTCGTACGTGTCATCGCCCAACGGACGCAACTCGCGACAACCGGGAAGACACGCAGCAATCGCGGCGGGGTCCATGAAGAGATTCCAGACGTCCGCGGGGGCCGCCGGGAACTTATACGTGGCGGTGAATTCCATGGCGGCCTGGCGGCAGACGTCGAAGATGCGTCGCAAGGCGTTCGACGCTGGTCAGGTTGTGGACGGGAAGGAAGTCGTCGACGTGCTGGAGCGCCGTCTGCATCCCGCGCGTCAGCGGCTCGTACCGCGCCGATCCAAGCAGCGGATTCAGCCAGATCAGACGCGCGCAGCTTCGGCGCACGCGGGCCAGCTCTCGATCGAGCAGCGCCGGATCGCCGCGGTCCCATCCATCCGACACGACCAACACCACGGGACCATGGCGCATCACCCGCCGTGCCCAGGTCGTATTGAACGTCCGCAGGGCTTCCCCGATTCGCGTGCCTCCGCCCCAGTCCTGAAGTTCGCGAACGAGCTGCGTAACGGCGCGGGCTCCGCCAGGCGCCGCAACCCGGCGCGTGACCCGCGTTAAACGCGTCGCAAAGAGGAAGCTCTCCACGTGTCCAGCGCTGCGCGCCAGACCGCACGCGAAATACAGCAACACCCGGCTGTATCTGTCCATCGAGCCGCTGACGTCCGCAAGAACCACGATCGGGCGAGGCGCATCGCGACGGACTCGGCGCGGAAGATCGACGAGCGCGCCGCCGCGCATCACATTGCGTCGCAGGATCCGCCGGAGATCGATCGGTCCCTGCGTCGCGCGCTCCCATCGCCGCGTTCGACGATGGCCGGGATCCCACGGCATTCGCAGGAGCAGCCGCCGTGCGGCCTCGAGCTCTCCCGCCGTGAATTCGCCAAAATCCTTGGTGCGCGACACTTCGACGGGACTGTACGCGCCGACCGCGAACGCGGCCGCAGAGGAAGTGCCTCCCGCGATGTCCTCGACCTCGACGCGCGGAGGAACGCCCGCTTCCCGCTTCGCGACGACGCGCGCTCGCTCGCCCAGCGAGAACAGCGGAAGATTCAGCTCGGACGAACCGTGCGCGCGAAAGAACAGGTCGAAGGCTTCGTCAAAGACCGCCAGATCGTCGTGCCGATGCACGAGCAGCGCCCGCAACACCTCGCGGACGTCGTTCCGGCTGCCCACGCCGGTCCACTCGAGTGCCCGGATCGCGTCGACCAACCGGCCATGGTGAACCTGCAATCCTGCCGCGCGAAGGACGCGCCCAAACAGCAAGAGATTCGTGACGAGAGCGTTCACCGTGTCGCAAGATCCATGGCACGGGCCAGCAACGTCTGAATCCGTTCTCCGCGCACGCTGTCGATGTCCTCCTGATTTTTCAGGAGGAGCCCCAGCGTCTCTTCGATGACGTCCGAGTCGAGGACCTCCCTGTCGAGTGCGACGAGCGCGGCCGCCCAGTCCAGCGTCTCTGAAATGCCGGCCGATTTGTAGAGGTCTGCGGTGCGAAGCTCCTGTACGAACGCCGTCACCTCCCTGGCAAGCCGCGCCGACGCGCCCGGGACCTTCGAGGTCACGATCTTGAGCTCCTTCTCGAAGTCCGGATATGGGATCCAGCTGTAAACGCAGCGGCGCTTCAGGGCGTCATGCACTTCGCGGGTCCGGTTGGACGTGACCACAACGACGGGCGGCTGGGACGCTCGGATCGTCCCGAGCTCAGGAATCGTGACCTGGAAATCAGAGAGGAACTCCAGCAGATAGCCTTCGAACTCCTCATCCGCGCGATCGATCTCGTCGATCAGCAGCACCGGCGGCCGATCGCCGTTCTCCTCGAGCGCGCGTAACAGCGGACGCTTGATCAGGAACGTCTCGGTGAAGAGCTCGCGAGCGACCGCCGTCCGATCGAGATCGGGTGTGGTCTCCAGTAACCTGATCTCCAGGAGCTGACGTGGATAGTTCCATTCGTACACCGCGTGGCTCACGTCGAGGCCCTCGTAACACTGCAGGCGGATGAGCGGCCTGTGCAGCGCGGCGGCGAGCGCTTTTGCGACTTCGGTTTTGCCGACGCCCGCTTCTCCCTCCAGGAACAACGGACGCTTTAATCGCAAGGCGAGGTAGATGGGAACGGCCAGCGCGCGCTCCGCGATGTACTGCTCCTCCGCGAGGGCCTGCTGGAGCGCGTCGACGGAAGCGGGAGCCGAAGCGGGTCCCGGGGTCACGCGAGGCCGGCGCGCGCAGCCGCCGCGGTCACAGCGCGCTTGACGTAGACCGGCGACACCGCGGCTCGGTACTCAGCCGACGCGAAAATGTCGCCGCTCACCTGGTCTCCCAGATCAGCGTGCAGCTGCGCGGCAGCGGCCTCAATCGTCGCCGCCGTGCCTGGCTTGCCCACGAGCGCGGTCTCCACCGCCCTGGCGCGAGTGGCGTGCGGAAGCAGGCCGCCGACCGCGATGCGCGCGGCGCGGCACTGATCTTTCTCCATCGACACGAGCGCCGCAGCGCCGATGACGGCGTATCGAGACGCGGGATGCGCGAACTTCACATACGCGGATCCCTGTCCACGAGTCGACGCCGTCACCGCAATCTCCGACACCACTTCGTCTTCCGCCAGCGCGGTGCTCATGATTCCGGTGAAGAAGTCCTCGGCTGAAATCGTGCGCGTCCCTTTCGGGCCGATCGCGGTGATGCGGGCGTCGAGCGCAACAAGGACAGTCGGCAGATCGGACGCGGGATCGGCATGGGCGATGTTGCCGCCGATTGTGCCGCGGCTTCTCACCGCGGGATCGCCGACCAGCGCCGCAGCCTCCGCGAGCGCCGCCGCCGATTTCTGGAGATCGGCAGATGCCGCCAGCTCCGCGTGGGTCGTCAATGCGCCGATGCGGATCGTGTCGCCGCTCCGGGAAATGCCGCGCAGCTCCTGGATCCTGCCGATGTCGATAACTGCCGGCGGCATGGCCAGCCGGAGCTTCATCAGCGGAATCAGGCTGTGGCCACCAGCCAGCAGCTTCGCGCCGGGATGCGCCGCGAGAAGGCGCTGCGCATCTGCCAGCGTGCGCGCGCGATGGTAGTCGAAGTCTGCGGAATACATGCTCAGGCTCCCTTTTGTCCCGCGATGGCCTGCCAGACCCGCTCAGGCGTGAGCGGCATGAGAATCGACTGCACCTTGAACGGCTCGAGCGCATCGAGCACGGCGTTGTAGACCGTGCAGGTTGACGCGATCGTGCCCGCCTCGCCGATCCCCTTGACGCCGAGCGGATGGTGAGGCGAGGGCGTCACGGTGTGGAGAACCTCGATGTCCGGCAGCACGTCGGCACGCGGAATTGCGTAATCCGCCAGCGACCCTGTCAGCAGCTGGCCGTTGTCGTTGTAGACAGCCTGCTCCCACAGCGCCTGGCCGATGCCCTGGACGACGCCGCCATGCACCTGCCCTTCGACGATCATCGGGTTGATCTGCGGCCCGCAGTCATCCACCGCAACGTACCGTTTCAGCTCGACGTGCCCGGTCTCGGGATCGACTTCGACGACCGCGAGGTGCGCGCCGAACGGAAAGACGAAGTTTGGCGGATCGTAGAAGGTCGTCGCCTCCAGTCCCGGTTCCATGCCCTGCGGCATGTTCCACGCGACGTTCGCCATCAACGCGATGTCCTGGATCGTCTTGTGACGATCGGGGAAGCCGCGGACGAAGAACTTCCCGTTGGCGAAGTCGATATCCTCGACGGCTGCTTCGAGCAGATGGCTGGTAAGCAGCTTCGCCTTCTCCTTGATCTTTCGCGTCGCCATGGCCAGCGCCGCGCCACTCACCGCTGTCGTGCGGCTTCCGTACGTTCCCCATCCCATCGGCGTGATGTCAGTGTCGCCATGCACGACCTTTACGTCGTTGACGCTGACCCCGAGCTCGTCGGCCACGATCTGCGCGAACGTCGTCTCCTCGCCCTGGCCGTGCGGCGACGCTCCGATGAAGACCTGCGCCTTGCCGCTTGGATGGAAGCGAATGATGGCGCTCTCCCACAGGCCGCCCTGAAAACCGACGGCGCCGGCCACCTGCGACGGTCCGAGACCGCAGATCTCCACGTATACCGACACGCCGATGCCCAGGTAGCGGCCCTTCTTCCGCGCCGCCGCCTGTTCCTCGCGCAGCTTCTCGTAGCCCGCGTGTCCCAGCGCCTTGTCGAGCGCGCCTTGATAGTTGCCGCTGTCGTACTTGAGGCCCGTGATCACATCGAAACCGTTGTCGAACGGAGGGATCAAGTTCCGTCGCCGCACTTCCACGGGATCGATACCGATCTCGCCCGCGAGACGATCGATGATGCGCTCCAGCATGAACGTCGCTTCAGGGCGGCCGGCGCCGCGATATGCCTCGACGGGTGTCGTGTTCGTGTAAACACCGTAGACGTCTTCCTTGACGGCGGGAATCTTGTACGGCCCCGAGAGCATCAGCCCGTGAAGAATCGTCGGAATGCCCGGCGCCGCCGTTGAGAGGTACGCACCCATCCCGGCCCACACCGTGCATCGGAGCCCGAGGATGCGGCCGTCTTTCGTGGCCGCCAGTTCCACGTCCTGCACGTGATCGCGGCCGTGAGTCGTCGATTGATAGTTCTCCGAACGGCTTTCGATCCATTTGACGGGCCGACCCAGCTTCATCGAGCAGAACACGGTGATGAAGTCGCCCTGGATCTGCGCAATCTTGCTGCCGAAGCCGCCGCCAACCTCCGGGGCAATCACGCGGAGGCGATCTTCTGGAATGCCGCTGACGAGCGACATGATGAACCGCACGATATGCGGGTTCTGCGTGGTGTTCCAGAGCGTGAGCTCGCCGGTCGCGGGGATGTAATGCGCCAGCGCCCCGCGTGTTTCCATGGCTGTCGGGATCAGGCGCTGCTGGACGATCCGGTCGCGGACGACGACTTCCGCGTTCTTGAATGCCGCCTCGACGTCACCTCCGGCGACCGTCCACTTGAAAGCGATGTTGTTCGGCGCCTCCATGTGAAGCTGCGGCGCGCCGGGCTTGACGGCCTTCTCTGGGTCGATCGTCACTGGCAACGGTTCGTAGTCGACATCGACCAAATCGACCGCGTCGTATGCCTGTTGCGCCGATTCAGCAACGACGACGGCCACCGCGTCTCCGACATAGCGGACGACGGACTTCGCCATCGCCGGGTACGGGCTGACCTTCAGGTCCGAATTCGGCACCAGCCAGGCGCAAGGGATCGACTGGAGGACGCCCTCGGTATCAGCGCCAGTGAAGGCGGCCACAACGCCCGGCGCAGCCTTCGCAGCAGACGTGTCGATCTTCCGGATCCGCGCGTGTCCATGCGGGCTGCGCAGAATCGCGGCGTGGAGCTGGCCAGGGAGCGTGATGTCGGCCGTGTACTTCGCCGTTCCGGTCAGCAACCGCGGATCTTCACGGCGTCGGATGGCGGAGCCGAAGATGCGCGCAGGTTTGGCGATGGTCGTGGCCATCAGCGACCTCCCGCAGCAGCGGCAGCCTGCACCGACCGCACGATGTTCTGGTAGCCCGTGCAGCGACAGAGGTTGCCTTCGAGTGCGTGCCGGATCTGCTCGGGCGACGGATTGCTGTTTCCGCTGAGCAGCGCCTGCGTGGCAAAAATCATCCCCGGCGTGCAGAAGCCGCACTGCAGGCCGTGCTTCGTCCAGAAGGCCTCCTGAATGGCATTCAGCTGCCCGTCGGGCGCGACCCCTTCGATGGTCGTGACCTGAGATCCGTCAGCCTGTGCCGCGAGACACGTGCACGACTTGACCGCGACTCCATCGAGCAGCACCACGCAGGCGCCGCATTGACTGGTATCGCAGCCGATCTTTGTGCCGGTAAGGGCGAGGCTATCGCGGAGGAAGTGAACCAGCAGCAGCCGCGGCTCGATCTCGCGATCGTAGGCGCGGCCATTGACCGTAATACTCACGGAGAGCTTCATCGTTCCCTCTCAGACGTTGAGTGCGGGTGCAGTGACGGCAGGAAGGGCGCAGCTTAGAACCGCGCCGCACGATTGTCAACGAAATGCGAAACGGGCCACAGGGACGCAGAGGCACAGAGAAGGTCAGATCCTCTGTGTCGCTGTGCCGCTGTGGCTTGTCTTACGCGGCGCGGGTGGCGCGATGAGGTCGGCCGCGCGGGCCGATTTCCCGCCCGCCTGCATTCCTTCGACGTCCACAACCTCTTGTCAGGGGCGTCGCGAAAACCTTGCGCGGTGCAATCGGCACGCCCGCGCGGCTCAGTGTTTTCGGGAGGCGCGCGTTGTCCTGGTTGCCTTGCCCTTCGACGACCGGTTGCCGGCCTCATTGGTTTCAAACGATCGAAAGAGGGCGTCGAAGATCTGCATCCCACGCTCGAGCGCCTCGCCGTCGTCGCCGTGCGCCTGACGTACGCCGTCGACAAGGGCAGCGATGGTGGGCGTCTCAGGCGAATCGTACCGACGGTCCTTGAGGTCGATGTCGTGGACGATTTCCGCAATGCGCCGGAGTGCCGGCTGATGCAGCTTGAACCGATCGATCAACACCTCGAAGGTACACCGGCCGCCATCATGTCCGAACTCGCCGGTGTACATGTCGAACGGCACCTGGCCGGCTGGCGCGTCGTCGTCTCGCTTCGCAAAGGCAAACTTGGCGCGCGGATCGATGAAGCCGCGGATCAGCCACGCCGACGACATGCGATCGACGCCCGGCCTCCGGCGTGTCACCCATGTGCGGCCTGTGTATTCCGCCTTCTTGATCGGCGTCGCACGCTCCGACGTGGCACTTCGTTCACCAACCATGGATGCCTCCAGCTGCGCCAGCGCCTCGCGGGCATGATCGCCGCCTGGCGCTGAGAAGAAGTCAATGGCCTCGATGTCGCGCAGCTGTTTGCGCAGCGCGCGCGCAATGCGAACCAGTCCGGGCGGCGAAACGCCCTTTGCCTGGCGCTTTGCAGCCTTCGTCGCGGCAGCGACGGTGCGCTGCAGGGATTCGTAGTCCGCGGCCCGCGCGGCACGGAAGGCATGGACGATGGCGGCACGATCCGCGGCATCGACCGCGTCGGCGGCAAACAGCGTCGCCTGTCCTTTCAGCTCGGCGATTTCCCGCCGCACCCAGGCGAAGTCTTCGTGCGCCTGCGGCGAGTTCGGAAGTACGTAAACCGCGCTGCGCAACGGCACGGCGCCCAGGTCCTGCAGGCGGCGCCAGATCCGGACGCGGGGGTTCGATGCCCCGCCGGGCGGCAGCTGGTGGACGAGAAGAAGCCATTCGGCCATGGACTTGACAATTGTAACGTAGGTTACATATGTACACAACGTATGTTACATCAGACTATGGACGACCGGTGCCATGCCAACGGGCGCCCCACCCTGCACAGATGCATGCTCGCCGCGGCGTCGATCGCGGCCCTCGCGTCCACCGCGGCGGCCGAGACTCCGCACCTACGGCTGACGCCGACGGCACGCCCACCCGCGCTCGAAGACTTTTTCGGCACCGGCATCCCGGCCGGCGTCACACCGATCGACGGGTTCACGCAACGAGAGCCCGGCGACGGAATCTCGGTCTCGGAGGGGACGGTCGCCTATGTCGCCTACGACCAGAACCGCCTGTACGTCGTGTTCGTCTGCGACGTGCAGGACCGATCCACGCTGCGCGCTCGACGGGCCCCGCGCGAGGCGATTACAGCCGATGACCAGGTCGCAGTCCTGCTCGATACCTTTCACGATCGCCGGCGTTCCTATCTGTTTGCGGTCAACCCGCTTGGCATCCAGGCCGACGCGCTCCTCACCGAAGGTCAGCCGGACGACTATAGCTACGACACGGTGTGGTCCTCGTCCGGCCGCCTGACGACGAACGGCTACGTCGCGTGGATCGCGATTCCCTTCAAGAGCCTGCGTCTCCCGCCCGGGGACACACAGGAATGGGGAATCGCGCTGATGCGCAGCATTCCTCGAAACAGCGAACAGTCGTACTGGCCCGCCATCACGCGCCGCGTCGAAGGTCTTGCACAGCAGTTCGCCACGGTCGACGGGCTCGACGGCATTTCGCCCGCGCACAACGTGCAGCTGATCCCCTATGGCAGCGCGGCGCGCGCGTCTGTTCGCGAGACCGGCGGCGCAATGGTCGACGCGGGATTCGGACGCGCAGGCATCGACGCCAAGACCGTCGTCCGCAATGCGCTCACTGTCGATCTGACGGTGAATCCGGACTTCAGCCAGGTGGAATCGGACCAACCGCAGGTGACGACCAACCAGCGGTTCGAGGTGTTCTTCCCCGAGAAGCGCCCGTTCTTCATCGAGAACGCCGGCTACTTCCTCTACGGGTCAGTGCCGGCGGGAGGGAACATTCCGCCGTTTCTCTTCTTCTCGCGACGCGTCGCGGACCCGTCGGCGGGAATACGGCTGACGGGAAAGATCGGCAAATGGGCGGTCGGCGCGCTCGCAATCAACGACCGCGCCGTGCGACAGACCGACCCACACTCGCCGCTCGCCCACGTCGGCATCACGCGGGTGCAGCGCGAGATCGCGGCGCAGTCATCGATTGGCCTGCTGGCGTCGATCCGCACAATCGCCGGGCGACGCGACAACCGCGTGCTCGCGGCCGACGGCCGCATCAAAGCCGGATCGAACTGGGTCATTACGATGCTTGGCGCGATGAGCTCGACGAGTGAAGCGGGCGGCCACCCGCAATCGGGCACGGCCGTGAACGTCAACATCAACCGGACGAGCCGCAGGGTGCTCTACAACGTCTTCTACAGCGATCGCAGCCCCACATTCCGCGCGGACCTCGGATTCGTGCCGCGCACGGATATCCGTCAGGTCGAGCAGTATGTCGAGTACCGCTGGCACCCATCAGTGAAAGGTCTCGTCGCGCTCGGCCCCAACTCGTTCTTTCGATTCAACTGGAGCCGGAATGGGGACTTGCAGGACTGGATCGTCCGGTTTCCGTTTCAAGTCGACCTGAAGGGCCGCACGAGCATCTTCGTCAGGCGTGTGGAGAGTGGGGAGCGAGTTCGCGGCATTCAGTTCCGCGAGCATCTGCAGACCGTGAACGTGCAGACCGAGTGGCTGAAGTGGCTGGCCATCACCGAGTCGGTCGAAAGCGGACGCTCGGTGAACTACTTCCCGCCTCCCGGGATGGCGCCGACGCCCGCATCGTTCCTCACGGCCTCGCTGACGCTGACGGCGAGAACCGCGCCGCAATTCCGCACCGATCTCGCGTACCTCTTCAATCGGCTGAAGGACGTTGGCGCCAGCCATTCCTCAACGGCGCCGATCTTCGACAACCATGTTGCGCGGTTGACAATGAATTACCAGTTCACGCGGGCGTTGTCCGCACGTGCGATCGCAGACTACCGCGCGGTGTTGCCAGATGCCGCTCGCGTCATGCTCACGAGGAGCCGGCGCCTGACGGGAGATCTGTTGCTGACATACCTCGTGCAGCCGGGAAGCGGAGTCTATGTCGGCTACACGTCGGCAATGGATAATGGAACACGCGTCTCGCGCCAGCTGTTTGTAAAAACGAGTTATCTCTTCAGGTTCTGACATGACCTATCTCGTGCCGCCCGCGGCGCAGCTGCTCGCTTTTCTCGTTGTCGCGGGACTCCTCACGATCACGCCGGGCGCCGACATGGCGCTCGTGATGCGGCACGCGCTCGGCAGCGGCAGGCGGCAGGCTTTCTTTGCCTCGCTCGGCATCGGTCTCGGGTGCCTGATTTGGGGGACGGCATCGGCGTTCGGTGTGGCGGTCGTGCTCGCCCAGTCGGCGCTGGCCTTCACCGTTCTGAAGTATGTCGGCGGCGCGTACCTGCTCTATCTCGGCGCCGGCGCCCTGATCACCGCGATCAGAGGTCACGCCGATCCGTCCGTTCGAACTGACGCGGCGTTGCGCACTGAGGACACGCGGCGCGGACCTTCCAGGTCCGCGTGCTTCGTTCAGGGGCTGCTTACGAACCTGCTCAATCCCAAGGTCGCGGTCTTCTACCTGACGTTTCTTCCGCAGTTCGTTGCGCCGGATCGCCCGGTGTTACCGCAGTCGATCTTCCTCGCCACGACGCACGTGCTCATGGGACTTGCGTGGCTTACCCTCTACGCGCGCTTCCTCGATCGCATGGCCGCGGTGCTCCTCAGCAACCGGATCAGGCGGCGCATCGAAGCGGTCACGGGCGCGGTACTCATGGCGCTTGGTGTCCGCCTCGCGCTCGCAAAGCATTGACGGCACCGTCGCACGTCGAGCGCGGCACGCCCGCGTTTCGCAAGATCAACCTCGCCGTCTTCGCCGCGGGTTATTCCACCTTCCTGCTGATGTACGCGGTGCAACCGCTGCTGCCGATCTTCGCGGAGGAGTTTCACATCAGCGCGGCCGCAAGCAGCCTGGCGCTGTCGCTGACCACAGGCTGCCTGGCGGCGTCGATGCTCGTGGTGGGCGCCGTGGCGGAAAAATGGTCACGCAAGCCGGTCATGAGCGTGTCGCTGCTGGTCGTCGCGATCCTGACGATCCTGTCGTCCGTCGTGCAGGAGTGGCCGACGTTTCTTCTGATTCGCACGATTGAAGGAATCGCGCTTGCGGGCCTGCCCGCTCTTGCGATGGCGTATCTCGGGGAAGAGATTCATCCCGATTCGATTGGGGTCTCAATGGGACTCTACGTGGGAAGCGGCGCGCTTGGCGGGATGACCGGCCGCCTGCTGACGGGCATCCTCGCCGATTTCTTCTCGTGGCGGCCTGCGCTCGCTACTATAGGGGTCCTCGGCGTCGCCGCATCTGTCATCTTCTCGTCAACCCTTCCCCCGTCCGCGCGGTTCCGTCCGCGATCACTCTCGATCGCGAGCCTCCTCGATTCCTACAAGGCCCACCTGCGCGACAGGGTCATCCTCGCACTCATGGCCGAGGCCTTCCTGATCCTCGGCACCCTCGTCACGGTCTACAACTACATCGGGTTCCGCCTTCTGGCACCTCCGTACTCCTTGAGCCAGTCGGTCGTCGGATTCGTCTTCGGTTTGTACCTGTTGGGATTCTTCAGTTCCTCATTGATCGGAATGCTGTCGCACCGATTCAGCCGGCCGCGGCTGCTGCAGGTCGGCCTCGCGACGATGCTGGCCGGGGTTGCGATCACCGCCGCGCGTCCTCTCGCAGCCGTCATCGTGGGGGTCGGGCTCGTCACGATTGGATTCTTTGCGGCCCAGTCGGTTGCCAGCAGCTGGCTCGGCATCCGCGCACGCGAGGCAAAGGCGCAGGCGTCGGCTCTCTATCTTTTCTTCTATTACATGGGCGCCAGCCTCGCCGGGTCGTTCGGTGGCATCTTCTGGACCGCGTATGCATGGAACGGCGTCGCGACCTTCCTTGCGATCCTGCTCATCATCGCGCTCGTCATTGCCAACACCCGTCTTCAGCTCGATGAGAGGCAGAACTTGAACAACGCCAAGCCAAACTAGTTGTCGTGACCTTCGTCCTGTTCGTGACCTTCGTGGTTTGTTTTTCTTACGCGCGAGGCACGGTGATACGGAACGTGCTGCCCTCCTCACTGCTGTGCTCGAGGGTCACCGTCCCGCCATTGGCTTCCACCGCCGATCTCGCGATCGACAACCCGAGTCCGCTGCCGCCAGCATCGCCTGACGCCGATGGCGCGCGGAAGAAGCGATCGAAGATGCGGTCGCGCACGCTGGTTGGAATGCCCGGGCCGTTGTCCACGACATCCACAACCGCTTTGCCAGCCGACTCGAATACCCGAATCACGATCCGGCTGCCAGGCGGGCTGAACTTGATCGCGTTGTCCACCAGGTTGATCAGTGCCTGCCGAACCATGACCCGATCGCCGAGCGTGTGCGCCGACCCCTGCGGCTCGACGACCACGGGCTGCGATTTCTCCTCGGCAAGGACGGCCAGGTCGGATGCGACCGATTCAGCCAGCTCATTCAGGCCAACCGTCTCGACCGACATCTTGGCCTGTCCCGTCTCGGCGCGCGAGAGCGTCAGCAACCGATCGACGAGCCCGGCCAGCCGATCGACTTCCTCGAGCATGCTGCCGATGATCGCGCGATACGTCTCGTCGTCGCGGCGCCCCCGCAGCCCGACCTCGCCGACGCTGCGGATGGCGGTCAGCGGGGTGCGCAGCTCGTGAGAGACGTCGGCGGTGAAGCGGCGCATCTGATCGAACGACGCCTCCAGCCGTCCGAGCGTGGCGTTGAAGACTCGGGCCAGCCGACCCATCTCGTTATCCGGGTTGCTGACCGGCAGACGATCGCTCAGGCGATCGGCCGTAATCGTCTGCGCGCGCTCCGTCATGCGCTCGATCGGCGCGAGCGCGCGGCGGGCCACGGCGTAGCCGCCGAGTCCGGCAGTCGCGACGGCAAGCGGGAGGCCAAGTAGAAGGATCAGGACAACATCGCGAATCTGCTGCCGCATCGGTCCTTCAGAGCGAGCGACCTGAATCACCACCGGCTTCGAGGCTATCCGCCCCCGGCGACTCAACACGCGTAGCGGCGCATCGGCCACGTGAATCGTCACTACCGTGTCATCCGGCAGATTGATCAGATCGCGATCGGGGAGCGGCTGCTTTGCCGCTTGATCGTTGCGATACAGGAGCTGCCCTTCGGGGTTCCACACCTGGAGCCACGGCCGGTCTTCGTCGCCACCTTCGTCGCTGCTCCACGTAATGCCACCTTCCGGTGTCTGCTCGATCATCGCAGCCGCAAACTGGAAGTCGCCGCGGAGCTGCTGATTGAGCGCGGCCGCCGCGCTGCGATTCACGTACACGAGAATCGCCGCCGCATAGACGGCCAGCACGATGATCATCGCGGCGACGTACCACAGCGTCAGCTGCACGCGAACGCTGTGCGATCGCCACCACCGTCTCACGGCTCGCCCTCGCGAAGCATGAACCCGACGCCGCGCACGGTGTGAATCAACCGAACCGGCCGCTCGACATCGACCTTTCTCCGGAGGCGCGCGATGTGCACGTCGATGACGTTGTCGAGCGGCGTGGTGCGGGCGGTCTCTTTCCACACGTCGCGCGCCAGCGTCTCACGCGAGACGACCTGCCCTTCGTACCGCATCAGGTATTCGAGCAGCTCGAACTCGCGCACGGTCAGCTCCACGGGAGTGCCGCCGCGGATCACCTTCCGCGTAATCAGGTCCATCGTCAGATCGCCAACCGCGAGGCGCGGTGATTCGGCCGCGCGGCCGCGGCGCAGGAGCGCACGGATCCGCGCGAGGAGCTCGGCAAACGCGAATGGCTTGACGAGATAGTCGTCGGCGCCGCTGTCGAGACCTGCCACGCGATCCTGCAGCGTGTCGCGCGCCGTCAGGATCAGGACCGGCGTCTTGACGCCCTTCGCGCGAAGCGTGGCCAGGATCTCAAGTCCGTCGCGCCCGGGCAGACCGAGATCGAGCAGGATCAGGTCGAACGCTTCGGTCGTGAGCCGGAAAAATGCGTTCTCCCCCGTGCGCTCGACGACGACGTCGTAGCGCTCGCCTTCGAGCCCTTCACGCAAGGCGTTAGCGACCTTCTGCTCATCTTCGACAACGAGAATTCTCATGTAGACGCGAACCTTGGTCCGTCTGCGATTTTAGGTCAATAATCTGAACCACCTATGATCAGCTACGCCTCTCTCGAGGGGATCCTGACCAACACGCTTGGCCTCACTCGCCGCCCTGTCGCAATCGCATTCCGCGACGACGCGCCCTCCGGAGTCGCACAGTTCACGGGCACGCAACCGTCCGGGTGCAGTTTCTGGAAGCTTGCCGCCGACGGCGGCGCCTTCTACACGGTGCCCGGCGATCACTACAACTGCCCCGTCGGCAGCTACACCCACAACATTCCTCTACCGGTCGAGCGAGCGCAGGAGCTGCCGCGGGTCCTGGGAGTGATGACGGAGCTTGGGTATCTAAAGATGAAGGAGGTCCCCGGGATACCGCGCCTGGCGAAAACCCCCGGCGTGATCATCTATGCGCCGCTTGGGGAGACACCGGTCGAGCCCGACGCCGTGATCCTCACCGGACGGCCGGGCGGGCTGATGCTCCTTCATGAAGCGGCGACCCGAAGCGGCATCGACATGCAGCCGCTCTTCGGACGTCCGACGTGCATGGCAATCCCGGCAGCGATGTCGCAGTCGGTCGCCAACAGTTTCGGCTGTGTAGGTAACCGGATCTATACCAATCTGTCGAGTGACGAGCTGTACTCAGTGGTGTCCGGCGCGCAGCTCGAGGCGCTGACCGAACAGCTCGCAACGATCGTGTCAGCCAACGCAGCCCTGGGGGGATATCACGAGGGGCGGCTCGCGACGCTGCGGCGCCCACCATCAGGGTCCGCGGCGGCATAAACGATCACAAGCGCAACCTCTGTCGCAGTTTCAAAAACCGGGCGTCGTCGCGCAGCGGCTCGAAGCGGTGATCGAGCACGATGTTCGGCAGCGCCGGATCGCGCTCCTCACAGGCCTGCTCCAGAAGGGTGAACACGTCGTCCTCCCTGCCGAGACCCATGTGTGCCAGCGCCAGGTGATACGCCGGAACGAACCGCCGCTCCCGGAGGCGCTCCAAGGCCTGCAGAAGAACGGACGCCACCGCGCAGTCTCCCTTGACGGCTTTGGCGTGCGCCAACCAGCACAGCAGCACCGGATCCTCAGGGGTAACCGTCGCCGCCGACTCGAGTTCTGCAACGGCCTCCGAGGCGCGACCGAGTTGAAGGAGCGCCGCCGCCAGCACGCGGCGCGATCTCAGAAAGCGCGCATCCATGTCCAGCACACGCCGGCACGCGCCGATGGCCGCTTCGTAGTCACCCACCACGTAATGTCCCCACGCCACGCTGTTGCCGACAACGAGGCACAGCGGATCGAGCTCCACGGCACGCTGCGCCTCGCGCAAGGAATCGCTGTGACGCCCGAGGAACAGCAGCAGCGAGCCGTACCACCGATGCGCCCCCTCGCTGCTTGGATTGAGCGCGATTGCCTGCTGGTACCCCGCTTCGGCCGCGGCCCAGTCCCAGTCGAGCATCCGCACGATGTTGGCGTGCGCAAGATGAGCGTCCGAGAGGTGTGGATCAAGTTCGAGGGCGCGCAGCGCGTCCCGGCGCGCCAGGCCGAGCACGTCGCGCGGCACACCGGTGTAGTACTCAGCCTGGGCCGTGCGCGCGCGCGCAAGGTCGGCGTACGCCGCGGCAAACTCGGGATCCGATTCGCGCGCCTGGTCGAAATAGAAAATCGCCTGTTCAAGCCCTTCATCCCCGGGCTTGTTCCAGTAGTAGCGACCCTTGAGATACGCCTGGTACGCACCCACATGATGTGATGGACGCAGCGGCTGCTCAGGAAGGAGCTCCACCGCCAGCGATCCGGCAATTCGTGCGGCCACATCGGCCTGCACCGACAGGCAATCGGTGAGGTGACGGTCGTACACGTCGGTCCACAGGTGTATCTCGCTGGACGTTTCCACGAGCGATGCCGTGATACGCACGCGATCGCCTTCGCGTCGAACGCTCCCTTCGAGCAGATAGTCGGCACGGAGGGCCTCGCCGATCTCGCGCGCGCGGCGCGTGCCTCCCTTGAACGACATCGATGATGTACGGGCGATCACGCCGAGCCGCCCGCGCCCGAGCCGTCCAAGTTGCAGGATCATCTCCTCGGTCAACCCGTCGCTGAAGTACTCCTGCCCTGTCTCCCCGCTGGAATTGGTGAACGGCAGCACCGCGAGCCGCGCTTTGAAGTCGGGCGATACAGCGGGCATCGCCGCGAGGCCATTGGCCGCCATCGCCGCGATGAATCTGTAGCCGCGCCGCGGAAGGGTCTCGACAAACCGCGGGTTATCCGCATCGTCCCCGAGGGCCGATCGCAGTCGTTTTACGGCAGCATTCAGGCTGTGCTCGAAGTCCACGAACGTCCCGTCGGGCCACAGCCGCTTCGCCAGCTCTTCGCGGGTGACGACGTCGCCGGGACGCTCCAGCATCATGCGGAGAATCTCGAACGGCTGCTCCTGCAGACGGATCAGGCTCTTGCCCTTGCGCAGCTCGCGCGAGCGCACATCGAGCACGAACGATTCGAAGCGTAAGAGTCGGCCAGCGTCTATCGATGTATCCATGGAGGGCAACTCCCAATTCCCAACTTCCAACTCCCAAGAAGAACGCCGCGCCGCCAAATCCCTTGGGCGTTGGGAGTTGGAGGTTGGGAGTTGAAGGAATTATCGCCGGTGTGACCCGCCGTTTGTGGGACGGACATTTACGGGTCACCAATATGTCACCTCATGTCACCTCCGCTGCATTGAGGCACTTACGGGCGGGGCGCACAGTGGCGTGGTGCGAAACGCGATTACGGCTGCACTCGTGGTGGCGGGGCTTCTCGGCGTCGCCATCGACGCCGTGGCGGCGTCCGATTTGGTTCCGCCACCTGCGGCGGACACGGATGGCGGCCTTCGATTTGGGCGTGCGCGCGTCCAGGTGCGCGTGTACGACACCACCGTCATGTCGGTGGCGGATCAGACGGTTACTCTGCGTGCAGCGACCGGGGTCCTGGCCGCTGCCGGCATCGACATTACCTGGCTGGTATGCGGGAACAGCGATAGATCGGCGAACCCGGAAGCCTGCGCGACGCGGCTGACCCGCGACGAGTTGGCCGTGCGCCTGGTCCGTCTTGCGGGAACGCCGTCGGCTCGGGGACAACTGTCGCTCGGCTACTCGCTGCTCGACATGTCGGCCGGGGGCGGCACGCTTGCGACCGTGTACGTCGATCGCGTCGAGTGGGTGGTCTCGCAAGCAAGAAACTCCCAACCCCCAACTCCCGACTCCCAAGGCGTCCCCGCCATTCAAATACTTGGCTTCGCCGTCGCGCACGAGGTGGGGCACCTCCTCCTGGGCACGAACACCCACTCAGCGGCGGGATTGATGCGCGCCGTCTGGTCGCGCAGCGACATTCAGCGCAACCACCCGGCGGACTGGCTTTTTACCGCCGCCGACAGCCTCGCGATGAGCCGCGCGCTCAGACAGCGGCAGGTCCAGATAGCCTGGAATCGATAAGCATTCCGCGATGCGAAGACTTAAGATCTTCACATCGCGATGCGCATACTCGCACTGCTGTTAGCGGGAGTCCTGCTTGCGCCTGCCCAGGAGGTCGTCGAAGAGCCCTCGCGGCCGTTCGACGCTTGGCTTGGCGACCTGATCGCCGACGCGCGTTCACGAGGATTCGAAGAGAGCCTGCTCAACGAAACACTGGCGGGACTCGAGCCGCTCCCCCGCGTTGTCGAGCGCGACCGCTCGCAGGCGGAGCTGACGATCACACTCAACCGGTACTTCCAGACGCGCATCACGCCGCGCGTCATCCGCCTGGGGCGGCAACACGCGGTATCGGAGGAAGCGCTGCTCCGTCGGATCCAGACAACCTACGGGGTCCCCTCGCCCATCGTCCTGGCGATCTGGGGGCTCGAATCGCACTACGGAGAGTTCACTGGCGCCACTCCCGTATTCCAGGCGTTGGCCACGCTCGCGTGGCAGCCGCGGCGCTCCGCCTTTTTCCGCGGCGAGCTGTTCAAGGCACTGACGATCGTGTCGGGCGGGTACATCGACGCGAAGACCATGACCGGATCGTGGGCGGGAGCCATGGGACAGCCGCAATTCATGCCATCGAGCTACCTGGATCACGCGGTCGACTTCGACAAGGATGGCCTGCGCGACATCTGGCGATCGAAACCGGACACGTTGGCATCGATCGCGAGTTATTTGAAGGCCAACGGATGGACCGCGGGTCAGACGTGGGGCCGCGAGGTCACGATCAGTGACGCGGCGCGCGGGAAGATCCAGGACATCCCGAAGCGCGCGAACGGCTGTTCCGCGATTCGCGCGATGACCGAGCGCAGACCGCTGAATACGTGGAGCGAGTCAGGCGTGCGGCTGAAGAGCGGTGCCGCGCTGCCGAGCAGCGATATTCCCGCCGGCCTCGTCGAGACCGGCGGGCGCAGCTTCCTCGTTTATCCGAACTACGACGCGCTGCTTAGCTACAACTGCGCGCATCTCTACGCGCTGAGCGTGGCGATGCTCTCAGATCGACTGCAGTAATCGCGCTCGACCGGTCGCAGTTCAAGAAATCGGGAGCATCATGCCGTCGGGACGGACTCATGTCGCGTCGCGCCGCGGTCGCCACGCCGGAAACCGCTCGGACGGCCGCTTCCGACCGCTGGCCGCTCGGGTCGCGCCAAGAACGTTCGCTTTCGCGAACGGCGCTCAACCTCGCTGATGCCCCGAGCCGCCTCGTGGTTTCTCGACTTCGCTGTCGGCATGGCTCCAACGCGTCGCCACGCGACATGAGTCCGTCCCGACGCAGGCGCCATGCGAAAGGCCACCTGCAGGTCGGCCTCTACGTTGTGGTGTCGATGAGACGCGCCATCTGCTCGTTGTACCGATCTCCCGCGACGGCGTTCGACGGGAACATCAGCTCGAGCTCCGACACCTCCGTCGTCGTCAGCTCAATGTGCGCTGCTGCCGCGTTCTCTTCCACGTACTTCTGTCGCTTCGTTCCCGGGATCGGCACGATGTCGTTCCCTTTCGCGAGCAGCCACGCCAGGGCGAGCTGCGCCGGTGTGGAACGTTTGCGTTCCGCCATCGCCTCGAGTCGTTGGACCAGCGCCAGATTGCGCCCAAAGTTCTCGCCCTGGAAGCGCGGCAACCGCCGGCGCATGTCGTCGGACGCCAACGTCTCCGTGTCCTTCAGCGAACCGGAGAGAAAGCCGCGGCCCAACGGACTGAACGGCACGAAGCCAATGCCCAGCTCGCGGCAGACGGGCAGCACGTCCTGTTCCGGCCCGCGGAACCAGAGCGAGTACTCGCTCTGCAGCGCGGCAATCGGGTGAACCTTCTGCGCACGGCGAATCGTCGCCGGCGCAGCTTCCGAGAGGCCGATGAACCGCACCTTGCCGCCGCGCACGAGCCCCGCCAGCGCACCGACACTTTCCTCGATCGGTGTCTTCGGATCGACACGATGCAGGTAGAACAGGTCGATGACATCGGTCCCCAGACGACGAAGACTCGCGTCGCACGACGCCGTGATCTCCGCGGGTGATCCGTCCGCGTCAATGCCGCCGCCGCGCGCCGGAAGAATCCCGCATTTCGTGGCGACAACGATCCGTTTCCGCCGGGAGCCCAGCGCGCGTCCCACGAGGGTCTCGTTGTGCCCCTGCCCGTAAATGGCCGCCGTATCAAAGAAGGTGACTCCGAGGTCGAGCGCGCGATGAACCGTACGGATGGACTCCTCATCGTCGGTGGCGCCGTAGGACTGGGACATGCTCATGCACCCTAAGCCGACGGCTGACACGATAGGACCGCTGCGTCCAAGATTCCGCTGTTGCATCGAATCTCCGAATCCCTTGGGTGCGTCCCGGCGTCCTAGATTGTCAGCACTGATCGATCCATGGGCGCCGGCCCGATTCCACGCTGTCCTTGGGAGTGCACTATTAGATAAGATCTGGCGCTCGCGCGTGTGCGCGATCTTTTTCGAGGAGAAAGAAGAATGGCTCTGCAACTTGGCGAAGTCGCTCCGGATTTCGAAGCTGAGACAACCTCAGGACCGATCCGCTTCCACGACTGGATTGGCGACTCTTGGGCGGTACTCTTCTCGCATCCGAAGGATTTCACGCCCGTCTGCACGACTGAGCTCGGTTACATGGCCAAGCTCAAGCCGGAATTCGACAGGCGCAACACGAAAATCATCGGGCTCAGCGTCGATCCCATCGACAGACATTCGAAATGGTCAGAGGACATCAAGGAAACCCAGGGCTACGCGCCGAACTATCCGATGATCGGCGACACGGATCTGAAGGTGTCCAAGCTCTACGGCATGCTTCCGGCCAGCCTCTCCGGCGGCGCCGAAGGCCGCACGGCAGCCGACAACATGACCGTGCGCAACGTCTTCGTGATCGGTCCGGACAAGAAAGTCAAGCTCATCATCGTGTATCCGATGACGACGGGCCGCAACTTCGACGAGGTGCTGCGCGTGATCGATTCGTTGCAGCTCACGGCCAAACACAAGGTCGCCACGCCGGTCAACTGGAAGCACGGTGAAGATGTGATCATCGCCGGATCGGTCTCGGACGACGACGCAAAGAAGACGTACCCGGACGGCTGGAAAGCACCGAAGCCTTACATCAGAATCGTGCCCCAGCCGCGCTCGTAACCGGGCAATGAGCACACAGGCGCGCCGGTGATCCTGCGACAGTTCTATCTGAACTGCCTGGCGCACGCATCGTACCTTGTTGGCGATGAGCGGAGTGCCCTGGCCGCGGTCGTCGATCCGCAGCGCGACGTCGATCAATACCTGGCGTTCGCTGCGGATCACCGCCTGCGCATCACCCATGTCTTTCTGACCCACTTCCACGCCGATTTCATCGCCGGCCACCTCGAGCTGCGTGACCGCACCGGTGCCGCTATCTATCTCGGTCGTGCCGCCAACGCCGAATACGCGTTCACGGCGGTTGGCGATGGCAGCGTCATCGATCTCGGCGACGTGCGGATCGAGGCTCTGGAGACGCCCGGGCACACGCCGGAATCGATTTCCCTTGTCGTGTACGACACGACCACGAGCGCTACGACGCCGGCGGCGGTCCTGACCGGCGACACGCTGTTTGTGGGCGACGTCGGACGTCCGGATCTCCGGGCGGCGCTCGGCTGGTCGGCGGTCGACCTCGGCGGCATGTTGTTCAACTCGCTCCACGGCAAGCTGCTCGCGCTGCCAGACGCCACGCTCGTGTATCCGGCGCACGGCGCCGGCTCGTTGTGCGGCAAAGCGCTGTCGAAGGACACGGTGTCGACCATTGGTGAACAGCGGCGCGTCAACTACGCGCTGCGTCCCATGAGCCAGGCGGCGTTCGTCGACCTCGTCACGACCGACCAGCCCGAGGCACCCGCCTACTTCACCTACGACGCGGTGCTGAACAGCCGCGAGCGGCCCACGCTCGAGGAGGCGCTGGCGCGCGAGCTCCAGCCATTGACTCTCGATCAATTGCTTGCCGCGCAGCACGCGGGCGCGCAGGTTCTCGACACGCGCGACCCGGCTGAGTTCGCCGCCGCCCATCTCGCCGGCAGCATCAACATCGGTCTCGGCGGCCAGTACGCCACATGGGCAGGCACGATACTCGACACGACCTCTCCAATCGTCATCGTTGCGCAACCAGGCGCGGAAACGGAATCGGCGATGCGTCTCGGGCGCATCGGGTTCGACCAGGTCGCGGGTTTTCTGAAGGGCGGGCTTGCGGCTGCCGCGAATCGTGGAGCGGAATCAGATGCGTCGCACAACGACGGTCTCATCGTCTCGACCGATCGTCTCAGCCCGGACGTCGCGGCACAGCGGCTGGCGTCAGCACAGCCCCCGCTTGCGATTGATGTACGGTCACCTGGCGAGCGCGCGGAAAAATGGATCGCCGACACGACGCATCGACCATTGAACTCGCTGCGCACTGCTGCGTTGGTCCTGCCGCGCGATCGACCACTCCTGGTCTTCTGCGCGGGCGGCTACCGCTCGTCGATGGCCGCCAGCCTTCTTCAGCGCGACGGCTTCACGAACGTGAGCGAGCTCGCCGGCGGCATCGCGGCCTGGGAGGCCGCCGGCCTTCCCGTGTCGCGGGGCTGATTCTCCAGCGGATCGGGCCAGTCCACGTACTCGCGTTCCCGCGCGCGAAGCGCACGATACCGGCCGAATACGTCGCGGGCGCTCTCGAGTCCCACCAGCGATCTCCACGTAGTTCCGCGGAACGTGTGCGCCAGCATGCGATGGCCGTGTCGCAGCACGAACCCAGGGTCGTGTCGCAACACTGTCGGAAGGTGCCTCACCTTCATCCAGCGCTCGGCCCTCCAGCGCATGAACTCGATTTCCTCCGCGGTGAGATGCGCGCTGCGCGTGACAGCGGTCGTACCGTCGTACTCATCGACGCGGTGATTGACCACCAGGCCGCGCTCGACGAAATCGCGCGTCATCGGTGTGCCCGGATAGGGCGTCGGATGCTGGATGTAGGGCCAGTCGACATACTTCCGCGCGAAGGTGAGGTTGGCGTCAATCGCCTCCGCCGTATCGTCCGGATTGCCGACGATCAGCCCGCCAATGACGAGCATGCCGTGACGGTGAAGGATGTCCACGGCCGTCGTTGACGCATTACCGATCCTGCGTCCTCCCTGCCGCTGGCTGTTTTTCGCGCCCGCCTTCAAGAACGTCAGATCCTGGTCGAGGATGTTCTCGATGCCAAGAAACACGTAGCGAAAGCCGGCCTTCCGCATGAGCGGCGCCAGCTCGTCGCCGTGCTGCGCGATCGACGACGTCATCCCCTGGACCATGTAGTCGATATCGGCGAGACCCGCGTCAATGATCGCCCGACAGAGCGCCTTGAACCGCGCCACGTCGAGCGTGATGTTGTCGTCGACGATGAAGATGGCACGGGCACCGCGACGGCGCGCGTCCTCAATGTCGGCGATCACGTGCCCGAGCGGAAACCGGTGAAAGTTTCGCCCACGCATCTCGATGATCGAGCAGAAGCTGCAGTCGAACGTGCACCCGCGCGATGTCTCGATGACGTCCACGCCCCGGCCGAGCATCGTGTAGCCGGACAGCACTCGGGCCGCGCGGTTCGGAGGTCTGACGGCTCCCTCCTCGACCGACGTGACGGGCCGACCCGGCGTGCAGCGGAAGCCGCCCTCCTCGCGAAACCATAGCCCTGCCACGTCGGACAGCGGTGTGCCGTTCTCGATCGCGCGCAGCAGCTCGCGGAACGTCAGCTCCCCCTCTCCTCGAACGATCACGTCTACGCCCACGGCGGGATCTGTCCACGCATCCGGCGCAAGACTTGGGTCGTAGCCGCCGACCACGATTCGGATGCCGGGCTTGAGCGACCGGACGAGCGAGATGATGCGGCGCGCGGTGCGTCGCTGAAAGGTCATTACCGACAGCCCGACCAGGTCGGGCTGGATCTCGCGTATCAGCCGCTCGACAGTGCGCCGTACCGATGACTGCGCCAGCACGAGGTCGGCAATAGCGACACGATGATGTGAGTCGATGTTTCCAGCCAGCGACGCGAGCGCCCCATTGGGCATGCGAATCGCGATCGTGGGGCTGTGCTCGAACGAATCGGGCATCGACAGCAACAGGATCTGCACGGCGGCCTCCCGATACGGGCCGCGGAGACACGCGTCATGACTCCGTGGCTGGTCTCGCGGAATGTTGCGACTGAGACATTAACACCAACTCACCTCCGCCGTATCGCGTGGTACGCAGGATGCTGGATTAACTTTCGGCGGGCTCTTGCTCGCCTGAGGAGGAAGTCATGCTGCAGAGGTTCGCGACGGTGCTGTCGGCCGCAGGCTTGGCCATGACTGTCGCCGCATGCTCACAGTCAGATTCGGGGATCACAAACGCCGTGAAAGCCAAGCTGGCTGCTGACGACACGGTGAAGGCGTCTGAGATCAGCGTCGACACGGGCGCGAATGTCGTCACGCTGAACGGCACAGTAGGGACATCGGCCGCGAAGGAGCGGGCGGTCATGATTGCTCGCAACACCAAGGGCGTGACCCATGTGATTGACGACATCGTGGTCGACCGAGAAGTGGCCGCAACGACCGGCACAGTTGAGGAGAAGTGACGACCGAGCTCCGCGGTATCGCCCCCGTGGTACGCGTGATGCTGGAAATTGCGACGGCGGGATTGGCCGCCTGAGGAGGAACTTATGCTGCAGAGGTTCGGGATGGTGTTGACCGTGGCAGGCCTGGCCATGACTGTCGCATGCTCGCAGTCGGATCCAGGGATCACGACCGCCGTGAAGGCGAAGCTGGCTGCCGACGACACCGTGAAGGCCTACGACATCAACGTCGATACGACCAACCACGTGGTGACGTTGACGGGCAATGTCGACTCGGCCGCCGCCAAGGAGCAGGCGCTGATCATCGCGCGCCAGACCAACGGCGTGAACGAGGTTGTCGACCACATCATCATTGCCCCCGCCCCGGAAGCAACCAGGGGCGAGGTCGAGAACAAGCTCGACTCGGCGGGAAGCTACATCAACGACAAGGCGCATGAAGGCGCGGAAGCCGTGAAGGACACGGCGCACGACGCCAAGGTCGCGACTGAGAACGCCGCCAGCAAGAGCGCCGAGTTCATCACCGACGCGGCGATCACGTCGGAAGTGAAGACAAAATTCCTCGCCGACACCGCGGTATCGGGCCTGAAGATCGACGTCGACACGAAGGATGGCGTCGTGACGCTGAACGGCACCGTCAAGAGCAACGCCGAAGCGAACAAGGCGGTTGCGATCGCCAGACAGAGCGCAGGCGTGAAGCGCGTCGTGAACAATCTGCACGTCGGTTAGATCAAAACCACCAATGCACGAAGACACGGAGAAGAGGTATCTTCTTCGTGTCCTTCCGTGCGCTTCGTGGTTGATTCGCCGGCGGTACGCGATTCGCTTCGTGGTACCGTTCGGATCAGCCCACTGCCGCAAACATCAGCAAAATCGATCGTGCCCGCGCGTGGACTTTACCGCGCGCGAAACGGGCTTTCCCTGGCCGTAACGCTCTACGCGACACTGACGACGGCATGCGGCTCCTATGGCGGGCCATCCCCGTCACCGGTGCCTGCGCCGGCCCCCGTGCCGTCTCCTGCGCCCCCGCCCACGCCTGTGCCGACACCATCGCCCCCGCTGTCAGCGAGCACCGTCGCGATTACCGCGAGCGGTATGACGCCGCGAGAAGTCACGATCGGCGCCGGCGGACGCGTGACGTTCGTCAACAACGACAACATCCCGCACGATATCCAGGGAGGCCAGGATCCGGAGCATCGTGACTGTCTCGAGATAGATGCGGTCGGATTTCTCACGCCGGGACAGACCAGGCAGACGAACCCGCTCACCATCGTTCGGACCTGTGACTACCACGACCACAGCTTTCACGCGTCCAACTTCAACGGCCGGATTGTCATCCGGTAGCGCGCGTTTCGCGGACCTTGAAGGTCCGCGCCGCTCGTGTCTGTTGATCGTTTGCCTTTTCGTCGCAACGATCGCGAGCGGCCAGACACCAGACACGCACGACGTGCAGAACAGGCCAGGCATGCAGCGCGACGCCACGCAGCCGGCGAGCGGAGGGTGGCGCTGGACCGGTGATACGAGCGCGTTCGTCGGTTTCAACTATCAGGCGCGCGAGTTCCGCGACTTCCACGCATGGGAGTCGCAGAACTGGCTGATGGGCCAAGGCACACACCCGCTCGCGCGCGGGACGCTCAGACTGATGACGATGGTGTCGCTCGAGCCGTTCACGCTGAAGAACATCGGATCGCCTCAAGTGTTTCAGACGGGTGAGACGTTTCGTGGGGCACCCCTGATCGACTACCAACACCCGCACGATCTGTTGATGGCGCTCGGCGCCGACTATGCCCGCACCGTCGGCCCGGTGTCGTACGTGGTGGGCGCTGACCTTGTCGGCTCTCCCACGCTCGGGCCGACCGCGTTCATGCACCGCCCCTCCGCGTACAGCAATCCGGAGGCGCCGCTCGCCCATCACTTCATGGACTCGACGCATATCACGCCGGGCGTCGTCCGCGGCGGCGTCGCGGTCAACGGCTGGGGAATGGAGGGCTCGTGGTTCCGCGGCAAGGAGCCCGACGAGCGGCGCACCGACCTCGATCTCGGCGCGCTCGACTCTTACGCTCTCAGATTGTCGTGGATACGCGGTCCCTGGGCGGCCCAGGCTTCCGGGGCGCGTCTGCACATGCCGGAGGCGATCACGCCGTACGACGCCGACAAGCTAACCGCATCGGTTGCCTATACCAATGCCGATCGGCGCGTAATGGCGTGGATGTTCGGCTTCGGGCAGAACCGCGAGATCCACGGGAACTTCGAGGCCTACCTGTTCGAGGCGACGATCAAGGCTTCAACTCGCGGCATGGTCTTCACGCGCGCCGAGTCGGTCGACAAGGACATTCTCGATGCGGGTTTCCACCCGCGCGGCGTCTTCCATCGCCACCGTCACTCGCAGGTCGGTGCGCTGACCGTCGGCTATCTGTTCAACGTTCTCCAGACGAAGGCCGGCATGTTCGGCATCGGCGCCGATATCACGGGCTATTCGGTACCGATGAACCTGAAGGAATCGTACGGCTCGCCCTCGAGCTATCACGTATTTCTGCACTACGCACTACGCGGACAAGGCGTGATGCATCACTAACTCTGTAGGGATCGGGATCCGGGATCCGGGATTCGGGATCCGAGGCGCGTCCTGATCCCTGATCCCTGATCCCTACAGGTTCCACCCCGCTACCAAAGAAACCTGACAGCGATCTCCCCCTGCTGCCGCGGCTGCGACGTCAGGATCTGTCCGAACGAGTTTGAGGTGGCGTTCGTGACCCAGCTCGAGCCGATGCCACCCAGGTTGTCTTGACCAAAAAGGTTGAACACCTGACCGACGAGCTCAATCTTCCGCGTGCCGCCGAGGCCGAAGCCCTTCGTCACGCGTACGTCGGTTCTGTTGACGACGTTCGTGTCGATCTGCGACGCCGGAATCGCCGCGCGCCCGCTGGTTGCGCGATACGCGTTCACCGCCTGAAGCATCGACGCGTTGTCGCGATTGCCCATGCCCCTGTAAGTGCCTGGCACCAGGTCGTTCGTCGACGATCCGTCATTGTTCAAGTCGATGCCCGCAGTTGGTGTGAACGGCGTCGTCGACCGGTAGCTGAAGATGATGCCGGCGACAACATCCTGTGGAAGCTGGATCCCACCGCTGACGACCAACGCATGCCGCCGATCGTTACTAGCCGGACCCTGATCCTGCGTCTGGACGTACGCGTCGGTGAACGGGAAGTTGGTGTCCTGCTTCGCGAGCGAGTACGACACCTGGTACTGATAGCGGTGCGACAGACGTTTTTCGAGACGAACGAGCAGCGCGTTGTAGTCGTACGTTCCGACCGTCTTCACCATGTTGATCTGACCCCACTCGGCCAACGGCCGGGTGGTAGTGCCGGGGAATGGCTGGTTCACGTTATATGTCGTCGGCAGGTTTGCCGTCCGTTGGACGATCCCGTCCACGTTGATCGCGGTGTCAGCCGTCAGCTGCTGCGAGAACCCGATGCTGCTCGTCGAGACCGGCGCGTTCTTGATGTCGTTCGCCATGATGCCGACGTTCGGCGGCGCCGTCGACACGAACGTAATGGGATCACGGCCGCCGAACGGATCGGGATACGACGGGTTCGTGATGCTGACGTTGTTCTGCAGCAGCGCGACCAGCTCGTTCCCCTGGTTGCCGTTGAAGAAGACCTGGTACGCGACACCGAAGCCGCCGCGCGCGACCGTCCGGCCGTTGCCGAGCACGTCCCATGCGAAGCCCAGGCGCGGCTGCCAGAGCGGGTGGCCGCCCCGGCTCGCAAAATCGACGTACGGGAGCTTGCGCGGATAACGCCCCATGTCGACCCACTCATCCCACGCCATGGTCTGGTAGTCGACTCGCAAGCCGAGGTTGAGCGTCAGGCCACGCGTCGTTTTCCACTCGTCCTGGACGTAGCCGGTGTACAGGTGGTCCGGAATGTCGCGCACAATCGCCGGCCACGTCTGCGCGTACTGCCGGGCGCCGGTCAGCTTCTTGAAGTCGAAGTTGGGATCGCTGGGGTTGAAGTACTGGTCGACGCTGAAGGTCCACGTGCCGAGCGGATTCGGCGACGCATACTCGTGCGTCTTGTAGTTGCTGTACGCCCCGCCGACTTTCAGGTTGTGGTCGCCCATGCTGATCGACAGCGAATCATAGAGATCCTTGAACGGCGTCGTCGTACCAGGCGAGGACATGCAAGGCGGCAGGCACTGGTTGTATCCCCATGAGAAGCTCGGGAACACGTACCGCGTGCATCCAAGCGTGTCGCCGCCCAGGATCGTCTGCTTCTGATTGCAGACCGCCGGCGTGTAGTCCTTGCTCATCTGCGTCGTATCGGTCTGACGCGCCCACTGCCAGTTGACTTCGTTCACCATGTGGTTATTGATGACCCAGGTGTGCGTGCCGGCATTCGTGTACCGGGGGATGAACTCGTCACTCGCGCCGAAATTCGACGACGTGCCACCGCATCCGTTGCAGAAGAACAACGTATGCTCGTTCAGATAGCGGTACATGATGTTCTGGTTCGGCGTGAGCTGGAAGTCGGTCCGAACGAACGAGAGGTTCTGCGTGAAGCCGCCGCGGTAGCTTCCGTTGAACGAGGCGTAGTACTGGGCCGGCGCGTTGACCGTGAAGAAGGCGCGTTCCTCGGTGTGCTCGAACGTGCCGAAGAAGTGCAGCCGGTTCTTGATGATCGGGCCGCCGATCGCGCCGCCGAACTGATCGCGGCTGTATTTCGGCTTCTCGCCCTGGCCTGCATCCACCGCCGCCTGAGCGAACCTGTCGAGGCGGTTCATCTTCTGGTTTCGGAAGAACTCGAACGCTTCGCCCGTGAAGCTGTTGGTCCCGCTCTTGGTCACGACCGACATCGTGCCGCCCGGACGCCATCCGTACTGGGCCGGCTGTTGAGTCGTATGAACCGCAAATTCGCGAACGGCCGCCTGCGGAATGTCGCTGCGAGGCTCGGCCGTCTTCGCCGTCACATTCGGTACGCCATCGACCAGGTGGTTGGTGGAGGCCGTCCCGATCGCCGCACCAATCGACGCGTTTGGTCGCTTCACGCGCGCCGTGTCCTGACCCGTCCCTGGCATCAGCAGGGCCAAGTTCACGACCGACCGGTCCTGCACCGGTAGAATCGAGATCTGCTCCTGCGTCACCACGCCGCCAACCTCGGTCTTTGTCGTCTCTACCACGGGCGCCTCGCCGGTCACCGTCACCGACTCCTGAAGCGTCTGGACGCCCATCGAGATGTCCTTCGGGTACTCGAGCCCGATGGTGAGGACAACACCTTTCACGTCTACCGTGGAGAAGCCCTGGAGCTCGGCGCGGATGTCATAGCGTCCTGGCGGGAGACCCGCCGTGCGGTATTTGCCGTCCGCCTCGGTCACAACCGTGCGGACGTTGCCGTTGTCGGCGTTGGTCACCGTCAGCGTCACGCCGGGCAGCACGCCGCCCTGGGTGTCGGTAATGGTGCCGGCGATGGCGCCGGTGGTTGCCTGAGCCGCCACAGGGACCACGCGTCCGAGCGCGAGAACCACGACCAGAGCCACAAGCAAACCGATCCGCGGGTGCATGAGAGAAGCGATCTGCCGCATCGTTTCCTCCTAAGAAACAAAAGTAAGCGAGACAGGATACTCGAGCTCTACAGATTGTCGCGCCAGGTCCGACCGCCTCCGCGCGTTGCGCCACGGCGAGTCTCGCCGAAGCCGAAGGCGGAAAGGACCTGGCCTACCGCGCGCCGGTGGCCGTGACGTTCGCGGGTACCGGCATGATGACGTACGGGTTGTACGTGTTGGTCTTGGTGACCGTCAGGTCCACGAGTGTCGCGGTTCCCCGCTTCTGCACGATTCGCTTCGGAAACAGGACATCGCTCAGGTAGTCGGCGCCGTTCCAGTCGCCGTGCTCGGCGTAGGTCGTCACAGTGGTTACCGTGCCCATCCGCGATTCGACCTGTTCGATGTGGCTGTCCTTGTCGAGGGTGAGCTTCATCGTCGCGTTCAGCGACGCGATCGGGAAGTTCACGACGGTCTTGCCGTTCTCGACGCCCACCTTCGTGGCGGCGCCCGCCTCGTTGGCCGCCTTGATGGCACCTGCTGGCAGCGTCCAGAGCAAGAGCGCGCGATCGTTGGCCGTGCCGGCCGCAGGCGTGCCGCCCTTGCCAGGCTCGGTTTCGTTCCAGGCCAGGTTGTCCTTCACGACCTCGACGTGCCGCTGCGGGGATCCCTCGCATTTGTAGTCGACGCGCATCCCCTTGTGGATCCAGTTCACGCTTGCCTTGTAGTCGACGACCTTGCACGTCTGGGTTCCCGATACGATCGTGCCGGTCGCCCAGTAGTTCATGCTGCCGATGCGATCGACTTCCTGCGCGTTTCGAAGCATGCCGATCGAATCGGCCATGTCATAGAGCACCTGCCGCAAATCGGGGGCGGCGCCAGGTGTCCGCGCGGCCTGCCCCTGCGGCGCCCGCGGCGCCGGCGCCTGCGCGGCGAGCGACGCCGCAAGTCCGATCACACCAACGACAGTAATGGCCTTCATCCGCATTCAGTTCGTTCCTCGCTCGGTGTTGAACGTCAGCCACGTTCCCGCAAGCGGCTGCTGATCGACACCCGGCTTCGACCAGTCGCAGACGCCGCCGGGGAAGATCTTCTTGAGCCGCGTCATCTCATCTGCGGTGAACGCGACCTTGTAATCGGACGGGGTGACGGACCGGAGCTGACACTTGATGATGTCGTTCGTGATCGGGGCACCGGCCACCGCGCGGGGGAACGAGTGAGACGGGTAAATGTCGTTGCAGCGCCCCGCCAGGTACTGCTGTTTCTCGACGATCTTCTGGGGCGTCTCGTCCTTCGTCCAGCAGGCGTCGACGAGGCCGGCCGGCTTCGCGCGGCGAATCTTCGCGATCGCGGAATCGTTCGACGTGTCCTTTGAGAGGACGGTCAGCCACTGATCCATCTGGCCGAGCGCTTCGCGCAGCATGGGACTCTTCGTCTCGAACGCGCCGTAGCGCTTGTCCTGCGTGAGCATCACGCGGTTGTCGGTCGTGCCTGTCGCCTTCAGCAGCCGCGCGTGGGTCGTGAAGGTCTGGAACCGCATGTGGACGTCGCCGCCCGCCAGATCGTCGTAGTAGGTGCGGTAGTCGATGATCGGAAGGCTGCCCATTCCGCCCTGAGCCTGGTTCAGGCGGCCCGTCCGGTAGGCGGCGCGCGTCGCGATCGGATCCGCCACCATCCGGTCCGGCACCATGTTGCCGTCGATGTCGAAGCCGCCAATCTTCTCGTTGATGTCGAGGAACTGCGCCACGGTAATCTTGCCGGCGTTGAGCGCCGCCAGGCCGTACTGGATGCCAACGTTGTCGAGCGGCCGGCGCGCGAAGCCATTCTTCGGGTCGCGCCCATAGACATTCACGCTGTGATCCCAGACGTCGCACCGTGCGCCCTTCGAGTTTTTCACCGGGTCGTATTTGAGCTCGGCAGCCAGCCCTTCGGGGCAGCTCTCCGT
>Ga0208185_1000162_pt1 | contig 42839 bp, 86 predicted proteins | sample EasRivMeERMLT700_FD_187532 | JGI IMG/M metagenome (GOLD analysis project Ga0208185, IMG submission 187532) | Soil microbial communities from meander-bound floodplain in the East River, Colorado, USA - East River MetaG ERMLT700 (SPAdes) (version 2) | ecosystem: Environmental > Terrestrial > Soil... | reverse complement strand
GCAAAACGTTTTGGCGAGCGGGCCGTGATTGCCACGCCGGGCGACGTGATGGCCAACGCCAACGCGGAAGCCGCCGGCTTCACGGTAATCCCCGGCGGAGCTATGCCAGCCGGCTTGTGGGCGAACGTCCGCAAGCATGAATTGCTAACGCCGGCCGGGCAAGCTTTCCCGACGCCAAAGCCGGAAGACTTAGCGGAGCGGGCCAAAGGCAAATGCCCGGTTTGCGGCAAATCACTCTCTTAGGCGGTAAAGGCCGGATTGTCTCCCCGGCCCCTACTGCCGTCATTTCCGGCCCGGCATCCGTCTAGTCCACGGATTGCCGGGCCGTTTTTATTTGCGTCTCGCCAGCTTTGTTGTATTATTGATTGACGGGAGACAACAATGTACACGCTGATTTGTTTGAAGCCGGGAGTTAGTGGCAACTATATGCACAACTACCCCGGCACGCTGCTGGAGTGCTTGCGGATGGCGGGCCGCCTTTACCGCCGGCTAGGTCAAGTGTCAGATATTCAACGGGCCGATGGCACAAGCATCCGCCGGCCGTCCAAGCGTCTGCCACTTCCGGGAGCTACCCGATGATCCGGTTCAATATCGCCTACCGCCACGCGAACGGCGAACTAGAGGGCTTCTCCGCCTTCCGCTTCACAGCCGACGCCGCCGAGCAAGCGGCAATTGCCGAGATTCAAGCGAAGCTTGCGATTGTCAAAATCGCCTACGATCCGAGCCGGCTTGTGCGGAGCTTCGCCAAGCTGACGAAAGCCGAGAAGCGCCAAGTCAAAGCCGATTGGCATTTGTACGACAAGCAAGGGCCGGGGCAATCTGGCCTACACAAGCGACAATAGGGAGACGAGCATGAAAGTCTGCGAACACGGCAAGCCAATCGACCCGCAAGCGGGAGCGCCGCCCTACTCGCATCGGCCGGGCTATTGCTCCATTTGCAATCCAGGCCACAAGACGCATATCGTGCGGGCGCAAGGCTACCCCGTGGCCGTCGCCTGGATTGCGGAGAATGATTGCGCTGGCGAGTTATCGCCCGTTGACGAGATAGCGGGCTTTGTCTCGACTTTGCTCGTTGCAGACCTTTACGGCGTGAATGCCGAGCGCGTTGCGTTTGACGTTATCGCCTACCGGCACAAGCACAAAATCGGACCATACAAGGGAGACAAGCATGCCATCGTTTGACCCGGCAAGAGAGTGGAAGCACCAAACGACAAAAGACAGCCGCCGGCATGGCGACCCGGTTGGCGTCGATTTGTTCGATGACGAGCAAGAGGGCATGACCACGATATACGTGCGGCACGCGGATGGCACACGCTACCCCGCCCGCGACGTTTTCATGGGCAAGCCGGAACATGCCAAGAGCGTGCTAGAGGCATGGCAGACGCGCGGCCCCACGAATGACTACCGCACGAAATACAAAGGGCTGTACGTGCTGGAATCCGCAAAATAAATTTGCGTCTCGCCAGCTTTGTTGTATGTTTGAGTATCGGAGACGCACATGACCTACAAGTTGCACATCGACGCCGAATACAATGAGGCTTGGGACATTCAAGTCAGGCGGCAAGGCCACCTGATTCCCGACGCCACTTTCCAGGGCATTAGTGACATCGCCCTACACGGCTATGTCGGCGAACAAATCGCCGCCGCCCTGATTGTCAGCCGCGACGGCGAACCGTCGCAAGACGAGCGGCTAGAGCAAGTGTCTAAGCTGGCGGAAGAATACGCCAAAATCCACAGCGACCGGGAGCAACGCGAGCGCCGCCAGCAAATTATCCGGCTGGTTGCCGAGATGAATCCGGTCGAAGCGCTCTATTTCGCGCGAGAGGCGGCAAGCTACACGTCGCCAACCGGGGCCGCTATCTGCGATATGCTCACCGTTTTGGGCAATCGTGTTTTGCACTTGAATGAGGGGAGACCGCAATGAGCGTCAAGATGCGTCAAGAGGTAGAGCGCAAAATCATCAGCGCCTTTGTCAACAGCGCGATGGCCGCCGGCTATCGGCTGGCGGTCTCGCTAGAGCGGGGCTATGACATCGACGAAATGCTTTTAGGGTCTCGCGACCTGGACAAGATTTTGGAAGAGGCGACGGCTGGCGACGAATCGCACATTTTTGTCCAGCCGGCGGAAGGCCCTACCGCGCAAGACGGTTGTGTCATTTCTCTTGGCCACGTCTATCTCGTTTTCGGAAATGATGGTTGGGACGTTGTTAGCGACTACTCCGCCAACGCCTTGACCGAGCGGCTGCTGGTCGATGCGAATAAAATTTCTGACCAATACAGCTAATTGGTTTGCGTCTCGCCAGCTTTGTTGTATAGTTTTGGTAAGGGAGACACAAATGCACTACCACACTACCGAGCTTCTAACGATCATCTCGCAGCGACCCGCCGCCCCGCCGGCTGGCGCAACAAAGGGCACGCTGCTGGATTTCAAAGCCGCCTATGCCGCATGGTTGCCCGTGCTGGACGCAATGGTCGCGAACGTCAAGGAATCCGACGCCTATGCCATCGCGGAAGCCGAGCGCAACAAGCCCGACGACTACAGCGCCGACGCGCAAAGTGACGCCGCCGAAATGGCGGAGCACTTCCTTGACGAGATTGTTGACTTCCTTGCGGACGACGGGAAGGCTTCCGACGATTTCAATAACGACTACGACGACAGCTATCACCACGAATCGCACGTCGATAAAAGCTACAGCGTCAAAGAGGCGGTTGCCGTGCTGGACCAGCTTGACGAGCACGAAGAAACTGACAGCGGCCTATGGGAAGGGCAGGAATGGGAGCGCGTTTTGGAAACCAAAGCGGCGTTTACCTACGGCAACGCGGTCGCGTCAAACTGGAATGACCTGATTGAGAAAATCAACGAAGCTTACGATGACGCCGTGGCCGCGCTGGGCGACAGTGACGCCTACAGCGACCAAGAGCTTGCCGCCAACTTGCGGGGCGAATTGGAAGCCGGCGAAGTTGCCGAGACCGATGAAGTCTGCGCGATGCAGCTTGCCATCGTTCAAGCCGTGATTGACGCCAAGCCGGAAGACGCCGAGAAGGCCGGGCTGCTGGCCCGCAAGGCAGAGATTCGCAAGCTGGTTGAGCAAACCATCGAAGACTACAAACGATAGAATCCTATTGTGGCCGCCGGGGCAAGCGTCTCCCGCCCCGGCGGCCCTTTCCAATTACATGCGACTTTGCGACCGAGGCCCAAATGCTTTGCTCAATGTGCCAACAAGGTGTAACCCGATCCGTGGGCGGAGTGCCAACCGGCAACGTTTGGGATTGCTCTTGTGGGGAATCGAATTGTCGCCATATTCGGCAATGCAGTAAGTGCGGCAAGCGACCAACGGCCACCTACACGCGGACGAGCGAACCAACGCCGGCCACGGCTGCCGAGCAGACTGCCGCCGTTGCCAAGATTCTCCAGAATCCGCAAACTTAACTTGCGTCTCGTCAGCTTTGTTGTATAGTTGATTGACGACGCGAGCCGGGGCGGCTGCTTGAGACTGGCCCGCGAACGTGGCGGGCAAAGACTTGGCGCGGGAAGCCGGCCGGTTTCCCCACGGGTGAATAGCCCCGCCGCCCGGCCCGCGCCGTCGCAAACCAAAGGGAGACGATCATGGCACAAGTTAGCTTATGGGTCCGCATGGGCGACGGTTCCGAATACGAAGCATTCGGCGACGACCTTGACGCTGCCATTGACGCATTGCTGGCCTATGAATTGGGGCCGGTCGATTGCATGGAATGGATGCGCGGCGGGCTGCAAACGGCCACCTTCCCCGGCCATAACTACATTTCGCTCTATTGGGGAGACCGCGAAAGCAATTTCGCGCATGACCTGGACAAACAAGAGCGGGCCACCGTGCTCCGCAAGCTGGCCGAATCGAAAGATTAACTTGCGTCTCGCCAGCTTTGTTGTATGATTGGTTTAGGAGACAATCATGGTCGAAATAACTTTTACCGACGAGCACGACGAAGCGTATGCCAATCTGGACGACGTGACCGGCAAGCCGCTAGGCGTTTACTTTCACCCGCATAGCCCGCTTGCCGAGCTATTCGCAAACCACGCCGGCCACAATCCGCTATTCGTTCACGCGGACGAGCCGGCCGCCGCCTTTGAGCATCTCCGCCGGGAGTACAACGTGGCCGGGAGCGACCTGGAAACCATGCAACGGTTAGGCTATGCGGAAACGTAAGCCACTACCGCCGACGCTGGGCAACATCCGCAAGGCCCGCGCTTTTGTGCTCGTCAAGTGGCGCGAACGGGCTGCCGAGATGGGCCGCCCGCGTCCGCGTACAGCACGGGGCGCTTGCAAATTCGCCAGCCTATTCGCGGCGGCCGTGTTCGGCGGAGACCTACGCGGAAACGACCGCCACCAATGGGCGGAAGTCGATGGCCAGATAATCGACCTATCCGTTCGGGATGGCGATTACGTGCATGACATCACATTTTTCGGCAATGCCGATCATGCCGAGAGTATGGCCAACTGCCTGCCCCGTGTGGCCCTTTGGCTTTCCGATTGGGCAAAATAATTTGCGTCTCGCCAGCTTTGTTGTATGATTGTGTTAGGGAGACACACATGAATACAAACGGCCGTAGCTTTGAATTGTTTTATGGGCAGGGTGGGCACGTAGGCCCCTACTTCCAATTGTTCGCCGCTTGCCGAGACGCCGCCCGCCGCTTGCGGGGCTGCCGATCCGAGCAGCGGATTGTCGTGCGGGACCGGGCCGTCGCAGACCCCACGGCTGCCTCGCTTGTCGTGCTGGAGAAAGATGGCGACGGCAAAATCCACTTGGCAATTCCAGGCATCGGGAGACGCTAATGTTTGCCAATAAATCCGACATCCGCAAAGACATCGGGACCGGCCGCCGCTTGCGTGCGAAGCTGGCCCGCGTGCTCCGCCAGCACCGTGCCGAGCGGGGCGCTTCACACGTGCGAACGTGTTACCGCACGTGGGGCCGCCACTACATCGACCGATACGGGAGCTAGGGCAATGGATTACAGACTGTGGCTTAATCTCTACGCCGCCGCCCGCAAGGCCGGCTATGATGATGATACCGCCGCCCGGTGGGCATTCGCAGCCATGACGGAAGGCTACACCGTAGAAAAATAACTTGCGTCTCGCCAGCTTTGTTGTATAGTTTGGTCAAGGGAGACAATCATGCAACTATTTGAAATGTACAAAGTTTGGGTGAACGGCGCGACGATGGTACACGGGCCGGGCCACTTGACGGCAGAGAAGTCTGCCCAATGGGTTGCGACCTACCGGAAAATCAACCCCGGCCTGCCTAGCGATTCCATCTACACGGAAAATACCTATCGGGGCTTTGACGAGTGGAAGGCCAAAGTCGATGCGAATCTCGCGCACGTCGCCCCGGTTGAAGAATTCGCCACGCCCGCCGAGACCTGGAAAGAGCGCTTCGCGGCTGGCATGCGACCGAGCAAAGCCGCCGCGATTGCAATCGACGAATGGCAGGCGGCGCTCAAGTTCAAGCACATCTAGGGAGACAACCATGAAAATGACCCCGGAACAAAAGCGTCTGGAATATCTGCGCGGCGAATTGAATGCCGAGCGAATCAGCACGGGCGAATTGATAGAACTGCAATCGCTCGTTTCCCACATTGCCCCCGGCGACGTGCAACTGCTAGAGGCGGCCGGCGTCCCGGAATTCCCATCGGGGCGATACGTGCCGAGCGTTACAGCGCAGGACGAAGTTATCGGAGATGCCATCCGTGACGCCTTTGAGGAATTTATCGGCCACGACAAGTTTGTGCTCCATTGGGGCGCGGCCGGTTGGGAAGTGGCAAATGACGACGGCGCACGATACACCGCGCTGGAGCTTGGCGGCGGGGTGAACGGCTGGCAGTTTTCCAAAATCTGATTTGCGTCTCGCCAGCTTTGTTGTATGATTGTGTTAAGGGAGACAACCATGAAACTGCCAACCGCAAAACAGACTGCCAAGCTTATCGAACTCGCCACGCAATACGCGGACGCATCGACCGAGCACCAACGGGCTTACCACGCTGCGAAAGAGCAGCTTGCCGGCGATTACAAAGCCGCCGGCAAGACGCCGGAAGTCGTGGCCGCCAGTGCCGAGCGCGACCGCATTTACCCCGTGATGACGGCGGAGATGGAGCGCCTCAATAAGCGATTCAAGGGTCTCGGCTTGATTAACCCCGCCGGCTTTGTCGGTTGGGGCGGGGGCGTCCAGCCATTCGTCGATCATCTCAATAGGATGATTCGCGACCTCGCAATCCAGCATTGGGCCGGGACCATCGAAACGGAAATAAAAGAGCTTCGCGCCTCGCTTGGCGATGACGTGAAGCCGGGCCAACTTAATGCCGGCGACTTCGCTTTCCACAATGAGGGCGGAGTGGTCAAGGTCTCGCGAGTCTTCACGCATAAGGCCAAAGGGGTCAATCTGCATACAAGCGAGCCGGTTAGCATTGACCGGCCGCACAAGCGAATCAGCCAACAGACTGCCGAGCGAATCGTCGCGCTGGCGGAGTCAAAGCAAACCTATCTAGCCGAGCGGGGGCTTGCCAATGTTGCGTAATAAGAAACAAATCGCGGCCGAACGCCGGCGCGTGCGCAAGATGCGCGGAATGAATGGGGAACATTTCACGGCCGCCGAAGCGCGTCACCATATCGCTTGGCATCGGGCAAGCGGCCACCGGCGCGGCTGGCGGGTAGTGTGGGGCATTTCGCCGCTTCACGAATTGAACGATAGGCGGGGCCGCCTGATTATCTTCCGATCATCCGAAGCCGCGCAGAAACGAGCCGACAAACTTAACGAGCAAGAGCGCAAACAATAACGCGGTTCGTCTCCCGCGCCCGGCCCGCCAATCGTCTCCCGGCGGGCCGGGCATTTTTATGCGCTGACGGCTGTCGGCGCTTAGCTCTATCGGCTGGCCGCGCTTGGCCCTATCGGACGCCGGCGCTTAGCGCTATCGGCTGGCGGCGCTTAGCCGTTTTCGCCGGCCGGGCCGCCGGCTATTCTGCCTAGCACCGAACCGGGGCCGGCGGGCGGTTGCGATAGGTGGCTTTCTATCCGGCCGCCCGCCGGCCGTCCAGCGCTGTAGCCCGATCATTGCCGAGCTACCCGCCGGCCGTCAAGCCGAGCTTGCCCGTGCTTGCCGGCCGGGCCGCCTTGCGTCTCCAGAATCCAAAAATCTAGCCCGCGTCAAACGATTGGCCGCGTCGATCATCATTGACCTGGAGCACCGCCGCCAGCCGGGCCACACGTGGCCGCAAACGAGCACCGCCGGCCGGCTGGCTTGCATGCTGGCCGCCTTGAAGCTGGCGAGACGGGACAAAAGACGAGCGTCGGCGCGGACGCTACAGCGGGCCGCCTAGAGGGCTTGCCGGGCATGCGGGCCAAAGACGCCGGCAATCGCCGCAAGCCGTGCGGTGAATAGCCGGCCCAATCGCCGCAAGCCGTGCGGTGAATGCGCCCGGATCGTGCCGACGCCTGCCGCGCATGGCCCGCGCGTAGCGGCGGCCGGTCTCGGATCGTGCCGAGCCGGCCGCCTGGAATTTTTAGCCGAGCTACCCGCCGGCCGCCCAATTTTAGGCCAGCCGGCCGCCCAGTTTTCTACCCGTGCCGGCCGCCTGTTAGGGGCCGCCGAGGGGTGGCCTCAAAACCATTTTCGTCGCTACAATCGGTTCTAACGCACGGGGAACTTATGCACGCCGTTCGGGTTGTAGCGGTCGCGCGGATAATCCGATCTGTAGGGGTTGTAGGGATAATAGGTCTGTCCGTGCGCTGTCGCGCCGTTGCGGGGTATTCCATGCGGATAATGGGTGAATTTCCACAATGGCGGAGAATAGGCGGGCGCGGGCGCGGGCGCGGGCGCGGGCGCGGGCGCGGGCGGATATTGGGCGCGGGCGGGCGCAATCCAGGCGGAGACCGCAAGCGCGGCGGAGACCGCAAGCAAACGAGCGCGAAACATAGGCGAAGCTTTCCACAATGCGGCGGAGACTCCGCCCGCCTGGATAGCGGCGGGCGCGGGGTCTCGCCTGGATACTTGCGGCGGAGTAGGTCTCCGCCCGCAATCCAGGCGAGACGCGCGGGCGGGTCTCGCCTGGATTGTGGGCGCATGCGGCGGAGTAGGTCTCCGCCTGGATAGTTGCGGGCGCGGGTCTCCGATCAAACGAGACCCGCAAGCGCTCGCAATTGCTTGCGGCGGGCGCGTAGGTCAAACGCTAGGCGCGGGCGCGTATCGGTAGGCGCGCCCCTGCGCGGGGTATTTCCGTTGCGCCGTTGCGAGCGAATAGCGCCGACGATAGCGGCGCGCCATTGCCGATAGTTGGCGCGGATTGTGGGCGGATACATTCGGGCGGGTCTCCAGTTGTTTGACGGTCTCCGCCTAGCTCGTCTCCGATCAAACGAAACGAGCTAGGCGGAGACCCCGCCCGCAATTGGGCGGAGTATCGCAAGCGCACTATTTGCCGATTGTGGCAAAGAATCGGCACGCAGCCTCAACATCGTCACAACTGGCAGGACGCAATTTGTCCTCGCTTATGGAACATTGGGAACCATCGACGCGCACGATATAAACCGTGCCATACAATTTATCGCGCACCTTGCCACACATGACATTTCCGTCACGCATAGTCCAGGCGACATAATCAGGACAAAGCAATGTTTGCGGCATTGTTGCGGGTCTCCAGTTGTTTGCGGTCTCCGCCTAGCTCGTCTCCGATCAAACGAGACGAGCTAGGCGGAGACCCCGCGCCCCTGCGCGGGTCTCGTCTCCGCCTATTCGTCAGCATGTAGCGCGCCGATATGTTCGGCCGCTATCTCGTCTCCCTGGAATAGCGTGACGGTCTCCCCTGACGCGCGCCCATATTCCGCGCCCGATTGCTTGACGTATTCCGCAAACGTTTGCCGCGCTTGCGTCTCGTCTCCGCCGCTATACACTTCGCCAATGTTGCCAACGTTGACGCGCCATTGTGGCGGGGTCTCGTCTTCCGTCTCGTCTTCCGCATAGGCGCTTTCTATTCGTTTGTTGCAATTGTCGCAAATCAGTGCGCTATCTTCCCAGTTTATTTCCGCCGCAACAATTTCCCATTGCTTATCCGCGCCACTGTCAGCAATTGCCGCGCGAATCAATTCCAAATTCTCGTTTGCGCAATCGGGGCACAATACCCCGCCATCCGCGCAGAGAAAATAGATAGGGTATCCGCCTGGAAACGCAAACGATTGCAATTTGCCGTTTTCCATTAGATACGTTTCAAGCTTGAATTCGCGCGCCATTGTTATCGTCTCCAGTTTGTTGCGAGTGTATCCAGGCGGAGACCGTCTCCGCCGCATGCTATGCGGTCTCGTCTTCCGTCTCGTCTTCCGTCTCGTCTTCCGTTTGCTTTGCTGGCAATGTTCCATCGGAGACATTGCGCCCGCAATGTTCGCATATTGTTAGATTCCAGGAATGCCGCGCGCCTGGAGACTCCGCCAGCGCTTTATCGCATAGCGGGGTAAACTCCGAACAATACCCGCAACGGATAACGTCTTCCGCCTCGCAATGTTCGCGCTCTATTGTTTCGTACCAATTGCCCCAACTATCGGCCGCATATTCTCCGCCCGCGCGTATCACTGTCGTTTCGTAGGTCTCCCCCAAATTGACATAGCGGCAAGCTTTCCCCGCGCATTCTACGCGCTCAATTCCAAACGTATGCAATCCGAATTTTTGCATAACGTATTCTGCGCTCGTCAATTTGTTGTGACGGTTTGCGAGACCTACCGCCAGCGCTAGAATTTGTTCGCTCGTCAATGCGGTAAAGCTTTTATCTAGTTGGAACATTGCTTGCGGTCTCCAGTTTGTTGCGAGTGTATCCAGGCGGAGACGGTCTCCGCCTAGTGGTAAATTTGCTTGCGGTGAACGTACAAATTTACTTCCGCAAACTTATGCGCCGCGCTCGTCAATTCGTCTCCGAATTCTGGCCAATCGCCATCCCAGAATCCCGCGCCGTGCCCATTGCGAGTAAACCAGAAATCCGCGCCCGCCCGCGACAAATCGGGTGCTATCTTGTCAAAATGTTCGCGCTGGAATTGCTGGCAATCGGCAATAAATTGCGCCAACGTTGCGAGCGTAATATCTTCCGCGCCGTAATTCTTATCTAGCGGGTCTCCGCCATCGGGGCGCGTCTCGTCAGTTGTCGAAAACAGCGCGGCCGCAATATAGCTTGCGGTGAATTCGTCAAGCGCTGCAATCAATTCGCGCTTGCCGCGCCGTATCGGTCTCGTTTGCTCTAGTGTCATTTGTTAGCGTCTCCAGTTGTGAAACGGTCTCCGCCTAGCTCGTCAAACGAGACGAGCTAGGCGGAGACCCCGCCCGCAATTGGGCGGAGACTCCGCCGCTAGTCGCGGGAATGATGGAAACGGCATGCGGGAGAGTTATTGCGCCCAATTGGTTCCGCTATGCTTTCCAGGCAAATTGGGCACAATTCGTGTTCCGCGCACAATTCGCGCTTTGCTTCGCGCTCGCTGTCATAAATGGACCAATCGGTACAATCCATGTATCCAGGCGCTTGCAAACGCGCGCCCCATTTATTGGCATGAAGCGTAACACTGGAAATTTCGCGCCCATCGTAATAATCGCGCACTTGCGCGGCGCGCTCGTCTTCCGTCTCCGCCAGTTTGCCGCACAAATCCGCCGGAATGAAGCGCGACCCGTCAGAACCCTCAATTTCGATCCAATCGTCCTGGACTATCTCAGCTTGCATAAACGACATAATCGGAACTCCCCTGAATTGTGGCCAGTTGTCGCGGGCGGAGACGGTCTCCGCCTAGCTCATTAGGTAAACCGCCAGAATGTAATCAGTGCCCCGCGCGGTCTCGTTTTCCTGAGTCTCGCAAACGCATGATTTGGCGCGATACTTCCCCGCCATTGTGTCACGCGCGGCCGAATTGCTGAAAACGTGGAAAGCTACTAGGTGGAACATTGCTTGCGTCTCCGATGTTAGAAAACGTTGGATTCTGCCATTCCTGACAGTTTGACGAGACCCGCATACAACATTCCGACAACTAGCACGATTAGGATTGTTGCGAACATTGTTTGCGTCTCCGATTGCCTTACACTCAATACTAGGTCAATGCTGACGAGACGCAAGCAAAGCGCGCGAAAATACCCCGCCCGCAAACTATTTTTGCGGGCGGGGTCTCGTCATATTCGGAAAGCGCGGCGGAGACCGTCTCCGCCTACTCGTCTTCCGTTGTTTGCTCGTCTTCCCATTGGTCTAGCTCGTCAGTTTGCGCGCAGCATTCCCGCGCCGCAGTCTCCCCCGCGTGTACGCTGTCGCATTCGGGGCAATGGTAAGCAAGATATTCGGGCGCGCTGCCAATTGACGAGCTATAGGCGCTTGAAACTACGTCAAGCAATTCGCTATCCCCGCCCATTGCGATAATTCGGTTTGCGAGGGTTAGCGCGCTAGCGCCGCCAAAGTGTACATTGCAGCGCGCGATACGCGCAAGCTTGGCGCGGGCGCGCTCCCCTCTATCGTAAAGCAAGCGCGGGGAAGCTTCGCGCAGTTTATGGCACATTGCTTGCGTCTCCAGTTGTTTGCGGTCTCCGCCTAGCTCGTCAAACGAGACGAGCTAGGCGGAGACCCCGCCCGCATTCTAGCGGGCGGAGACCTACTCCGCCGCTATTCGGAAACGTTGCAAGCGCGCAGGAAGCGCGCCCGATCAAAGCGCGAATTCTGCGCTTTGCAAACCGCGCACATTGCGAGCGCCGCAACGCGCCGCGCCGTATCATCCTGGATAGTGGCAATTTCGGCCGCAATCGCGATAAAGTGTTTTCTCGACATTGTTAGCGTCTCCAGTTGTGAAGCTTGGCGGGTCTCGTCTCGACAATCAATACTAGGTCAATGCTGACGAGACGCAAGCAATCCGGCGCGGATTGTGGGAAATACTTGCGCGCCCATTGCTTGCGCGGTCTCCAGTGCGGCGCGTTTGCTCGTTTCAAAGCAATCGGCGCTTTCCAGGCGCGCGCCGTTCGCGCCGTAAACCTTTACCCGATATTCGGTCTCGCCTAGCGTTTTCCGAATTGTGGCGAACAATTGCGCGGCGGGCGCGCTGGCCAGAATTTGCTCTAGTTCGGTTTGCGTCAATTCAAACGCGCTCATTTGTTGCGTCTCCAGTTGTGACGAGCTAGGCGGAGACGGTCTCCGCCCGCCCTAGATAAACTCAACGCGCAGCAATTGCCCACTAGGCAAATTGAATTCCACAAATTGCGGGCGGAATGCCAGTAAATCGGCAAGCGCCCATCCGCTATAGCGTTTGCTTGCGCCCATCCGCCGCAATTCCAGGCGGAGACCCCGCAAACCGTTGCGCGTCAATTGGAATTTGTGGAACATTGCTTGCGGTCTCCCTTTACACTCAATACTAGGTCAATGCTGACGAGACGCAAGCGCCCGCCGCTAGAATTCGGCCGCTATCCAGGCGGAGACCGTCTCCGCCGCTAGTCGCCTGGAGACGATAGGCGGAGACCCCGCCCGCTAGTCGCCTAGTCGCCTAGTCGCCTGGAGACGGTCTCCGCCCGCCTGGAGACCCCGCCCGCTAGGTCTCCGCCCGCCTGGATAGCGGCGGAGTAGGTCTCCGCCCGCCCAGTATCCCCGCGCCCTAGTAGGTGGAATGACAGGGGAGTAATTGCCACATTGACGCAAACCATTGCCACATATAGACTTACGTCGATCCGATTATAATGAACGTCCTGATCGCCCTATTTATTCTATATGTAAGCGATGTATCATGTACGTGGGTGATAGATAGATAGATAGAATGAATCAATTTTAATTAAGAGTGGGAGACTGCCGCGTCTCACGGTTATAACGCCCGCTCGCGGGGTTAGAGTGTAACCCGGAGGCTGCATAATCGTCACAACCGGAACAACCCGGAGAATCGCTACCACCAGGGCGACCCCTACACGTGGGCGATCCCTACAATCGGTGCCACCCCTACCACCGTACCATAGGCGGAGACCCGCCCGCCTGGAGACGGTCTCCGCCTGGATTGCTTGACGGATACGCGCCCCCATAGGGCGCATTGTGGCCAATATCCAGGCGGAGACCCGCCCGCCTAGCTCGTCAGCATGCGAGGGAAGACGAGACGCAAACCCTTGCCACATATAGGTTTGCGTCAGCATGCGATACGTTGCGGGGTATCATCTCGCCTAGCTAGTTTGCCTAGCTCATCTCGTCTCGTCTCGTCAGCATTGATGCACAACAAAGCAGACGAGACGAGCACAGAAAGGTGGGGTTGTAGTGGTGATCCTGATTGTGAGGTAGCGGAGATACCGGGTGGGGTCAAATGTGCCGAAGAACCGGATTGTGGGGGTTGCGCGGCCTCCCGGCCCTTCTGAGCATGTTTGGGGTCCGCGCCAAGGTACTGCCGCGTCAATTGGCAGGGGATCGAGCCATCGCCGCGCCTCGCGGGCGGCGCGGCCGGCGGCCGATGAGGGAAGAGGCGACGGCCGGCGGCCGGGGTTACCCGACTCGTAGTTCGGTGCGTCTGTCGGCCGTCGCCCTTTCCTTCCAGGCGGCCAGGCGTCTAAGATGCCGATATGACCGCCCTCGTCTTCTCGCTGATTCGCATCGCTCTCCTCTCCGGGAGCATCGTTTGTTTCTATCTGCTGTGGCGGTCGAACCGCAGCCTGCGAGCACAACTGGACCGCGCGACGTGGGCGCTCCGCATGAAGGCCAACTCCGACCTTGAACTTGAACTGGCGCTCCGCGTCATTGCCAGTGGTGACAAGGAAGCGATTGCCTTGCTCCGAGAGGCGGCGGACAGGACGCGCGAAGAGATGCGGCTAAAGTATGGGGACCAGAACATTGCCGCTGATCTGGTTCGGGAGGGGAGAGGCGGATGAGTTGGTTGAAAGAGAATGGCCGCTACCACCTGACGTTCACCTTCCAAGGACGCCAGGTCACGATCATCTTCGACGCCGGTGGGTATTCGGTCCAATGACCTTCGTCTTCACCGACACACTTTCTGAGGGCGAAGTTCCATTCGCCATCAACATCATGGGCACCTGGCCGGATGGGATGCCCTTCGCAACACGCTACCTCGTGCTGCGAGAAGAGTGCGTTGTCTGCGGCCGAGCAGCCCCGCTCACAGACGGCGAATGTCCTGACTGCTGCCACTGATGAACGATGACCTAGCCAACCTCGAAGGATTCTTCACCCGCCTGGAGGCGGAGGTAGCAAAGCATCCAACTCTGAACGATAAGCGCAACTTCATTCTCGACGATCAGAACCGAGTCGTGCCGGCCACGATGGTGGAGCACATGCGTTTCATGGCTCAGTGTGAGTTCGGTGGCAGGAACCGCGTTGTAGCGAAGACCGAAGTCAAAGGCATCCAGGTCTCCACAATGTTCCTGGGATACGGGAAACAGTGCATCTTCGAGACGATGATCTCCGGCGGCCAGGTGGGCGAGAAGTTCTATCAGTGGAAGACGTGGCAGACGGCCGAGGTCGGCCACATGCAGGTTCGTCACATGATCGACGTGGGTGAAATCAAATGAGCATCTACAACATGGTCTGCGGGAACAACCCGCTCTTCGGACTCTACGCCCGCATCATCGAGACAGCCGAGAAGCTCCCGCCGATCCCGCGCTTCCGGGATATGTACACGCGGGAGCACGGCGGCACCGTCCAGATCGTGCTCTACACGCGGACGGGTGGCGGCAATCGCCCTGAGTACCACGGCGAGAACGAAGCGATCACGCGGCATGCGCTCTACGTGGAGAACTTCGACGATGACTTTGACACGACCTTCGCGCACTGGGTCTTCACGTGCCCGCCGGCTTTCGAGAACCGGATGCTAGCGATGCACAAAATCTTCTCAAAGCACCCGAAGGGGATGACGCCGAGGCAGAAGTTCAAGCTGGCGATGGGTGAAGCCGAGGCACCGGAGTTTGATTCACGCGCGGTGGATGCCGTGCAAGAGCTTGGCGCACTGATGATGGATCAGCTACCCGCCCCATCGACGTTGGAGATCGCCTTGAGCGAGAGCACCCGACTTGGCGTGCCAAAGTAATCTTGACCGGCCGGGGGATGGCGGGCATACTCCCTCCCCATGCCCCCAAGCCACCCATACCCCACGCATCCCGATCACCAGTTGCTATGGAGCAACGAGGTTCAGGTCGGCGACATCATCGTCTGCGGCGACCATCGCTTCCCGGTGCTCCGCATCGAGCAAGGCTGGACGACGGAGAAGTTCATCATTGATGTCCAGGGTGTGGAGACTCCGCACGACACCAGCCTCCAGGCGTTCGGCCGCTTCGAGGTCTGCCGGAACATCACATGCAAAGCCTGCCAGCGTGGAGTCCCATGTTACCCTTGATCCAGCGGTGCCCGCTCTGCGCGGAGAAGCACGATGACAAGATCATTGTCGGCGGCACGAGCGAACAGCGGACGTGCCCAGAGTGCGGACGCCAGGTCCATCTGCTGGAGCTTCAAACGATGCAGTCTCGCGTTCAAGAATTTTCTCTGGCCCGGTGAAGCATGGACCCGCCGCGTCAATTCTCAGGGGGTACATTCGACGCCATAATCATTGGCGCGATCTTCCTCGCGGTCTGCTACGCGATTGTCTGGCCGGGCACGCGGACCCTGATTGCCTATTACCGTTGCAAGTTCTTCCACGAGCACGCGACAGAGTGGACGAACTCGGACGGTCATCATTTTCGTTGTTCATGCGGAAAGGAATGGGACACGTGAGCGTTGCCAAAGTATCAGGAGCAAAGCGGAAAGCCTTCAAGGGCTTCGTGGGGAAGTTCCTCGCAAAAGCCCGTGCTGCTATAAGGCCGTTGAAGCACCGCACGTCGCGGCGCAAAGAGACCCACGAGGAAGGAATCGAGCGGACCCGCCAGTTGGAGATCGCGCAGGCTCGCTTCGATGCCATTAGGGAGATTCACGCAAAGCTATGATTCACGCACGATCCGACTACAACCGTATCCAAGACACCGCAAACCTGATCCCGGCGGATGAACCCGTGTTCCTTGTCCGAGGACAAGACGTGCTCGGCGCGGAGACGATCCGCTACTGGGCACGCCGCAATCAAGAGATTGGTGGCGACTCGATCCTTACGATGAAGGCGCTCCAACATGCAGATCGGATGGACGCCTGGCCCAAGAAGAAGAAAGCGGACCTATGATTGGCGACCGAGAGACAAACATCCTGATGAATGCAGCAGCAGCCGGCAAGATTAGGGATACGGATGGTGAGCGTATCTTGTCCATTTTTCGCGAAGGCGTTCAGCAACGTCTGACGCGCATTCGCTTGGATGAGATTCGGGTTCGCCGCCGGTCCACAAATCGAGACGAGATTACAAGATTGAAGCTGCTCGAAGAGGCGCGGATACTCAAAGCCGATGTTTCTGTCTTCCTCGGAGAAATCGACCGTAGAATGACGCAGATTCTATGCTCCAGGGAGATACAATGAGCTTCGTGGACGCCGGCCAGCAAGTGGCCAACAACCTCCAGACCGTGCAAGGGCGATTCAAGCTCACCGACGCCCAGATGCTTATCATCTTGGGCGACATGCTGCACATCTGGCTCGACAAACTGACCAAGCCCGAACAGCCAGCGGAGTTCCGCAGCAAGCCAGGTTCCGGGGACACGATGAAGCCATAGCTCAGGGAGGAGCGGATGAAGGGCAAGACTTGGTTCACGGCGGACACGCACTTCGGCCACGACCGGATAATGGAGATGACAGGTCGGCCGTACAAGCACATTGACGAGCACGACCGCGAAGTCATCTACACGATCAACAAATATGTCGCCGAAGAAGACAGGCTCTTCATCCTCGGTGACTTCGCTTGGCGTGCTGCGCAGTCCTACGTGGATCGCATTCGCTGCCCGAACCTGCATCTGATCTGGGGCAATCACGACCGCGCGAACTTTGGCAAAGCATTCAAGACCACCGAGGACGTGACCGAGATCAAGCTTGGTGAGATCAAGGTCTTCCTCTCGCATTACCCGCACTGCTACTGGCCATCGAGTCACTACGGATCACTGCACCTGTACGGCCACCTTCACTCCGAGCGCGAACGGACGCTCGATGAGATTTGGCCGACACGGAGATCAATGGACGTGGGCCTGGACAACATCCGCCGCCTCTTCGGCGAGCTTCGTCCCATCCAAGATGTCGAGATCATCAACCGCCTGATGGCTCGACCTGGCCATGACCCGGTGACGTTCTACCGCGAGCAAGAGCAGAAACGCCTGGCCGAACATCTGAACGTCCCGCCCGCATGGACGGTGCCGGAGTTCTTCGGGGAAGAATTGAAGCCGCCCACGGCGATCCCTGTTGAACGTCAGTGGAAGCGTGCCCTGGATCGCGTGCGCCAGTTCCTCGGTGCCGATCTCCGCAAGTACAGCTACGTGGAATTCCACGCCCTGGCTTGCACACCTGGCCGGCGGCGATTCACGGATCACTCGCGGGCCGAACGGTTCCTCGATCTGCTCAAAGCCGAGCGGAATCATCGTTGCGAAGGCTCGGTCATTCGTTATCGCTCAGACGAGTTGCTTTCTGAGCTTGGCTTGATTACCAATGAGCGATACCGCAGCAGCGAGACGTGGTATTCGTCGGTGCTGCAAGTCACAACGAACGAGCCGGGAGCGACGTGATGGCGAATTGGATGGAGTGGCCTGACGAGAAAGAGCAACTCTGGCAAGAGTGGCTCAAGAACAAGCCACCGATCATCAAGGAACTCGCGGCGAGATTCCCGCCGTACAAATTGTTCCGACTCAAGCCCACAGGGCAACGAGGACCGATTGTCTCGTTGAGCGAAAGCGGTACGGTCACGATGCAGATCACCGGGGACTTCAACCGGGTGATGTTCGCAAAGAATGTGTTCGGTCTAAATCCTGACGATCTCGAAGAGTGTGATCTGCCAGGGCCAGACGAGCTACTCGGCGACGAGTGCGAGGAACGAGGCATTGATCCAGAGAATGTGATTCCGATGATTCGTTCACAGATGATTCTCGATGGGCACCTGCCGATACCGCCGAGGAAACCCAATGACTGACAAAATAGTGCGACATCGCGAGTTCATCGAACTCATGGCTCGCAGCGATGATCCGATTATGATCGACCACCCCGATGACTGCGGTCACTGCGCGAATTTGATTCTGTGGGCCACCGTCGCTCGCGAGATGCTCAAGGCCGAGGATTACGACATCGAGAAGTGGCAGGCGGAAACACGCCGCCGCTGGATGGAAACAAAATACTTCAAGCTGTGGCAGGAAGAAACGGCCGCCGGCCGTGATCCGAAGATTGAATTTGAAAAACGAGGATGGGAACCATGAAGAACGCAATTTATCTGTTCGTGCTCGCGGCATTCATCGCTGGATTCTTCCACGAGCGGTGGCAAGTTGGAATACTCACTGCCGAAGTCAAGCGCCTCGAACTAAAGTGTTCAGAACTCGAAGCACGGGATGTCATCCGTGCTGACGCAACGCCTCAGCGATGGGGCCAGGAATACCTCAATGAAAGAATACATCGGTGATGGCGTGTACGCGGAGTATGATGAGGTTCACGGGAGCATCTGGCTTCGCACCGAAGCTCAGTTTCCAGTCCACGAGATTTGCCTTGATCCCGACGTGCTCAGGGCACTCTTCACATTCGTAGGGCGCATCAATGAAGTCCATGAAGTTCGGCAAGGGTCAGACGATGGAGCGGACGCTGGAGATAGCGAAGGTGGGCGACGAGATCGCGATACTGGACTCAGCGGGCAATTTCCTCCGCATGGACAAGGTGACCAAACGGACGCCGAAGTCCGTTTGGACGGGGAAGACAGCGCTCCAGGCACGCTTTAGCTTCGACGGCCTGTGCCTCAATGGGCGGGGCACGGCCCGCATTCCGACGCATAACGACGTGAAGTCGTGGCGGAAGAAACGAGCCGACCTGGCCAAGTGGCAACTTGAACAGAAGCGACTTGAGGGCGTGCGAGCCACCGAGGAGTATTCCTCTGCAAGGAACATCGGCTATCATCTCTGCGACGGGCCGCTGACCAGCGACCCCGATCAGTACCTGGCTTTCGTTAAGCTGATCGGCCTCAAGGCACTTCAAGCGTTTGAGAAACTTGTCGATGATGCAGTGGCTAAAGCGAGTGCTCCTGAACTGGCTCAGCGACGGCCTCGAAATAAGGCAGTACGGCGACTACGTGATGTGGACGCGAGCGTACAACCACTACCCGTTTCGTGATTACTGGTGCCCGGCCTGCGGCAAGAAATTGTGCGAGGGCCGCGAGGGCTGCGGCGCAGTCGATCACGAGTGCAAGAACTGCAAAGTCAACTACGGAGTGCTCGATGGCTAGTTATCTGAACTTGGCATTGCTCGTGGTCAACGTCATACTCATTGTGCGCGTAGTCCAACTCTCGCGACAAAACTACTGGCTGCGCGAGCGGCTGAGGAATGCCCGTCAAGCGGATCGTGGCAACCCGCAACAACTCTTGGAGAAGTAACGATGAATTGCACACTCCTTGGTTTCGAGATCGGCATGGCAGCCCACGCCTTCCAGCACAGCCACGATCCTCTCTTCGCGATCCTGCTTCGCGATCCTGCTTGGCGTTCACGTGGCCGCCGCCTTCATCACTTTGACTCGCAAGTGATTGGCATTGCATTCAGAATTCCCGACGTGAGCGACGAAGCCGAGATCAAGGCTGCCATCGCTCGCATGACGCGGGAAATCTGGCTTGCCGGCCAGGTGCTCAAGCTGACGTATCAGCCACGCGATCCGAAGCTGGCCTACTACCAGATGATTGTCGCTCGCGGCGGTGGTATCATCACCCTCGGTGACTTCCTTGGCGTCTTCGTCGCAGCGACCGAGCTTGCGGCTCGCACGCCGGCCGGTTGGCTGTTCGTGCCAATCGAGGGACTCACGGCCGAGATGCTCAAGGATCGCGTCGATGAAGTTCGCGATGGCCGCAAGGGGTGGCCACCAAAAGAGATTCCCGTCAAGCCTGACAAACCGAAATTGGACAAGCGATGAACGGCCTACCTGGACCGATGCAGAATCCGTGGATGCTCGTACTCGGCATTCTCGTGGCGATGATCTCTGGTGCCATCGCCGGCACGATCACCAAGCGGTGGATGAAGCGATGAATTTTTGGTGCGCCCGCTGCGGTGAACATCAGGTGCCAGAACGCGGGCAGGCATGCGAGGCATGCAGGACGAAGCCCAGGCTCGAAGATTTTGCCTGCGGCGTATGCGGCGAGCGGGCGGCCGTCATGTTCGTGTACGGGTTTCGCTGCGACCAACATCGAGACCAGCGAGAACCGAGCCAGATGGTCCAGGGACCGGGCATCATCGGCGTGGTAGGATGGCGATATGGATGACGATCTTTGTTTCTACGACCTCGTTGAAGCCGTGGCCTACGGTATCATCGACGCAGACGATGCCGCTGCACTTCTCATGCAACCGAGGCCCTCCATGTTTGAACTCATCAGCGAAGACTTCGGCGCGTTTCGATTCCGAGGAGAGAGCACGCACAAGTGCCATCACTGCGACGAGCCAATCGTGGAAGGCGAGATCGTCTTCCCGCTCAACAACAAGACTCTGTGGATGCACCAGGCGTGCATGGTGCGTGGCATCGCGGGCAGCGTCGGCTGTCAGAAGCTTGGTCCAGGGCACGCTCCAGGGCACGCGGACGACAGCGAGGACGGGCTGACGAAACGCGAGGCGGCAAATCGAGCGTTGGCCTATTGGCGCTTGACGAACCTGCGTTAAGATTTGCCGGCGGGGCGAGCAAGAGGCAACCTGATGGGGCACGGAGGCCACCCCCGCTTGTAAACTGCTAGCACTCACGTACAACAGAGGCACACGCGGCCACATTGAAGCTCGCCCTATCGTCGTCGTCTCCTGAGTGACGGACGTACCGCGTGGGAAAGCCGTGCTACCAAGCGCGGCTTTCTTTGTTTCTTGACCTGCTAGCGGTCGATGATTGGCGCGTCGAAATATGGAGACGCGCTATGGCACTAGGCAGCAAAATCGGACGGCACCGAGCCGCACAACGGTTCATTGGCTATTTTCTGCCGACGCATTGGTTGCCAGAGAGCGCCACGCCACTCCACCCCTCGAAGCGGCGCATCCACACACCGCAGTCCGTCGAAATCACCGCGCAAACGCTTGCGAGGCTCATGGCCGACCTGTTTCCGAAGGGTCGGCTGTTGGAATTTCGCGATGAAGAGGGTTTCGATGGCAAACGGCTCGTTTGGGATGGCCAACTCACGGAAACGGGCCTGTATTACGTCAATTTCGCACTCTACAGCGGCGACGGCGACCTGTGGGGCGACATGGACAACTTCGAGGCGGCCTATCTGCAACCTGCGGCGATGTCGCTCGTCCGCTCGGCCTGCCGGGACCGCGACGACATGAATCCAGTGCTCTTCCAGCGCCCGCCGAAGGAATACCTGCCTCTGCACACCATGCACACGTTCACAGCGGTGTACAACGGCGTTTGCGTTCGTGCGACCGAATATCTCAACGACCACGAGCCGACGATCCTCATCGACACCGTTTCAGCCGTCAAAGGCAAGGCGGCACAGCTTTATCAGGTCTAAAATGGCTGATTTTTCGCGTAAAAATGGCCCAAAACGAGTTTTCTGTGGCCGAAAATGGCCCGCTTACAGGTCCAAATCGCTAAAACGTGCGACTTTGCGACTCAATGCTCGTACCAGATGCGTCTCGGCAGCTTAATGGGAGTACCCGGCTCTGGCTGCGCGTCGATGAACGCTTGGAACGTGTCGAACACCGGCGCGTCGAGCTTGAGCCGGTCGAGATCGAGCCAGTCAAGCCGCGAGGCGACTTGTTGCAGGCAGCCCAGGTGCTCCGACTTCACCATCAGGATCAGAGCGCCGGCGCAGTGCTGCTCGACGCGAGGCGCGAAGGTGCCATCCGTAGCACGAGGCTGCTCTTTGGTCGCGCTCGTGGTCTCGTGGCACGCGAAAGTGGCCTCTTCAAGGCTCAGAGCGATGCCTTGGGCACGCGATTGCGTCAGGAAGGCTCGAATGTCACAGCGGAACGGACAGAGGGCGCACGGCTGCGTCAGCTTGAACTCCATCCGACTCATCGGCGGGCCTTCTCGTAGATGCGCGTTGATCGACCGCTGCATCCGATCTCGTCGCGGTTCGGCGGTCGATCATAGGGTACGCGATTCAGTGCCCAGTAGCCGAGCCGATCTGGCTTTCGCTTGATCTCTGCGGTGGCGAGAATTCCCCACTCTGCCGTCTCGTAGGTCACCATCAGCTTCTCGACGCGATCCGGGTGCCGGTGCAGAAGGCCCTCGCGGGCGATCTCCACTGCCAACTCCGAATAGAACGGGTCAACGCCCATTTTGTGTGACTCGATGGTCCAGATTTCGGACACGACGGCCACCGCGAGCGCGCCTTCGCGAGCACGGGCTTTCAGTAAGCCCTCGATCATGTACTTGTCGGCCGGGTTCATCAGCGCCGAGACATCGCGGCTTGTAATTTCTTTCTCAGTGACCGCGCGAACACGCGCCTTTGCGCGACCTCGCTTTTTGAACTCGCGCGTCACGTCGGCGATGATTTTCTGGAGCGGCGTCGGCGCATCGGCCAACTTCATGTTCGACGGGAGCTTCATGGGCTGCGTTCAACGAGGTAGCGTTCGATTCCGATGAAGTCGGCGTAGCTGCCTGTCTCGCCAACCTTCATCGGAAGGGTCTGGAGACGAGGCCAGTCAACTTCTGGGATCACGGTGTCACAACCATTTCCACAATACACCGTTCGGTCGGTTACGCTAGTCACGATCCCAAAGTAGCCATCGGGCGTGACCACAAGTCGTCCTTGCTTGATTTCATCCACCGCGTTTCCTCCTCTTTAGAATGGCATCGAGCAAATTGTCCTCTCTGGGCTGTTCCTTGGGAGCATACCTCACCGCACCCATCATCACCGGCACGGGGCCTCTCTCTGCATGTTGTTGTTCGAGGGAAAACGTCTGCTGATTGTTCAGCGGGAAGATTTTATCGTGGGGCGTGATCTCGCGTCTAGTCGAACCGATGCCGTGGACGCCATCCATCTCGAACATTCGTGGTGGACCATCAACGAGCCGGAGATTGTTGATGCTGGCCGCCACGTAAGCCTTGTTCGCGTCCGCAACGGGCACCGAGAGAATTGCCCACAGCAAATCTTCCCACTTGAACACTCGGTAGTGGAAGTTGTCGTTTGCCGGCGTGTGCGGTGGGTAATGCGTGAACTCCAGATGTTGGGCAAACTCGCAAGCGCCGGGCCGCTGAAACATCGTGACGACGTGGAACCAGGCTAGATCGTCGTTCAACTTCTCAAGCATTCCTGGATTGATCTTGAAAACCTTGGTCCATTCCTCGCGGATTTCCTTGTACCAGAAGCCGTGGTTGTTCGGCAGCGATCCCAACGTGCTCGCGAGAATTTCGTGCGTCAGCACCAGCGGTTCGTCGTACATGCGGTCCTCAAACGAAAAAAGCTGCCCGCCCATCCTTGGGCCGGGCAGCCTCTATGGGTCGCCACTAGCATAGCTTCCGAGGAAGCCATTCTCCAGGTCGCCAAGCACAATGCGGCCGAGTAAACAGGCCACGGGCCATCAACTCCTTGGGCGGCCTAACCACCGGGCGGTTCCTGCGGCGGGACGGTGGTTTGCGGAGACGGAGCACTCGTTTCATACGTGAAACCCCTGCGAGAAGAGAAGTGGGACCAACGACTTCTCTTTCTTACCCGATTCTTAACTGCGGGGAAGGGATTTTCTTGGAGAATTGGCCGTTTGGGGCTGCGTCTCGCCAGCATGACCCACATATTCGGAAATCTTTGACAGCGGATTTGACACCGGCCAGGCTCGGTGTAATCTTGAGTTATACAACGTCTCGCCAGCTTTCTGAGATACATCCATGCGTACCAACCCGATCACCAAGATTGTCGCCTACCTTCGCCTCAGCAAGCCGAAGAAGGGCAAAAACAAAGCGGAGACGATTGCCGATGCTTATGGAATCGAGCACCAGCGCCAGGTCATCCAGCGGTTCGCCGACTCCATTGGGGTCAAGGTCATCGCCGAGTTCGTGGAAGTCGAAACGGGCAGTGACGCGGATCGCGTGGAGCTTGGCAAGGCCATTCACCGGGCGCGGATGCACAAGGCCACGCTCGTGATCGGCAAGCAGGACCGCTTGGGCCGCAATGTTCACTTCATCAGCACGTTGATGAACGAAGGGATTGATTTTGTCTCCGCCGACCGCCCAGACGCTGACCGGATGGAGATTTACTTTCGAGCCATCATCGACGAAGAGGAACTTCGCCGGATCGGACAGCGGACGAAGGACGGCTTGCAGACCGCCAAAGAGAAGGGCAAGCTGCTCGGCTCGTCACGTCCTGGCCACTGGGAGAACCGCGAACACCTGCGTGGCTTCAAGCAAGCCACCGAAGCCAGCGCGAAGGCCCGCGTCCAGCGTGCCCTCGCCGCCTACGAACCAGTCATCGAGATCGTCCGCGACTTGGAAGGGCAGTCGCTGACCGTGATCGCCATGCGATTGAACGAGCTTGGCCATGTCACCACGGCCGGCAAGCCCTTCACGAAGCAGAACGTGTCTCGCATCACGAAAATTTTTGAACGAGAAGCCGCTTAGGAGCACAACCATGAAGCTGAAACTGATTGCTTATCTGTGGGAAGGGGTCCGAGGCCCGACGCCCACGGTGTTTTCGATTTCGCAGCAGAGAAAAAACATCAGACAGATCGCGGCGAAGAATGACGCCGAGATTCTGTGCGAGATCATCGACAAGGACGGCGAAGGAATCACGAAGGCGATTCGCATGGCCCGCGCCAAACATGCTACATTGGCCCTCGGCAAGCCCGTGCAAAACGTCCGCGTCACACCGTACTTGCGGAAGGCGCTCTCCAAATCGGGCGTGAAAGTCCTCACTGTGAAAGACGACACCGGCTTCCAACAGGCCGCCGAGGCGTCCGCCGGGCTGCGGACGAAGCGGGCACTGGACGCCTACCAGTTCATCATCGAGATCGTCCGTCAGCAGAAGGCGGCCGAGAAAAACATGGCTGAGATTGCCGAGCACTTGAACGGCCTCGGCCACATGACCACTGCCGGCCAGCAGTTCACGCGAAAGAACCTGCACCGCATCGTGTCCATCTTCGAGCGAGAGGCGGCATGAACCTGCAAGAGCAACTGGAGATCATCAAGTCGCAGTTCAAGGAACGCACGCGATTCCAATTCACAAGTCGGAAGGGATTCTGGGTCGTCGTGCAAGTCGTGGATCGTGGCTGCGTCGTTCAGAAGATCGACGGCACGCACCAGCATCTGGCAGAGTGGATTTCGCTACTTCAAGTCACCATTGAGTCACAGCCATGACCGAGAAGAAACGGAACCCATTCACGATCACCGACTCGATGGAGATCGTGATGCTCCGCGTCTCGATTGGAGAAGTCGCACAAGCTCTGCACGTCGAGACGCCGGAGCTTCCCGTGATGGGCAAGACGTTGGAGCAACTCGCGATCATGGCAAAGCACAACGAACGCGGTTGGAATACGTTGGCAAATAAAGTCAAAGAGCGTTTGCAAACCCTTCTCAATTGAACATTCACCATGATTGTCAGAATTCTTCAAGCACTCACTGAGCCTGAGTTGAAAGAGGCGAAACAACTCTTCAAGCAACACGGATCGGGCACGAACTTCCAGGAGTCCGCCCGCGCGTCGATCATCCGGCCCAACCTGGACCGCATCAACAAGTCGCTTGGCTCGACGCAAAGCAACGAGCATTACCTGTCCATCGCATTGCAGGAGGCACTGAATGACTTGGGAGAAACGAAAGATAGTCGTCCCGGCAAACGTGACCATGACGCGCCAGCGCGACAGGTTCACGCGCAGCTACGACGGCGATCTGGTGTTCAACGCAAAAAGACAGGTCGATGACGACGGCCAGCCCGTCACCGATACCTGGGAATTCTTTTGGCTCGGCAAGGTCTATACCGTCCTCCAATCCCAAGTCAGGGTCGCATGATTAGCTCCGCGTTGACTGTGACGACGTTCGCCGATTTTGAGAGATACGCTGAGGGCTTCGCACGAAAGCGCATCGCCAACTTACTGATCGTCGGTGATCCCGGATGCTCCAAGAGCCAGACGGTGCGCCGAGCGATCAAAGGCAAGGTCTGTTGGATCGAAGGCCAAGCGAGCGCGGTGGGCATGTACGAAACGCTCTACCGCCATCGTCACTGGCCTGTTGTCATCGACGACGTGGACGAACTCTACGCCAAGAGCAACACGCGGCGTCTGCTCAAGAGTCTCTGTCAGACAGACGCAGTGAAGGAACTGGCTTGGAACACGCAGAACCGCACGCTCGAAATGGATAAAATCCCGAAGTCGTTCACGACGAAGAGTCCCGTCTGCATCATCGCTAACCAGTGGGAAACGTTGAACAGCGACGTGGCGGCGATCCAGGATCGGGCGATCACTCTGCTGTTCAAGCCGACGCCACTTGAGATTCATCTGCACGCTGCACGCTGGTTCAAGGATCAGGAAGTCTTCGACTTCATGGCGTCGATTCTCCATATCGTTGTGACGCCGAGTTTGCGCCACTACATCATCGGTCACAGCTTGCGGAAGACAACGGCGGACTGGCGGGAGCGGCTCATCGAGCGAGTCTGCGAGCCTGAGATTCGCGTTGTCGCTCAATTCAAGCTGAATCCGGCAATGACCACAGAGGAAGAGCGTGCCAAAGCCTTCGTCGCCGCCGGGCACGGCCACCGCGCTACATATTTTCGAGGCTTGAAGAAACTGCCCGATCCTGTGGACCCACCGCAAATCAAGTTGAAGAAAGTCGCAAAGTCGCAACGAACTCGCAATGTGATCCCCATCCGAAAGGCTAACTGATGATTCAGAAGAAACGCACAGGGGCCGGCACAATCCTGACCCTGGCCCCGTTTAGCTTGCCCAACGAGAACACACCCTGCCGCATTGTCGCGGAGATCAGCAGCCGCCGGGACGCGAGGCTCAGGATCACCGATCTGCGCACGCTGACCATCGCCGACACGGCTATTCTGATGAATAACCTGCGAGCGATGGTTGACCGGGTACACAAAGAAATGGGGTTGGCCCAGAGGCGGGCCACGAAGAAAGCCACGAAGAAAACGCAGAGAAAACGCTAGCAGGGCTTGAATTCACCACTGGCGCTAGGCAGAATCGAGGCCGTTCCGTTCACAAACCCCGGAGGCCGCCATGCGTGCCGCAACTCTCGAACGTTTACTGAGTCCCAAGAGAACGAACATCCGATGGGATACAGACGAGTGGGAAGAGTTAGCAAAACGAGTTTGGAAACGCCGAGCACGGCATCCCGAAGAAAATCTGATTGTTCATGTCAACGCTGTGCAGAAACAGCAAGAGCAGCCAGGTTGTCCCGCCTGGCCGGAAGACAGAAGACGAACAATTACGACAATGGCTCAGATCGAAGCACTCTTTCCGTTGCTTCGACAACTTGATTTGGACATGATTGAGCTAAGGGACCGGACAGTCCCATCTTTGCAAGACTCCATCGAGCAACTCCGGCAGCGGCCAGACAAAGAACAGCTATTAACACAACTTTGCCCTCAAGAGGTTTGCCGACGATTCACGGAAACCGTATTCGAGAATCTCCCGCCGGCCGAAATCATTGGTCGCTTCAACACGATAGAGATTCTTTCGTGTATCTCACCAGCCGAAATCTACGGCTATCTTGGGCAGGCGATCTTCAACCAAATGGGCGAACTGGAATTGCGTCTCGCGGGGCATTTGGTCGATCATCAGAACGCCGGCGCTGTCAACGGCAAAACGCATCACGCACTGACCAAAGCGAAGAACGTTGTTCTCAGCAGACCCAAGATTGCCATCGTGGGCATGCAGCAACGTCAGCTAGAGCTACTGATGAGTCACGTGGGCACAAAATGCGAGATCATTTATATCGCCAAGGGCGTTGACGACTTCAATCAACTAAAGCCCGATCACGTCATTCTTTGGGAGACTTACGTCTCCGGCAACCAGAAGCAAGCCGTCAAGAAACATTTTCATGGTGACAGGCTGTCGATCCACAAGGGCACGTTGAATCAGATGGTGCCACTGATTGAACGTTTGCCCGTCGTCTCCAGTCGGGCCAAATGAAGCCCACGATCAGCGACAGGACTCCCATCGCCAGGGCAACTTCAAGGATGCCGCCACACGCACATGCAATAATCATTGTTAGAACGGGGTGGGGTGTTCCAGATCGAGTAGAAAGTGATGGGCCTCTTTGCACCAGCGTGCATCGTTGATGGCAACGTGGTTGGTGCCTTTCTGACCCGGTAGCACGAGCGTGCCATCCGTATTCAGTCGATCAAACTCTTGCTTGAGATCACGACAATACTTGCCGAAGTCTTGCGGTAGGTCGATCATCCGCCCGTAGAGTTGGCAGAGTGCAACCCAATCGTAGTCAGCGTAGTATGCCCACCACTCCGGCATCCAGTGCTCGCGCGTGTACTCCGGGTAAAGATCGCCGACGAAGACCGGGATCGCCACGAAATCCTTGATCGCTTGTGCGATCTGCGCCCGCGTATGCCGCTTCATGCTCCCCGGAATATGGTTCAGCACTTTCCGGCGCACGAAGTCGTTCGCCTTCCCGGCGTCGAACTCGCTGGACACCATGTACAACTCGCGTTCATCGTCGCTGGCGATGCCAATCGAGATCAAGTCGATGATCCGCCCGTCTTCGATGAACTCGCAGTCGAAGTAGTACCTCATTTGCCCCTCAGCTTCTGATCGGCGAGCGCCGCTTCTATAATGGGGACGCGAGACATGAAGACGGCATTGCTGCGATGCTCGTGCTTGAAGTCCCGGCACAGTTGGGCATCGGGATCACACGCCTCCGACAGGATGCGACGGTATTGCTCCGTCACGTCGGGCAAGCAGCGGGTCTCGATCAGGTAGCGACCACGTGGAATGTAGTCGTCCTTCGCGAGCACGTTCAGGATCAGCGGCACATGCTTGAGCCGCGATCCTTCTCGGAGATCGCCGGCCATTCTCTCTTGTGCTTGGGTTATCGTGCCCGCGATGTCGTATTCCAAGCAAGGGCCGTTCAGCTTGATGCCTTCGGCGAACATGAAGTCGAACTCGAAGCCGAAGACTTGTCGGACATACTTCTCGAAGTCCTGGTAATGAACCCTGAATACCGGCATCGCCTTCATCTTGATGACCGGCTTCGGATTCGTGGGCATTCTCCAGACTCTAGGCGGGGATGAACGGTCGATTAGCATGCTTGACTCTCTGTTGTCTTGGAAGTAGCCTGTTTCGCTGTGGTTCGATCACTCTTTCACAGGGACTAGACCGATGTTTCGATTCTCTCTGGCTGGCGTCGAAGTTCAGTGCGACGACGCACAAGAACTCCGCGCCGCACTACTCAACGGATCAGCCAATGGAAAGGCCAAGCGCCCCAAGGCGCGTAGGGCCAAGGCCACCACGGCGGCCAAACCCACCGGGGATACGGGGGCGGGCAAAATGCCGCCGGATGCAGAGATGCCGCTGATTGTTGGACCGTTGACATGGCCGAAGATCGACAAGGCGATTAAGAAAGCTGGATTCACTGGCGACAAGCGTCAATTCCGCAGCGCACTCAAGCGCCGTCAGGACATGGAGACTCAGAAGGCGTAGAACAGAGCAGAGGCAGGCAATAGCCACGGGTAGGACGCCCGTGGCTTTTTCATGCGCCCTCTTCGGCCAGGTCTTCCTTCGGAAAGTCCAACTCGAACGCATCCGGTGCATTTGCCTCTTGATCGAACGAGACGATGTTGAACAACTCGTCGTCGATTCGCACGCAGGCACCTTCCATGAACTTCCAATTTCGCATGGCTGCGATGGCGACGTTCACTTCAAAGCGGTCATAGAGTCCCTTGTGCTCAACCGGCTTGAGGCGGCCGAACTCTTTGGCCAGGCCCCGCTTGTACAGAATGATGTATTGGCGCATTGCGTTTTCTCCTACCACGGCAAACGCAATATGCCCCATTTTGGGTCATAATTCGGTTGTAGCGATTTTGCCGATTGTAGGACTGGCGCGTCAAAACCAGCATTGCCGTCACGATTCGACGCGGCGCGCGGATATTTTCGGAAATCTTTCGGCACCCTTTGGAATTTCGGCGACTTTTTGCTTCTAGTATCTATGAGCAAAGGAACCGCAATGAAACGTGTCACGGACCCGGCCGATCCCCGCCGCTGCAAGCACAGCTTCCCTCACGAACAGTGCTGGAATGAGGCCCCGGAACCTGGCAAGAATTGCACAGCCCACGGTGGCCGCGATATGATCGAAGAGAACGAGAAACGGCTATATCAACTAGCCGAAGTGGATGATCGAGCCAAGCTGGCTCACTTCTCAACGCACGAGCGAATCAAGTCACTCCGAGAGGAGATCGGCCTGGTGCGCCTTCTGATTGAGAAGCGTATGAACCTCATCAAGAATGAGGCAGACCTTCTCGCTGCATGTGGTCCACTCAACAGCATGTTCCTGACGCTGGAGAAGCTCATCAAGAGTTGCCACAGTCTGGAGCAAAGCCTGGGCGAACTTCTGACCAGAGACACCGTTGTGCGTCTCGGCCAAACGCTCTGCAACATCGTCATTGAAGAGTTGCAAGGGATGGAAGGACACGAAGAGGTCATCGACCGAATCGTCGAGCGCCTCTTCCCCACTATCAACAGCACACGCAATTCTGAAATTCTGAAACTCAGCCTCTAGCTGACCGTGCTCAGTGCATAAAGGCCCGACTCAGCCCGCCTAGCGAATGAGTTACCCTCCCCACGGATAGTATCCGTGGGCCGACGCCTTCGGGCGTTTCAACCGCGTGTGACGACATGCGGGTTCGGCGCGTACGGCCGGACATCTTTTTCAAGCTGTCGCACGTGGACAGCTTTCTTACACAAGAGGTTCTGTGTTCCTTCCACGTTGGTGCAAGTGCGGCAAGCCTATCAAGTTTGTTGACGAGCTTCGTTGCGAAGATTGCTTCGCGGACGACTCGCAGAAATATACAGGCAAGAGTAACCGCGTGCAGACCACCAGTTGGCCGCCGGACACAGATCGTAAGTCTTCCAGTCCTCTTGGCCGGAGCAAACCCAATGTTCAAGTTCCGGCCTGTTGATGTTCCTGAATTCAAAGCCGGAGACATTCTCGGCTTCTCAGGCCACGCACTACTTAGTGCCTGGATCAACCTAATGACCTATGGTGTTCCCTTTTGGGGATTGAGTCATTGCGGCATTATCGCCGAGCATCAAGGACGACTGGTCCTCTTTGAGTCATGTGCCGAAACTCCTGACCCCTGCATCGTTCAAGAGAAGTTGGTCAGTGGATCGCAGGCACATGACATAGGCCAAGCCGTCGCGAGTTATCCCGGCAAGGTCTGGCACTATCCGCTGTACCGTAAGCTTTATGACTTCGAGTCAAAGCGGCTGTCTAAGTTCCTGCGTGGAAGTTTGGGCATGCCATACGACACGATTGGCGCGTTTCGTGCCACTGGTGTCGGGTTCTCGACGCTTGAGTCAATGCTTCGTCCGGCGGACCTGAGCAGCTTGTTCTGCTCGGAATGGTGTTGTGCGGCGCACAGTGACATCGGAGTCTTTCCGACCGATCACTCCGGCCGTTACAGCCCCAATCGTTTTGTAAGGACAGAACGCCGACACGGCATCTTGCTCAAGCCCACGAGGTTGAAATGAAACAAATTCTAGCGGCTGCTTTGCTGTCGCTTGTGATGTTGGCTGGTTGTGGACACGTCGCGATTGACTATGGCGGACCAATAAAGGGTGTAACCCCGGTCGTCAGGAAAGAGTATCCGACTGTCAACCTGCCACTTAACCTTCGCCAGCCGAATTGGCTTGGTAACAAACGTGAAGGTTCCTGCGTGCATGCCACTGTGGTCATGCTGTTCCGCTGGCAAGGCCGTTATGCAATGGCCAACCACTGGCGAAACACTTATGGCAACGGAGAAGTTGCTGATGAGACGTGGGATGCAAGGGATAGCCTGGCAAAGAAATTTGATCGTGAAGGAGTCCGCTACGCCTATACCATTAAAGGTGACGTAGCGTTCCTCGAATGGGCTTGCTCGACACGTCGCGGTTGCGGCGTCACTGTCATGGGCGGCAAGCACATGGTTGCTCTAGTTCACTTCGACAACGAGTGGGCCGGCATCCTCGACAACAATGACATTGACACCATCACTTGGGTCGCCCGTGAGACCTTCGTGGCTGAATGGCAGAACAGCAACGGCTGGGCGGTGACGCCTGTTTATACGCCGGCCCCACCCCTGCCGTAATGAAAGAGGAAAACATGCTCCGTCACCTGTTGGCGGTCGCCCTTTTGGTGGCCGCGATGTGTTCGCCGGTCGCTGCGCAGACTGCTATGAAAGCAGATGCTGCGTATGGCGTCCGCTATGTCGAAGAGAGGGTCGTCGAACTGCCTGGCGATCAACTCAAACCTTATCTCACAGTCTTTGGTGAGAAGGGTGATCCAAAGATGGCAGCGATGGTTAAGTGGTTTGAGACCAACGATACCCTCAAGGGAATCAAGGACCAAACGCACTTCCTGGTGATGTACACGGACGATCCGATGTATCACCGCTACGCTGGCAACGTGCCTGCGTTGCCGTATGTGTGCCTACAAGCCGTGAACGTTGAGAAGCCAATTGCGGAATACGCCGGCTCTCAAGTTCCCATGACGGCCGACGCTCTGGCTAGGGGTCTTAACGTGACCGCCAGTAAAGCCGAGTGCTTCCGACGCCGGAATCAAGTGCAGCCTCAGCCTGGCCCTGGACCTGGACCATACATTGATCCAGCCCCGCAGCCGCTGCCGCCTACGCCTGGTCCCCCGTCTCGTCCCACGCCCCGCTTCCCTTGGTTCTTGCTCATCCTGATCGTGACTTTGAGTGCCGCTGGTGGCGCGGGTCGCGAGTGGTACAAGACCTACTACTCGAAATAAGTCGGAGACAACAATGTTCGTTCTGTCTGGTTCTACCCTGGCCATCCTTGTGTTGGGTGGCGTCTGTGCGTTCCTCGCCGGCAAATGGCTGTTCACCAAGGACAGCGAGGCCGAGGCCCGCAAGCGTGCCGCGATCAAGGTTGCGAGCACGATGGAAGCGATGGGCCTGGTTCGCCTGCCCAAGCTGCTTGAGTGCTACGCCGTCAATGACTGGAGTGGCCTGGCTCACGAGATCAAGCTTATGGCTGAACTCGCCGTCAACGAGAAAGCTCTGCTCGCAGAGTTTGACGTGACGTTCTCTCGCGTTCTCGACATGAAGCTTCGCTCGGAAGAGGGTCGCGCTCTGCTCGCCGCGAAGCTCGCCGCCACTGCCGCGCCCACGCCGGCTGTCGCCTAATGCGAGCCTTACTGGCCGCATTTCTGTTCGCGATTCTGATTGCAGGTTGTGAGGTTCAATCCTCATCTTCTCCATCGCTGGTCGCTGTTACCGCGACATGGTGCGAACCCTGCCAACGCGACAAACCAAAGCTCGTGGAAGTCAGTCAAGAGTTTCCTGTAACCGTGCTTGACTTTGACCAACAGCGAGCGGATGCCGACCGCCTCGGTGTCTCAAGTGTGCCTACCTACGTCGTCTATGACGCCAACGGTAAGGAAGTGCAACGGTTCGACAACTTGAAGCGTGCCATTTGGCTGCTTCGCAAGTTGTATCAATTGAGCAATTGATCGGTGGCCCTCATTAGAGGGCCGCTTCGTTCACCTACTGAGAGTGAACGAAGCGGAGGTTAAGGAAATGGATTACTACGACAAGGTAATGATGCTCATCTTTGCTCTGAGTTGCTTATACGCAGCCGTCCGCATCGCTGAGATAAACGTCACTGCCTCGTCGCCTAACCGCCGGACCAAGAAGGAAACCTAAATGACAGTACGCAACCCTCGCAGGTGCCGCCGCAACTGTCCAGAGGAAGCTCCTAAGCCGGGAATTGCACCAGCGCGTCCAGCGCAGTCACTGTCTGTGACTTCCAAATCGGAAGGTGATCGGATTTGGAGGCACGCGCTTTACGGTACGGGCACGTGCATCGGAATGATCGAAGGCTATGCCCAAATGGGTATGCCTGGCGATCCTTTGGACACCATCAACGAATTTGTTAGGCGGCTCGTATCGGTCGCTGCTCACATAAAGGCCAAGAGAAATGAAAGTACGGATGCCCAGAGCGGACAACTTCCCGCTCGTGAAGATCACAGCCAAGGGTCTGAACTGGTCGAGCGAGATGCTCCTGGATCAGACGCACAAGGAATGCGACATCCCGCTCCCAACAGGGACGGACGAGAACGACGTGGAAGTGACCGCGACGTTCTGCAACGGTCGGGGACAGACGGTGGAAGATTGCGGAGTGCTGAAAGCACGAGTCGAGAAACCGAAACCGGCCCCAAAGAAAGCCGAGCCGAAACCGGAACCAAAGGTGGAAGCAAAGGCCGAAGCAAAGCCGGAAGCAAAGTCAGCGCCGGCGAAGAGTGAGTCAGTCGAATAACTTCTGCGGGCCTTCTATGCCCGCGCCGCCGATCTGCGGCTTTCTTTCAGCGATCCAAGGAGCCGTAGATGGCCAATCTCGTTTACAACAGGTTCAAGAAAAACATCGCTGACGGCACGATTGACTTCGATGCCGCCGGCACAGTCGTGCGGTGCTTGCTCGAACGCAGCACTTCCACCTATTCGCCGAACGCCGACGATGACTTCGTTGGTGATCTGACCGGGCTGGTGGAGATCACGGTCGCCAGCTATGCCCGCCAGACTGTTGCCAGCAAGGCGGTCAACCAAGACGACACGAATGATCGAGCGGAACTCGATTTCGATGACCTTGCCTTTGGCAACCTCGAATCAGGTCAGACCGTCAAAGCTCTGATCTTCTACGTCCAGACCGGCGGCAGTGATGCCACGCCGAACGACGACATTCTGATCGCCCGCGTTGATACCGACGCTGGAGCGATTCTTCCCGTGGCCCTGGCCGGCGGCGCGTTCAACGTCGCAGTGAATGCCGAAGGCTTCCTCCAACTCACGTAAACAACATGGCTTTCTTTGCAGTCTTTGATCGGGTTAGTCCCAATCTGAACAAGTACATGGCGACGTTGTTCAACACGTCGGCCACACGCAAGGTTGTCGTCAATCGCATCTACCGCTTCGATTGGCAAGTGCAAGCGGCGACTGGTGTGCAACTTGAGCAAGAGTTGCGGGGCATTACTGCCCGCAGCGGCGGTAACGCCGTGACGATTGTGTCCGAAGACCCTAACGATTCGTTGAGCGCCGGCATTACCGCCGAGCATGGTTCAACTGGTGTTACGGAAGGCGGACACGGACTTGTGCGACGGCTGTTTGCAACCAGTGAGGAAGTGGCGCTTGCTGCTTCAATCACACCGCCCTTTGTGTTGGGCCATGACAGCGATGCGCAACTCATCTACCAGCGCAGTGCAAACTCCAGCGGTCTCGTACTACGCGAGAACGACGGACTCACAATCAAGAATCTGACCAACAGCAACGTCGGCACTGTTAGCTACGTGTTCGAGTTTGAAGATCAGCCGGCGTAAAGAAGGTGACTCATGGCTCTGGCAGGTGATTCAATCCTGGTGACTCCAGGTTCTGGTGCAACGGTTGCGACCCATACCGTTTCGTCCAAGGAACATCAGGTAGTGATGTTCGCCGATCAGACCGGCCACATCTGGGGTTCCAAGCCGCTCTACTACTTTCGTGTTCCGTTTCAGGTTCACGTCGGCGCTGCCAATACGAAGCATTGGGATTTGTTCAATGCTGACGCCTCACTAATCGTGCGCGTAGTCAGCACCATAATGATTCCTGACACGGTTACAGCCGTGACAGGGCAAATGTTTGATTGGAACATGTCTCGCACTACGGCAGTCGGCACAGGCGGCACTGCGCTAACAGCATGGTTGCCAGATTTGAATCAGACCGCCTTGGACGCGGACATTACCTGCCGCGCCAAACCAACAGGCGGTGCAACGAATTCTACCATTTTGACGCAATGGCAGATGAATTCAGAAGAAACCAATACCAACTCACAGCTAGTGGCTTCATTAGGCGGCTATGAGGCAATGCCAGAACCATTACGACCTGTGAATGGCGGGCAGGGCATTGTCCTTCGTCAAAATCAGGGTTTGGAAATGCTGCAAGTCACTGCGGCCTCTGCGGGAAACAGTGCTTTCTTGATTGGATTTACTGTGGAGTAACCTCGTGTGTCGCTACTCCTACTACTCAATCAGATACCGCCGACCAATGTCTCGCTGAATGCAGTTTCGGCAGCGTGGTCAACAGTAGCGCCAACAGTCCGACGCGGAACGTCTCTCTCGCTTAGCCCGCTCAGTCGGACAATCTCAGTCGTCACTCCTACCATCACGGTAGGACGCTCGCTAAGCCTCTCACCGATTAGTCGCACGATCTCGGTTGTCGCTCCGACAGTCCGAGTTGGGACATCGCTTGCGTTGACTCCTGTCACCGCTGCCTGGTCTGTTGTCGCCCCGACCGTCTCAGCCAACACGCAAGTCTCGTTTGCTCCGCTAGTCGTCTCGACGCAGGCGGTTGCACCGAGCATCACGGTTGGAACCACGCTCGCACCTAATGTGCTGGTTGTGGCCTCTTCGCTCACTCAGCCTACGATCACTCGCGGCATCAACCTTACGTTGACACCGCTTGTCGTTCAGGCAACGTCTGTCGCGACTACGATCACTCGCGGCGTTGAAGTGACGTTGACCCCGGCTGATGCTCACTGGTCGGTGGTTGCTCCTGCGGTCACGAGTGGAACAACGCTTAGCCTGGCACCGCTGGTTGTGGCGACAAGCATCGTTGCTCCTGCGATTACGTTCGCCACGGATCACAACGTATCGCTTGCTCCGCTTGTTGTCAGTGTGACTTCGGTCGCACCAACAATCACAGTCGGACGCACACTTCAACTCAGTCCGCTTAGTGTTGCATTCTCTAGTCCACTGCCTAGCATCACGCGGGGTGTGGCTCTCGCGCTTTCACCAGCGGTCATCAGTTCGGCGATTATCGCGCCAGCGATTAGTCGCGGTGTATCTGCGACACTCACGCCGCTCGTACTGACGTTCACGCCAGTCGCTGTCACTCTTGGTGACATCACGACAATCGTCCTCAATCCGCTCGTCGTATCAATGACGTTCGGTTTGCCGTTGCTCACCGTAGAAGCCGGCGTTCACCCCTTCTTCTTTGAGTTTCTCCGCTCTGTGAACGTCGAGTTTCCGAAACGTCGAAGGAATCGGTTTGTGATGCCAATCGTGAACCAGTATCCAATCGCGTTTGTGTTCGACCGGCAGGAACGATTGAAACTGGAGAGTTAATATGGCCGGTCAAATTCATCAGTTCGACATTGGTACTGAGTTCATCTTTGAGTTCAGAGACCAAGACGCCATTCTCCCTCTCGATGACGCCACTCTGATCGAAGTCATCTTTCGCAAACCGGGTGCTCCGAACGTCACTAAGGAACCAACCTTGGTGACAGATGGTTCCGATGGATTGGCCCGCTACATCGCCCTCGAAAATGATCTCGATGTAACCGGCAAGTGGCGAGCACAGGGTCACGTCATTAAACCTTCCGGCGAGTGGCACTCTACAGAAGCCGAGTTCACGGTCTATCCGAACTTGGATTAACGGTGGTCGAAAGATCGCCACTCTCAGGCCGGTGATCTTTTATGAGTTCGATTTACGACGAGCTACGCGCGTCAATCGCGGACGGTCTCAAGAACCGTACATTGACAAGCTGCTCACGATGGGCTGCTCGTCGCAGAATCATGGGCGGCGAATTCGCCGGACCATATTCGGATTGTAAGCATCCGTGGGTCAGAGAGATGCACGACAGTTGGGCACCGTTCAACTGGGTAATGAAGGGCGCACAAGTCGGATGCACCGAAGTCGCCATCAACCGAGCGCTCTACACGATTGACAAGCTGCACCGGGACGTGATGTACGTCCTGCCCACCACGAAGAACGCCAGCAAGTTCAGCAAGGGTCGTTTTGGTACTGCTCTTGCTCTGAGTCCCTATCTCAAGGGTCTCTTCACTGACACGAACTCGGTGGACCTCAAGCAGGCCGGGGCCAACTGTCTCTACATCAGTGGCTCACGAGGCGACAGCAACCTCAAGTCGGTGCCTGTCTCCGAACTCGTTCTCGACGAGTTGGACGAAATGGACAAGTGGGCGATCAGTCTAGCGCTGACTCGTCTTCAAGGTCATACCGAGAAGCACGTCTTCGGTCTCTCGACTCCCACCATTCCTAATCGTGGCATCCACGAGCAGTTCAAGAATAGCACCCAAGAACATTTTGTGTTCCCGTGCCCAAGCTGCTCGCGGCAAATCCACCTAACGTGGCCAGACAACATTGAAATCCTCGGCGAAAGCCTGATCGACCCGAAAATCAAAGACTCCTATCTCAAGTGCCATCTCTGCAATGCTCGTCTTGAGCATCTCGACAAGCCTAACTTTCTAAAGCATGCGACATGGGTCTCCATGAATCCCAACGGGATCAAGGAGCACCGAGGCTTCCACGTCTCGCAGATGTACAGCTTCACGATGAGTCCTGCGGAACTCGTCTATTTCTACTTCAAAGGCTTCGGCAGCGAGTGGGACGCCAAACAGTTCCACAATTCGCAGCTAGGCGTGCCATTCATCAGTGACGGAGCACAAGTCACTGACGAGATGATCGACCGTTCTATTCGTAACCATACGAAGAACGATGACCGACCAGTGGTTGGCGGTGAGAAGATCATCACGATGGGCGTGGATCAAGGCGACTGGAGCTACTACGAAATCTGCGAGTGGACGATTGAGAGCTTCGGCCTCGATCTGAATGCAACGTCGCAATGCAAAGTGATTTGCGAAGGCAAGTTCTGGCGAGAAGACTTCGACCGTGAACTCAATCGACTAATGCGTGAGTGGCAAGTCCTCACGTGCGTCATCGACGCTGACCCCTTCGGCCTTGAAGCTCGACGATTCGCTCGTCGCTTCCCTGGCCACGTCTATCTCTGCCGCTATCGCAGCGGAGTGACGGCACGGGAGATCGCGATCACCGATGACGAAGACGGCGCACCGATCATCACAGTGGATCGCTCCAACTGGATGAGTGCGGCTTTGGGACGGTTCAAAAACAACCCGTCTCGGATTTGGTTACCCGCTGATGTGTCGCATGAATACCGCGAGCACGTCAAGAACCTCGTCGGCACGTACAAGCAAGACGAGGAGTTCGGCAATCCGGTCTATGTCTATGAAGACATCGGACCAGATCACTTCGGACATGCCCGCTGCTATGCGGAGATCGCGTTGCCGCTGGTGGCAGTGCAAATGACCAACAAGGATGTCAAGGCGTTCCTATGACTTTGTATCAAACGCGAATCATCGACAGCCGGCATCCCAACTTCCTGTCGAACGTAGGTGACTGGGAGAAGTGGCGACTGACCTACCGGGGTGGGGAAGAGTTTCGCAACAAGTACCTCGAACAATTTACTAACCGCGAAGATCGACAGGACTTTGAAGCCCGCAAGCGAGTGACTCCTATTCCGAGTTACGCGAAAGCGGCCATCAACGACATCCGTAACTCGATCTTCCAGCGGATGCACGACATCACACGTCGAGACGGCAGCAAAGCTTATCAACGAGCGATTGCTGGCTTGGATGACGGAGTAGATCGTCGTGGATCAACGATGAATTCGTTCCTCGGCATCAAATGCCTGACGGAACTTCTGGTGATGGGGCGAGTCGGCGTCTGCGTCGATTCCCCGGTAGTTGAAGGTGCTACGCTCGCCGACGCCAAGGGCGCTCGGCCGTATCTCTACAGCTATCAAGTTGAAGACATTCTCAACTACTCATGCACCAAGCCTGACGAGCCGAGTGAGTTCCAATCCGTGTTGCTTCGCGACACGTGCATGGACTACGACCAACGCACCATGCTGCCGCTTGGAACCTTCCAGCGGCTGCGGATGATGTGGATCGACAAAGAGACTGGCTTCGTCAATGTGCAGTTCTACAACGCAGCCGGCGATCCAATCGACAGCTACGGGAACACATCAGGCCCGGTGCAACTCGAACTCACGAAGATTCCCTTCGTACTATTCGACGTTGGTGACTCGCTCATCAAGGATGTCTGTAACCACCAAGTTACGCTTCTGAATCTGATCTCCAGTGACGTGAACTTCGCGCTCAAGGCGAACTTTCCGTTCTACGTCGAGCAACGCGACATGCGTGCGGTCGGCAGCCACTTGAAGGTCGCTGCTAACCCGGATGGCACCGCCACAACTGGTGGCCAAACATCCCACGACAACGAGATCAAGGTCGGTGCCACGCAAGGTCGGTTCTACGACATCAAAGCGAACGCACCAGCCTTCATCAATCCGTCGCCCGACCCGCTCAAGGCGTCGATGCAGTTGCGAGCCGAAATCGCAACCGAGATTCGACGCTTGGTCAACCTTCGAGTTGAAGGCATGGCAGAACGAGCCAGCGCCGAGAGCAAGGCAATGGACAACCAAGGGCTGGAAGCTGGTCTCAGCTTCATCGGCCTGGTCCTGGAGAGTGGCGAACGCAAGATCGCCGAACATTGGGCCGCGTTTGAGGATCGAGTCGAAACCCGCCGCAAGGTGGCCACGATCAAGTATCCCGACCGCTATAGCCTCAAGACCGATGCTGATCGCATCGACGAGGCCACTAAGCTCTCCAAGCTGATGTACACGGTGCCGGGCCAGACAGTGAAGAAAGAGATCGCCAAGATCATCAAAGATTCGCTGCTCGGTGGCAAGGTCAACGTGGAAACCATCTCGACAATCAATTCAGAGATCGACAATTCGGACTATACGACTAGCGATCCTGAGACGATTGTTCTGGCCGTCGAGAACGGCCTATGCGGTGACCAAACCGCTTCTATGGCACTGGGCTTTGACGAGAACGAATACTTGCAAGCTCAGAAGGATCACGCCGCTAAAGCCAAGCGTGTTGCTGAGGCGCAAGCCAGCGTCAAGCCGGACCCAGGAGCACGGGGCGTCGATTCACTTTCGACCGATCCCAAGTCTGCTCCGAAAGAGAAGGCCGCCAGTCGGGATAAGTCCCTACAAAGTGACAATCAGAAGCGTGTTCGTGGCAACGGCCGCTTTCCCAAGGAGTAAGCAATGTCAGCAGTTCAAGTGGTGAAAGAATCGTTGCCAGGTTTCATGGCAGGTAATGGGACAGTCGGCGGAACGCCGGCTCAACTCACGACCATTGCGTTTCCAATCACCAAGCACGTCGTTGTCCAGGCTGCATCTGGCAATGGCAGTACGGTCAGCGTGGGGCCAGCCTCAGCGCAAGCCGCAAACGGATACATCCTGGCAGCGGGCGAGAGCACGCCGCCGATTTACGTGGACGATACGTCCAAAGTGTGGGTCGTCGGGGGTGCCGCCGACCAGGATTACAACTGGATCGCAAACTAAGGAATCAAATCAATGGGTATTCTCGCCGACCTTCTTGCCGCCCCGCTCACGTACAGCAACACGCCTGGTGTTGGCCGACACGTGTATCGGAACCTGGAAGACATCCTTCGCACGTATGGTGACTTTGACTATCCGAGTGGTTTCAACACCGGGAACGAAGTTCAAGGTATCGCTGTTCACTCCGGCACAGTCAGCGGTGGCACGTTCACCTTGACTCCTCAAGTGACTGGTGCCGTTGCAACTGGCAACATCAACCACAACGCCAACGCTGCCACGATTCAGACCGCTATCGACACCGCAATGACTGGTGTCGCTGGTTACGTTGCCGGACATCTGGCAATCACTGGTGGACCTCTCACCACGACCCCGCTGGTTCTCACCTACAGCGGTGCCTCGGTCGATGCGACCAACTACGCCCTGGTTGTGGGTGACGGTGCTCTGCTCACTGGTGGTGGCACGCTCGGTGCGATCACGCAGACGACCGCTGGTCAATCTGCCCGCGCTGCTTGGGCCTTCCTCAAAGTGGCTGGCATCATCACCAGTGCTCCGCCGGATCAAGGCAGTTCTGGCACTCCAACTGTTGGCTCTGGCCGTGGGCAGTTCCCGTTCAAGCTCAACAACGACACCGTGATCGCTCTCATCGAAGAGGCGGCTTCCAAGGACGGTGGAATCGCGGCTGTGAAGACTTCCCTTCTGACCGCACTCCGCTTGCCGTAAGAGGTTTGACCCGTGGAGATCACAAAAGAATCAGTGCCTGGATTGCTACATGGGCACCAGGCTGCCGGCACTTCGCGGATTCGTCTCACTGATCTGGACATTCCAGTTCACAAAGGCGTGCTGATGCGATGCCCCGGATCGGAAGACGCGGGCGGTGGCAATACGGCACCCGTTTGGGTCGGTGGCAACGGCGTAACAGCCGATTCAGCCGCGACCGGCGGCATCCCAATCCTGCCAGGCGATTCGCTCTTCGTGCCGATTGAGCGGCCGATGTCGCTCTTCATCATCTCGACCGATGCGGACCAAGACGTTGCGTGGATCGGACTATGAGCATCATTTACATCAGCAGTAGGGGCGTGGCTGGCCCACAAGGCATTCAAGGCGACCCCGGTGCCGGTGTAATCAATTGGCTCGGCGTTTGGGACAGCGGCACTACTTACGAAATCAACGATGCTGTTTCCTACCAAGGAAGCAGCTACATCTGCCTCGTTCAGCATTCCAACCAAGTTCCTCCGAACCCGACCTATTGGGGCGTGCTCGCGGAAGTTGGTGACACAGGTGCAACCGGCCTGACCGGCGACACTGGTCTTGGAATCACCTGGCTTGGCGACTGGGACAGCGGTGACCCATACGTCGTCAACGATGCAGTGGTCTTGGATGGCACGAGTTACATCTGCATCCAGGATCATACGAATCAACAACCGCCGAATGTCGC
>Ga0208185_1000157_pt1 | contig 44573 bp, 43 predicted proteins | sample EasRivMeERMLT700_FD_187532 | JGI IMG/M metagenome (GOLD analysis project Ga0208185, IMG submission 187532) | Soil microbial communities from meander-bound floodplain in the East River, Colorado, USA - East River MetaG ERMLT700 (SPAdes) (version 2) | ecosystem: Environmental > Terrestrial > Soil... | reverse complement strand
GGTGACGCCGGCGAGGTCCACGCCCAGCTTCGCCGCCGCGGCGACGATCTCGCGCGCGTCGCCGACGCCGCAGCCGAACTTGCCGGAGAGCGGCCAGTCGGCTCCGATATTGGGGGTGGCGAACCGCAGATATTGCTTGGCGTCGGGCTTGACCTCGTGGATGCGCCTGACCTCGTCCACGCTGTCGACCACGTACCACTCCACCCCCTTGGCCGCGGCGTATGCGACCGCTTCGCGCGACTTCATCGGGTTGGAGTAGAAGATTTCCGCCGCCGGCACGCCGAGCCCGAGCAGCAGGTCGAGCTCGGCGGTCGAGGCGATCTCGAAGCCCGCGCCCTCCTGGACCAGCGCTTTCAGCACGCGCCGGTCGGGGTTCGCCTTGACCGCGTAGTGCGGGCGCACGCGCGGCATGGCCGCGCGGAAGCGCCGGATCTTCGAGCGCACGATGGCGGTGTCGAGGATCAGGAAAGGCCGGGAGTACTTCTGACGTGCCGCCTCGCGCACGAGCTCGAAGTCGAGGCTGACCTCGGCATGGGTATCGAAACGAGCGTCGTGTGACTGATGCTGCGGCGACTGTTGCTGCTTGAGTACTGCGGCGGATTGTCGGTGTGTGATGCTACTACTGCGGTCCCCCATCAAAGTCTCCTCGCATCAAGAACTAAGTTTCAGGAATGTCTCGGACGACAACATCGTCGGCCGGACGCGGGTTCCTTTTGCTTGTCATGATGACCTCCTTGTCCTCGTTGAATCCAAAAAGAAAAAAACTTGAGCGGAGTATAGGGACATGACCCCGCCTGTCAAGACCTCCGGGAAAAATTTTTGGTTTTTCTACGGGTCCTAAATGCGCGGCAAGGTGACGCCTTTTTGGCCCTGGTACTTGCCGCCGCGGTCGCGGTAGGAAGTTTCGCAAACCTCGTCGGACTCCAGGAAGATCACCTGCGCCACGCCCTCGTTGGCGTAGACGCGCGCCGGCAGCGGCGTGGTGTTCGAGAACTCCAGCGTCACATGCCCTTCCCATTCCGGCTCGAGCGGCGTCACGTTGACGATGATCCCGCAGCGCGCGTAGGTGGACTTTCCCAGGCAGATGGTGAGCACGTTGCGCGGGATGCGGAAGTACTCGACGGTGCGCGCGAGCGCGAACGAGTTGGGCGGGATGATGCACACCTCGCCGCGGTAGTCGACGAAGTTCTTCTCGTCGAAGCTCTTCGGGTCGAGGATGGTCGAGTTAATGTTGGTGAAGATCTTGAATTCGGTCGAGCAGCGCACGTCGTAGCCGTAGCTCGAGGTGCCGTAGGAGACGATCTTTTTCCCTTCAAATGCCTTGACTTGGCCCGGCTCGAAGGGCTCGATCATGCGCTTCTCGGCCGCCATGCGGCGGATCCATTTATCGGACTTGATGGTCATGGCCTATGATACGGCGCATGCGGGCAGAAGCCGTGGTCGGGTGTGCCCTGATCGCCCTGGCGGGACTCGTCCCGCCGCCCTCCATTGCGGCGGGCGAGCCGCCTTTCACCGAAAACGAAATCCGCGCGATCCTGGCCCACGGCCCCTGGCCGGCGCCGGCGACGAGCGATCCGAGCAACCGGGTCTCGGGCCGGCGCGACGCGATCGAGCTCGGGCAGCGGTTGTTCTTCGAGTCGCGCCTCTCCGTCAACGGCAAGTTCTCGTGCGGCACTTGCCACGTGCCGGAGCGGAACTGGACCGACAACCGCGTCCGCGGCGTAGCGGCGGCGCAAGTCGACCGCAACACGCCCACTCTGATGAACGTCCGTCTTGGCCTGTGGTACGGCTGGGACGGCGGCGCCGACAGCCTGTGGTCGCAAAGCATCCGGCCGATCCTCGACCGGCGCGAGCTCGGCGCCACCCCGCGGCACGTCGCGGACCTCATGCGCAAGGATGAGGAGCTGGCGTGCCGCTATCGCCGCGCCTTCGGCGCTCCGCCCTCGCCCACGGACGACGAAGAAGTCCTGGTCAATGTGGGCAAGATCCTGGCCGCGTTCCAGGAGACCTTCGAGACCCCGCCGACGCCGTTCGACCGCTTTCGCAATGCGCTGGCACGCGGCGAGCCCCTCAAGGCGGGGCTCTACTCCGAGGCGGCCCAGCGCGGGCTGAGGATCTTCGTCGGCAAGGGCAGCTGCTCGAGCTGCCACAGCGGTCCGAACTTTTCCAGCGGCGAGTTCCGGAACAACGGCTTCTCCGCGGACGCCGGGCGGGTCGAAGGACTGAAGGCGGTGAAGGCCAGCCGCTTCAACCTGGCCGGACCTTACAACGACGACCCGCTAAGGCGTGTGCACGCCGTGCAGGAACCCGAGGCAGGGGCCTTCAAGGTTCCCACGCTGCGACACCTGATGCTGACCGCCCCCTACGGCCACGACGGCAAGCGCGAAACGCTGGCCCAGGTGGTGCGCCACTACTCGGAAAAAGGGTCGGCGGCCTTGCCGGCGTTGAAGCTCAGTGCAGCCGAGCAAACTGACCTCGTCGTATTCCTCGAGTCGGTAAGCACGCTAAGCAATCCCTGGCGCCCCGAGGACCACGCGCGCTGCCAGTAGATCAGGTGTTTTGCACCACGATATTCGGGAATTTGGACGTCATGTCGCGCTGCGATTCCGCGATCTTGACCGCGCAGCGCCGCGCGATGCGGCGGTAGATCTCGGCGACCTTGCCGTCGGGGTCCGAGACCACGGTCGGCTTGCCCGAGTCCGCGTGGCTGCGGATCGCCTCGTCGAGCGGTAGCTGGCCGAGAAGCTCCGTCTTGTACTCGCGCGACATGCGCTCGGCGCCGCCCGTGCCGAAGATGTGGCTCTCGTGGCCGCATTTCGGGCAGACGTGCGACGACATGTTCTCCACCACGCCGAGGATCGGGATGCCGACCTTCTCGAACATCTTGAGGCCCTTGCGCGCGTCGATGAGCGCGATGTCCTGGGGCGTGGTCACGATCACGGCGCCCGTGACCGGCACCTTCTGGGCGAGGGTGAGCTGGATGTCGCCGGTCCCCGGCGGCAGGTCCACCACCAGGTAGTCGAGGTCGCGCCAGTTCGTGTCCTTGAGCAGCTGCTCGAGCGCCTGGGTCACCATCGGGCCGCGCCAGACCATCGGCGTGTCGATGTCGATCAGGAAGCCGATCGAGCTCGCCTGCAGCCCGTGGCCTTCCATCGGCTCGATGCGCTTGCCGTCTTTGGACTCCGGGCGCCCGGCAATGCCGAGCATCATCGGCTGCGACGGCCCGTAGATGTCGGCATCGAGCACGCCGACCGAGGCGCCTTCCGCGGCGAGCGCCAGCGCGAGATTCACGGCGGTGGTCGACTTGCCGACCCCGCCCTTGCCCGAGGCGACGGCGATGATGTTCTTGATTCCCGGAACCAGCTTCACCCCGCGCTGCACGGCATGCGACACCACCTTCGACGACACTTTCACCGACACGGTGCCCGCGCCCGCCGCCTTGAGCGCCTGCGTCACCTGGCGGCGGATCGGCTCGTGCTGGCTCTTGCCGGGATAGCCGAGCTCGATCTCGAGCGCGACATCGTTCCCCGAGACCTTGATGTTTCGCGCCGAGCGGCCGCTGACGTAGTCCTTGCCGGTGTTGGGATCGACGAGCTGGCGGAGCGCGTCCTGAACGCTGCCTTCATTCACGGACATGGTTGAAGTGTAAGCTAAAATCGCCGTCCTTCATGATCGCCCGGAACACTCCACGAAAGCTCTTTGTCACCACCGCGTTGCCCTATGCGAACGGCCCGTTCCACATCGGCCACATCATGGAATACATCCAGGCCGATATCTGGGTCCGTTTCCAGCGCATGCAAGGGCACGAGGTGCATTTCGTCGGCGCCGACGATTCACACGGCGCGCCGATCATGCTGGCCGCCGAAAAAGCCGGACAGTCGCCCGAGGCCTTCATCGGCGCGATCCAGAAGGGCCGCAAGCCCTACCTGGACGGCTTTCACATCAGCTACGACAACTGGCATTCAACCCACTCGCCGGAAAACACCGAGCTGTCGCAGGACATCTACCGGAAGCTGAAGGCGGCCGGCTTCGTCTACCACAAGCCGGTCGAGCAATTCTTCGACCCGGTGAAGGGCATGTTCCTCGCCGACCGCTACCTCAAAGGCGAATGCCCGAACTGCGGTGCGAAGGACCAGTACGGCGACGCCTGCGAGAACTGCAGCACCGTGTATTCCGCGACCGAGCTGAAGAATCCCTATTCCGCGCTTTCGGGCGCCAAGCCGGTGCTCAAGACCTCGCAGCACTTCTTTTTCAAGCTTTCCGACCCGAAGTGCAAGAGCTTCATCAAGGGGTGGCTGGAGCAGCCAGGTCGGCTCCAATCTCAGGTGGTAAACAAAGCAAAGGAGTGGCTCGAAGGCACCGGCCCGGGAGGTAAAGAGCAGGCGCTCGCCGACTGGGACATCTCGCGCGACCCGCCCTACTTCGGCATCCGCGTGCCGGACATCAAGGAAGAGAAGTACCTGTATGTGTGGCTCGACGCGCCGATCGGGTATCTCGCCAGCCTGAAGAATTACTGCGCCAGGAAAGGCATCGACTTCGAAGCCTTCCTGCAGGACCCGAGGACCGAGCAGGTCCACTTCATCGGCAAGGACATCATCTACTTCCACACGCTGTTCTGGCCGGCGATGCTGGAGTTCGCGGGCAAGCCCTACAAGGTGCCCGACCACGTCTACGTGCACGGCTTCATCACCGTGTCGGGCGACAAGATGTCCAAGTCGCGCGGCACCGGGATCGATCCGTTGCGCTACTTGAAGCTCGGCATGAACCCCGAGTGGCTGCGCTACTACATCGCCGCGAAGCTCAACGCCAACGTCGAGGACCTCGACTTCAACCCCGACGATTTCCTCACGCGAGTGAACGCGGACCTGGTCGGCAAGTACGTGAACATCGCGGCGCGCGCGGCGAGCTTCATCACGAAGGGGTTCGGCGGCGAGCTTCATCCATCAAATGATGTAAGCCCCGCCCTGACGTCGGCCGGCCTGATCGCGCAAGCGTACGAGCAGCGCGAGTTCGGCAAGGTGATCCGCGAAGCGATGCGGATCGCGGACCTCGTCAACCGGCGCTACGACCAGCACAAGCCCTGGGAGCTGGCAAAGGACCCGGCGAGGCGCGAGGAGCTGCAGCGCGTTTGCAGCGACGCGATCCACGCGTTTTTCGTGCTCACGGTGGTCCTGGCGCCGATCCTCCCCGCAACCGCAGCGCGCGTTGCGCGGGAGCTGTTCGGGTTCAAACGCGATTTCGTCTGGGGAGACGCGAAAGCGCTTCCGCAGCGCATCGCGCCATTCAAGCACCTGATCACCCGCGTCGAGGAAGCGCAGCTCGACGCTTTGTTCGAACCGCCGCAGGAGAAGGCCGTGGAGCAGACGATCACGATCGACGACTTCAACAAGCTCGACCTGCGGGTGGCGCGCATCGCGCGCGCCGAGCAGGTCGACGGCGCCGACAAGCTGGTCAAGCTGACGCTGGAGCTCGGCGACGGCACGCGCACCGTGTTCGCCGGGATCAAGTCCGACTACGCGCCGGAGAAGCTCGAGGGCCGCCTGGCGGTGCTGGTGGCGAATCTCGCGCCGCGCAAGATGAAGTTCGGCGTCTCGGAGGGGATGGTGCTCGCCGCGTCGGGGGACGGGCCGGGCATTTTTCTCGTTTCGCCCGATGCCGGGGCCCGGCCGGGCATGCGCGTAAAATGAGCGGTCGCGGCTCGAGGGCCGCCTAAAGGGGGAGTTCCGTTTGGATAGCGCCGGCCGCACGCTGGTCTGCAGCGTCCTGTTTCTGGACATCGCCGACTACTCGCAGAAGCCGGTCGCCGAGCAGCTGCAGCTCAAGCAGTCCTTCAACCAGGCCCTGGGGGTCGCGCTCGAGCACGTGGCGCCGCGCGATCGCATCATCCTCGACACCGGCGACGGCGCGGCGATCACGTTCATGGGCGATCCCGAGGACGCGCTGTTCGCCTCGATGGCGATGCGCGATCTGGCCAGCGGCGTGCCGGTGCGCAGCGGCGTCAACCTCGGCCCGGTGCGGCTGGTGAAGGACCTGAACGGGCAGATGAACATCATCGGCGACGGCATCAACGTCGCGCAGCGCGTGATGAGCTTCTCGCGGCCCGGGCAGCTCCTCGTCTCGCGCTCTTTCTACGAGGTCGTGTCCTGCCTGTCGCGCGACTACGCAAGCCTGTTCCGCCACGAGGGCTCGCGCACCGACAAGCACGTGCGCGCGCACGAGGTCTACGCCGTGGTCGGCGCCACGCCCGCGCCGCGGCGCGTGGACGAAGCCGAAGCCCGCAGCGAAAGCACGCCGCCCGGCGCGGCCGGCTGGCTCGCGGGCGTCGGCCCGTTCGGCCTGCGCCGCTCCGCGCTGGCCGCGGCGCCGCTCGCTTTTGTCCTGATCGTCGCCAGCGGCGGCGTTGCGCGCGCGCTGATGCCCGCCGACACCGCGGTCAAGCCCGCGCCGCCGAAGCCGGCGGCGGCCAAGCCCGCCGCGCCAGCGGCTCCCGCTGCGGGAAGCGCGGCTCCCGCTGCGGGAAGTGCGCCTCCCATTGCGGGAGGCGGTGCGGCCGTGATCGAGGAGCCGCCCAAGCCGAAGAAGCAGGTCGTTGCCCGCGCGGAGAAGCCGGAAAAAGCGGTGTCCGCAAAGTCTCCGGGGCGCCTCGAGCTCGCCGTCGCCCCCTGGGGCGAGGTGCTGGTCGACGGCAAGAGCCGCGGCCTGAGCCCGCCGCTGCGCGTGCTCGAAGTCACGCCCGGCCCGCATACGGTCGAGATCCGCAATTCCACATTCCCTGCGCACGTGGCGCGCATCGAGGTCAAGCCCGGGGAAGCGGTGAGGATCCAGCACCGTTTCCGTTGATGGGCCGGGCGCTCTTCCTCCTGCTGTTCCTCGTCCTGGCGGGTTGCGCCCAGTTCGACCAGCTGGTGGTGGCGACCAAGGCCCGGGTCACCCTGGTCGAGGGGCTGCGCCAGTTCGACGCCGGCGATCACGTCACGTCGGCGAAGACCCTGGCGAGCGCGCTCGAGATGGGATTGAGCGACAAGGGCCGCGCCACGGCGCACAAGCATCTCGCCTTCATCCACTGCACGGCCGGCCGCGAGCGCCAGTGCCGCGAGGAGTTCCGCAAGGCGCTCGCCGCGGACCCCGCGACCCGGCTGGACGCGGCTGAGGCCGGCCATCCGGTGTGGGGACCGATCTTCCGCACCCTGAGCGGCAGCGCCGCGCTCGAGGCCGGGCTGAAGCAGTACGAGAGCGGCGATTATGCGGAGTCGGCGAAGAATCTGCAGGGCGCGATCGACCTTGGCGTCTCGGACAAGCAGCGCGCCAACGCCCACAAGCATCTCGCCTTCATCCATTGCACGGCCAGCCGGGAACGCCAGTGCCGCGAGGAGTTCCGCAAGGCGCTCGCCGCCGACCCGGCGCTGCAGCTCGACGCCGCGGAAGCCGGCCACCCGGTGTGGGGGCCGATCTTCCGCTCGATGAACGGGCCTTCGGCGCTCAGCGCCGGCCTCAAGCAGTACGAGAACGGGAATTACGAGGAATCGGCGAAGAACCTGCAGGTGGCGATCGACCTCGGGGTGCCGGAGAAGCTGCGCGCCAACGCGCACAAGCATCTCGCGTTCATGCATTGCTCGTCCAACCGCGAGCGGCAGTGCCGCGACGAGTTCCGCAAGGCGCTCGCCGCCGACCCGTCGACGCAGCTCGAGGAGGCGGAGGCCGGGCACCCGGTGTGGGGGCCGATATTCCGGTCGCTGAAGGCGGCCCGCTAGCGCCGTAAGCGGTCGGGTTAAGCTCTCGGCATGGAGCAACCTCAGCTCGGCCGCTACGTGATCGATTCCGAGATCGGCCGCGGCGCCATGGGCGTGGTGTTCAAGGCGACCGACTCGGTGCTGCAACGGACCGTCGCAGTGAAGACCGTGAACATGGCGCTGGAGAAGGACCACGCCGACAAGTACGAGGCGCGCTTCTACCAGGAAGCGCGCGCCGCCGGCGGGCTGAACCACCCCAACATCGTCACCGTGTACGACGCCGGCAAGGCGGGCGACGTGGTGTACATGGCGATGGAGTACATCCAGGGCGTGGAGCTGCGCACGCTGTTCATCGAGGGCCAGCCGATGGGCGTCCCCCAGGCGCTGTCGATCGCCGCGCAGGTCGCCGAAGGCCTCGGCTACGCGCACCAGCAGGGCGTCGTGCACCGCGACATCAAGCCGGCCAACATCATGGTGGTCGCCGAGGGGCCGGTGAAGATCACCGACTTCGGCATCGCGCGCATGCGCGCCTCGGCCGACCTCACGCAGACCGGCGTGATGCTCGGCTCGCCGAAGTACATGTCGCCCGAGCAGGTGATCGGCAAGCGCGCCGACCACCGCTCGGACATCTTCTCGCTCGGCGTGATCCTCTACGAGATGCTGACCGGCGCGGCGCCCTTCAGCGGCGAGAACGTCACCGCCCTCATGTACCAGATCGTCAACTTCGCGCCGCCCGCGCCGAGCACCATGAACCGCCAGGTGCCCGAGATGCTCGACTTCGTCGTGGCGAAGATGCTCGCCAAGCCGCTCGACGAGCGCTACCAGGACGCCCGCGAGGCGGCGCGCGACCTGCGCGAGTGCGAGCGCAGCCTGGCCGGGCCACCGGCGTCCACGCTGCCGGGGCGCCCGATCGGCCTGGCGAGCGGGATGCAGCCGGAGATGATGAGCACGCAATCCAAGGCCGTGGTGCTCGCCCAATCGGTAAACCGGACGCGCCAGCAGGACGAAAAGACGCCGGCGGAGGCGGGAGCGCCCCTCGCGCGCGGCGTGTCGCATTCCTTCGATTCGAACGAGGCCACGCAGCGGCTCGCCGCGCTCACCGGGTCGGCCACCATTCCGCAAACCGCCACGCAAGCGATCGGCGCGGTGCCGCACCCGCCGCGCGGGCGCTGGCGCCGGCGCGACTGGCTGGTGGTCGGCGGCGCCGCGCTGGCCGGGGTGATCGTGGCCGGAATCATCACGCGACGGCGCGATTGATCGGGAACTACGGCTTCAGGTAGGCGAAGCCTTCGCGCTGCTGCAGGCGAGTGACCTCGGCCACGCCGGACGCAACCCAGGTAACGTCGGCGATGAACTGATCCTTGGCGAGCTTGCGGTTGCGCAGCGTGATCTCGCAGACGTCGAAGCGCACCCCGCGCGACTTCAGCTGCTCGACCAGGTCCTCGTAGCGGTTGCCGTTCGCGTCTTTCGCGTCCTTCATCAGGAAATCGACGCCGCGCGCGTGCGCTACCACGACGATATGTGCCTTGGGGTTGACCTCGAGGTGATTGCCGATGTTGCGCAGGCCGTTGGAGGCTTGCGCAACACCTTCGCTCAGGTGGTAGACGACCTTGTCCTGCTGCGGCCCGACGCTCGCGCAGCCCGCCGCCAGGGCGAGTAGCGCGAGGACCTTCCTCACCGGCTAGCCTTTGCCGCCGCAGCTCGACGGCATCGCGTCGACCGGGTAGCCCTTGCAGTTCCAGCTCGCCTTGCCGCCCTGCAGCGCGGGCGTGAGCATGACTTCGAGCGCGTTCTTCTCGTTCCAGCCGCGGATGGCGCCGTCTTGCGACACGATCCACTTCATCTTGCCGTGCTTCGGATCGTCCTTTTCGACCGCCTTGATGCCCTCACCGGCGGTGGCAAGGCTGCCGGATTTTTCCGCCGCGCTTCCCACCTGCTGCTTCGCCGGCTCCGCGCCGGCGACCAGCGCTTGCGCGGCCTCGCGCATCTCGGCACCCTGCATTCGCGGCATGACCACGGCGACCGCCACGAACCCGATCAGGGCGAGCCCGGCGATGACCAGCAAACCAGCGCGCATTTCTTTTCTCCCCCTTTTTTTGCAGCCTTCACTACTGAAAATCAGAATACCATTTTTGACATGGCGACGCAGCGACTGCGGATCACCGGGCGCGTGCAGGGCGTCGGCTTTCGCTACGCGCTGCAAGACGAAGCGGAGAAGCTCGGTCTCGCCGGCTGGGTGCGCAACCGCAGCGACGGAAGCGTCGAGGCGCTGGCGCGGGGCTCGCCGCAGGCGCTCGAGACGCTCGCCGCCTGGGCGCGGCGCGGACCGCCGGCGGCGCGCGTGACGCAAGTGCGGGTCGAGGCGGCGCCCGATGAACCGCAAACCGAAGGCTTCGAGCTGCGCCCGACGCTCTAGGACTGCTTGCGCCGCTTGAGCGCATTGACCGCCGAGAATTGCCACGGCCGGCACGCGGCAAACAGGGCGACCGGGACGCGGCGGCGGCTCGGCAGCGCGGAGTCGGCCTCGGCCATCTCGCTGAACTCCGCGAGCAGTTGCTCGAGCTTGCGCTTGAGCGTCGCCGCCGACTCGGCGGACAGCTCGCGCGGCTCGAAGCGGATCAGCTCGAGCGGACCGTCGAAGCGCGCCTGCAGGAATTCCGCCATCGCGCGCCGTGCATAGGCCTTCTTCGCCGGTCCGCCGGCGCGCCAGAGGAAGTCGCGCGGCACCAGCAGCCGCGCGCGCTCGCGCGGTCCCCACTCGATCAGCTTCAGCTTCTCCAAGCGCGCGAACGCGATGGTGAGCTCAGTGCGCGTGATGGCGAAGCCCTCGAGGATCTCCTCGAAGCTCCAGCCGTTCAAGAGGAGCCAAAACACCGCGAGCAGCCGCTCGTCCCTGGCAAGCCCGAGCTCCTGCTCATGCGAGAGCTGCGCCGGGCCTGCGCCGCCGCCGCGGCTCATGCGCGCGATCTCGTAAAGATCGAGGTCGACCGCGGCGAGCACCTCCTCGATGCGCGAGAGGGTGAAGGTGCCGCGCGAGAACATGCGCTTCACGCTCGCCTCGGAGATCTGCAGCCGGCGCGCCAGCTCGGCGTAGGTGAGCCCGCGCGCGCGAACGCTCTTCTTGAGCGCCTCGACGAAGCGGCTGGCCGCAGGCATGCGACTTACGGTATCAGATAACGCCACCTTGCAAGCACCTGTTGCGCCGCGGCATCCGCTGCCGGAAAAATATTCTCGAATTTCAAAACCGAGGAGGAGCCAGATGACCGCTACGCGTTCTATCCCGTTGTCCGCCCTCGAGCTGAGCGCCGCGCTGCGCGACGGCCGCCCCTACGACGCTGCGCGGCTCGACCGCGTGTTGCGCGTCGACGAACACTACGGCCTGGTGGAGGTCCAGGCGAGCACGCCGTGGAGGGCGATCGCCGCATCGCTGCGCCCCGGGGATCCGCGCGCCGCGGGCACGCAGACCACGATGAGCACCGTCGGCGACAGCCTCGCGCACAATGCCGCCGGACCGGACGGACGGCCCGCAGTCCTGCACGTCGAATCGATCGCCCTGGTGACGCCGGCGGGCGAGCTGCGCCGGGCGAGCCGTACCGCGCAGCGCGAGCTGTTCGCGCTCGTGGCGGGCGGCCAGGGCTTGTTCGGCGCCCTCTACAGCGTCACCCTCGATATCGGCTCGCTTTCGCGCGCGGTCAATGATGCCGCGCAGCCCGAAGTGTTTTCGGCGCTGGAATCGCGAGGGCGTCCGCTGCGGCTTCTGCTGCCGCCCGACAAGCTCGCCGCGTTCCTCGCCGAGGCGCCCGAGCGCTGCAACGATTGGCGCATGGCGCTCGCCGGCGTCGAGGTACGCAACACCGCGCCGGAGCGCGATTCGTTCCTGTGCTGGGCGCGTCGCGACTACGCCGCGGTCACGCTGCATCTCGCCGAGCCGGCGGTGCTCGGCGCGGCGGTTCGCGCGACACAGCTGCGCCGCAGCCTGATCGACGCGGCGATCGCGCAGGGCGGCAGCTTCGCCGTGTCCTGCACCCCGGAGGCGACCCGCGCCCAGACCGAAGCGTGCTACCCGCAGCTGCGGGAGTTCCTCGCCGAGAAGCGGCGCGTGGATCCCGCGGAGCGCATCGTCAACGCGTGGTACCGCCACTATCGGAGATTGTTCGGCAATCCGTGCGTCGTGCGCTGGGCGCACGAAGCGGTTCACTAGCCACCAAAAACAAGCTCGACGTTCTCGGGGGTGAGCCACTCGCCGAGATCGGAGATGAGCTTGCTGTCGGGCCGCACGCGCCAGCCTTCGCCGAGCACGACTTCGCAGGCAGCGTTGCCGTTGCCATAGGCGACCACCACCAGGCACGCGCCGTTCCCGGTGGCGCGATAAGGCGCCAGGACCTGCTGCAGCCGCTTGGCATCGGCCCCGCCGTTCATGGAGATCTTCAGGCGGGCGGCATAGCGCGCGCGCAAAGCGTCCAGGTCGAGCAGCTCCTCGGCGAGCACGCGCAGGCCGCCGGAGAACTGGTCGTCCTGCACCCTGCCGCAAACCACGAGCAGCGCGTCTTCCTTCAGCTTCTCGCGGTGCTTCTCGAACAGCTCGTTGAACACCGAAATCTCGACCTGCGCGGTGGCGTCGTCGAGCATCACCACCATCATGCGGCCGCGGCGCGTCATCTGCGCGCGCGCCGAGACCACGATCCCCGCCATCCACACTCTTTCGCCGGGACTCAGTCTCGCGAGCGGGGTGCGCGGAAACCGGCTGAGCTCGCGCTCGTAGATCGAGAACAGGTGCGCCGAGAGGTAGAAGCCGAGCGCCGCCTTTTCCTCCAGCAGCTTCTGCCTCATATCCCAGGGCGGCGCCTCGACGGTGACGTGGGCGCCGCCGCGCGACGCCTCGGCTTCGCCGAACAGGCTCACCTGGCTCGCCTGGCGCTCGGCCTGCTCGGCGGCCTCGAACGCGCGGCCCGCGGAGGCGAGGAGGCGCGCGCGGTTCGCGTCGATCGCGTCGAACGCGCCGGCGCGCACCAGCGCCTCGAGCACCCGCCGGTTCACCATCCGCTTGTCCACCCGGCTGCAGAAATCGAATAGCGACGTGAAAGCGCCCTGCTTTCGAACCGAGGTGACGCTCTCAATGGCGGCTTGGCCCGTGCCGCGGACCGCGCCCAGGCCGTAACGGATCGTGCCGCGGTCCACCGGTACGAAGCGGTATTCCGAGGCATTGACGTCGGGCGGCAGGATCGCGAGCCCGTTCGCCAGCGCGTCCTCGTGGAACTGGCGCACCTTGTCGGTGTCGTCCATGACCGCGGAAAGGTTGGCGGCGGCGAACGCGGCCGCGTGATGCGCCTTCATGTACGCCGTCTGGTAGGCGAGCAGCGCGTAGGCCGCGGCGTGCGACTTGTTGAAGCCGTAGCCGGCGAACTTCTCCATCAGGTCGAAGAGCTGCATCGCCTTGCCGCGGGCGAGGCCTTTTTTCTGCGCCCCTTCGACGAAGCTGTCGCGCTGCAGCGCCATCTCGTCGGGCTTTTTCTTGCCCATGGCGCGGCGCAGGAGGTCGGCGCCGCCGAGCGTATAGCCGCCGATCACCTGCGCGATCTGCATCACCTGCTCCTGGTACACCATGATGCCGTAGGTCGGACCGAGGATCGGCTCGAGGCGCGGGTCGAGGTAGTCGACGCGCTTGCCGTGCTTGCGCTCGATGTACTCGGGGATCAGGTCCATCGGTCCGGGCCGATACAGCGCCACCAGCGCGATCACGTCCTCGAAGCGGTCGGGGCGCGCGCGCTTGATGAGGTCGCGCATGCCGCGCGATTCCAGCTGGAACACCGCGGTCGTGTTGCCCGACGAGAGCAGCTTATAGGTCGCCGTGTCATCGAGGGGCACGCCGGCGAGTGAAAAAGTTTTTTCTCCCAAACCCCGGACATGACGCTCGGCCCAGTCCAGGATGGTGAGCGTGGTGAGGCCGAGGAAGTCGAACTTCACCAGCCCGATCGCCTCGACGTCGTCCTTGTCGAGCTGCGAGATCACGTGAGCGCCCTCGGCGGCGTACAGCGGGCAATAGTCAGTCAGGCGACCCGGTGCAATAAGCACGCCGCCGGCGTGCATGCCGACGTTGCGCACCAGGCCCTCGAGCTTCTCCGACAGCGCGAGCAGCTCGCGCACCTCGTCCTCGTTCCTCTCGCGCTCGACGAGCAGCGGCTCCATCTTGCGCGCGTCGCCGAGCGTGATGGCCTTTCCGGGCTGCACCGGCACCAGCTTCGCGAGCTGGTCGCAGAAGCTGTAGGGCAGGTCGAGCACCCGGCCGCAGTCGCGCAGCACGGCGCGCGCCGCCATGGTGCCGAAGGTGGCGATCTGCGAGACGCTCTCCGCGCCGTATTTCTGCCGCACGTAATCGATCACGCGGTCGCGGCCGTCCTGGCAGAAGTCGATGTCGAAGTCGGGCATCGAGACGCGCTCCGGATTGAGGAAGCGCTCGAACAGGAGGTCGTATTTCAGCGGATCGAGGTCGGTGATGCCGAGCGAATAGGCGACCAGCGAGCCCGCGCCCGAGCCGCGCCCCGGCCCGACCGGCACGCCATTTTGCTTCGCCCAGTTGATGAAGTCGGCCACGATCAGGAAGTAGCCGGCGAACCCCATCTGGATGATGGTCCGCAGCTCGAATTCGAGTCTTTCCGTGTTCTGCAAGCCGCGCTTCTGCAGCCCGGCGTGCGCCTGTTGCCGCAGGTAGTCCTCGACGCTCACGCCCTGCGGCGTCGGAAACGCCGGCAGGCGGCTCCTGCCGAGCTCGATGGCGAGGTTGCAGCGGCGCGCGATCTCGATCGAGTTCTCGAGCGCCTGCGGGATGTCGGCGAAGAGGCGCGCCATCTCCTCCTGCCGCTTGAAGTACTGCTCGGGCGTAAAGCGCCGCGGGCGGCGCTGGTCGCCGAGGATATGGCCGGTGGCGATGCAGACGCGCGCTTCGTGAGCCCGCCAGTCGTCCGGATCGAGGAACTGCACCGGGTGCGTCGCCACCACCGGCAGCCCGAGCCGCGATGCGAGCGCGACCGAGCGCGCGAGCAGCGCCTCGGCGTGCGGCTGACCGGCGCGCTGCAGCTCGAGGTAATAGCGGCCGGGGAAGAGCGCCGCCCAGCCCTGCGCGAGGCGCTCGGCGGCCTCGCCGTGGTCGGAAATGAGGGCCTGTCCGACGTCGCCCGACGCCGCCCCGGATAGCGCAACGAGACCCTCGGTATCCTGCAGCCATTCGCGCGCGAGCTCGGCCCTGCCGCGGTGCTGGTTGCGCAGCCAGGCGCGCGACAGCAGATCGCACAGGCGCAGGTAGCCGGCGCTCGAGGCGCACAGCAGGAGCAGGCGAAACGGCTTGTCGCGGTCGGCGTCGTTCTGCAGCCAGCAGTCGACGCCGATGATCGGCTTCACCCCCGCCGCCCGGGCCGCGCCGTAGAACTTGACCATGCCGAACAGGTTCCCGGCGTCGGTCAGCGCCAGGGCCGGCATGGCGTCCGCCCGGGCGCGCTCGACCGCCTCCTCGATGCGCACGATCCCGTCGCTCACCGAGTACTCGCTGTGCAGCCTCAGGTGAACGAAACGCGGCGCCGCCATGTCAAAAAAATTGTACCGGAAAGGTCCCCATGAAACGCTCAGGAATAGTTCTTTCGATCCTCACCGCAATCGCGTTTTCCGCACCCGGCTGGGCGCAGAACCGCAGCGCCGAGCTTGACAAGGCCGTCGAGGAGGCGCGCGCCGCCTACCTCGTGCTGCAGGAAGCCGAAAAGCGGCGCGACCAGGGCGTCGAGTCGCTGGCCGGCGAGCGCCAGGGCACCGCGGGCAGCGGCGGCAGCCGGCCGAACGACGCGTACTTCGGCCGCCAGGCGCAGCTCGAGCAGGAAGTCGAGCTCGCGCGCAAGCGCTACGAAGCGGCGCAAAAGCGCTGGAACGACTTGAAGTAAGTAACATGCGCGGGGCATGAACCCCGCGCCGAATTTCGCCCTCCTTGCGCTGCTCCTCGGCGCCACCTGCATCGCGCTCTCGCCGATCTTCGTGCGCCTCTCCGAGGCGGGGCCGACCGCTACCGCCTTCTGGCGCGTTGCTCTGGCGGTTCCCGTGCTTTGGATTCTTTATGCCCTGAAGTCAAAGGCCAAAACCCATCGCTACGCGGGCAAATGGCCCCTGCTTCTCGCTGCGGGGTTCGCTTTCGCCGGCGACCTCGCCTTCTGGCATACCTCGATCAAGCTCACGTCGGTCGCGAACTCGACGCTGCTCGCCAACCTCGCCTCGATTTTCGTCACGCTCGCCGCGTGGATTTTCCTGCGCCAGAAGCCGAGCGGGGTGTTTCTCGCCGGGCTCGCCGCCGCGCTCGCCGGCGTCACGCTGCTCGTGCACACCAGCCTCGGGTTCTCCTCCACCGGCCTCGCCGGCGATGCGCTCGGCGTGGTGACCGCGATGTTCTACGCCGGCTACATCCTCGCCGTGAAAGGGCTGCGCGACCGCGGCGAGACCACGCTGCACCTGATGGCGGTCACGAGCACGATTACTGCGCTGTTCCTTTTCCCGGTGGCGGTTGCCTCGGGCGAGCAGATGCTGCCGGCCTCGGCGTTCGGCTGGTGGATGCTCATCGGCCTCGCGCTGGTCTCGCACGCCGCCGGCCAGGGCCTCATCGCCTACGCCCTCGCCAGCCTCCCGGCGGCGTTCTCGTCGGTCAGCCTGCTCTTCCAGCCGGTGATGGCTGCGCTCTTCGCCTGGTTGCTGCTTGCCGAAGGCCTGGTGCCCCTGCAGGTGCTCGGCGGCCTCGTCGTGCTGGCGGGAATCTACCTTGCGCGGCGCGGATCAAGCGCGGGACAATGATTCAACCCCGAGGAGGGCGCATGGCAAAGGCAAAGAAAAAGGCGAAGTCGAAGGCCAAGACACGCAAGAAGCCGCTGCGCAAAGCGGTAAAGAAAGCCGTAAAGAAAGTCCTGAAGGCGGCAAAGAAGGTTCTCAGGAGACCGGCACCGAAGGAACGCAAGCCGGCCGTCCCCGCGCCCGCGCCGCTGCCCGGCGAGCGGATCGGCGTGGTGACGCATTACTTCGGCCATCTGTCCGTCGCGGTCGTCAAGCTCGAGCCCGGCATCACCCTGCGCGTCGGCGACAACATCCACGTCAAGGGCCACACCAGCGATTTCGCTCAGCGCGTCGAATCGCTCCAGATCGGGCATGCGCCGGTCAGTGAAGTCGGTCCGAACGACGATTTCGGCCTGAGGGTCGCCGAGCACGCGCGCGAGCACGACGTCGTTTACAGAGCAAAAACCTAGACGATGACCGCCTCGGGCTCGCCCGAGGATCTCTCGATCGCGCCGATCTCGTAGACGCGCTCGCCCTCGCGCTCGAGCAGCGCGCGCGCAGGCTGCACCTGGTCGCGCGGCACGACAACCACCATGCCGATGCCGCAGTTGAAGACCCGCCACATCTCGTCCTCGGCCACGCCGCCGGTCTCCTGCAGCCACTTGAAAACGTCCGGCCGCGGCCAGGCCGCCTGGTGAATTCTCGCAGTCAAATTCTTGGGAAGAATCCTCGGAACGTTGCCGACCAGGCCGCCGCCGGTGATGTGGGCGAGGCCCTTCACCGGCACGCTCTCGAGGAGCTTGAGCACCGGCCTCACGTAGATGCGCGTGGGCGTCAGCGGATCGAACGGCGGCTTGCCGCGCTCGAGGATCCTGCGGATCAGCGAATAGCCGTTGGAATGCGGCCCGCTCGAGGCGAGGCCGAGGATCGCGTCGCCGGGCGCGATCGCGCGGCCGTCGAGGATGCGCTCCTTCTCGACCACGCCGACGCAGAAGCCGGCGAGGTCGTACTCGCCTTCCGGGTACATCCCCGGCATCTCGGCGGTCTCGCCGCCGATCAGGGCGCAGCCGGCCTGCTCGCAGCCCGCGGCGACACCCTGGATGACTTTTTTGCCGACCTCGAGGTCGAGCTTGCCGCAGGCGAAATAGTCGAGAAAAAAGAGCGGCTCGGCGCCCTGCACCAGGACGTCGTTCACGCTCATCGCGACCAGGTCGATGCCGATGGTGTCGTGGCGCTCGAGCGCGAACGCGAGCTTGAGCTTGGTGCCGACGCCGTCGGTGCCCGAGACCAGCACCGGCTGGCGGTACTTCTTCGGGATCTCGCACAGCGCGCCGAAGCCGCCGATGCCGCCGAGCACCTCGGGGCGCAGCGTGCGCCTGGCGAGGGGCTTGATCGCTTCGACGAGCGCGTCACCGGCGTCGATATCCACGCCGGCGTCGCGATAGGAGAGGCCTTTCGACATGCTAGATTGGAATTTTACGATGCAACTTGTCCTCGACATCGCGCCGGCAGCCGAGCCGGATTTCGACAACTATGTCGCCGGCCCGAACGCCGAGGCGCTCGCGAGCCTGCGCGGCTTCGCCGCGCGCGAAACGCAGGAAGCCGTGATGTACCTCTGGGGCGAGCCTGGAAGCGGGCGCACCCACCTCCTGCAATCGGCCGGGCGGGTAAACCCCGGCCTGCTGACCGCCGACGACGTGGAGCGGCTCGACGAGCCGGCGCAGCAACGCCTGTTCGCCGCGATCAACGCGGCGCGCCAGGGCGGGCCGCCGGTGCTCGCCGCGGGCGCCCAGCCCCCGGCGCAGCTCGCGCTGCGCGAGGACCTGCGCACCCGCCTCGCTTGGGGCCTCGTCTACCAGTTGAGGCCGCTGAGCGACGCGGAAAAAGCGCTGCACCTGCGCGCCGAGGCGGCGCGCCGGGGGCTGCGGCTTTCCGAGGAAGTTGTCGGGTATCTCCTGACCCGGCTGCCGCGCGACCTGCCGAGCCTCAATTCCGTCCTCGCTGCGCTCGACCGTTACTCGCTCGCGGCCAAGCGCCCGGTGACCCTGCCCCTGGTCCGGGAAGCGCTGGAACGAAAATTTCGGTAAATCCGTGGCTCCGCCGCCACAGAGGTGAATCCTTGCCTCGACAAGGATGCGGTCCGGCGAGTAGATTGGAACTGCTCCTATGAAAGTCAGGACCGCCCTGCTTCTGTTGTTCTTGTTTGCCAGCCAGGCCCTGGGCCAGTCCGGCCTGCGCCTGCCGCAGCACGGCGAGCCCGGGCTCGACCCGGCGTTCGCCCGCGGCTGGCTCGCGCCGGACTACGATCGCTACGGCTCCGCCTTGCACAACTGGCGCGAGGCGGTGGGCTTCGCGCCCGGCCAGCGCATGAACTGGTCCTACACGCTCAACAACCGCAGCAGCCTCGGCATGTCGGTAGGCGAGCTCGAGGAGCAGCGCCAGCTGTCGCTGTACGGCAGCTACTCGCTGACGGCGGACTGGGCGCTTAGCGCCGAGACGCTGGGGCGCGATGCGTCGGGTCTCTTCCGCCTGCAGGACTTCCGCATCGGCGTGCAGCGCCGCTTCTAAGAAGGCGTTCTCTTCGCAGTTAAACTCCGGGCGCTCATGCGCCTGGCGCTTTTCGACCTCGACAACACGCTCCTCAGCGGCGACAGCGATTACGAGTGGGGCCAGTTCATGTGCGACCAGGGGGTGGTCGACCGCGCGGCCTACGAGGCGCAGAACCGCGTCTACTACGAGCAATACGCCGCCGGCACGCTCGACATCCACGAGTACCTCGGCTTCGCCCTGCGCCCGCTCGCCGATCACACGCCCGAGGATCTCGCGCGCTGGCACGCCGAATTCATGCGCACGCGCATCGCCGCGATGATCCTGCCGGCGGCGCGCATGCTGGTGCGCCGCCACCTGCAGGCCGGGGAGCTCTGCGCCCTCATCACCGCGACGAACAGCTTCGTCACGGCGCCGATCGCGCGCGAGTTCGGCATCGAGCATCTCATCGCCACCGAGCCCGAGCAGCGCAACGGCCGGTTTACCGGCCGTGTCGCCGGGACGCCCTGCTTCCGCGACGGCAAGCTCGTCCGCCTGAACCAGTGGCTCGCCGGACTTGGGCGGCGCCTGGCCGATTTCAAGACCAGTACCTGCTACAGCGATTCGCAAAATGACCTGCCGCTGCTCGAGCGCGTGACGCGCCCGGTGGCGGTCGATCCGGATGAGATTCTCGCGCGCGAGGCCGCCCACCGCGGCTGGGAGCGCATCTCGCTCCGGTAGAATCCCCGGCCTCGAATGATCAAGCGGTTCATCCGGCGGGTGCTGGGGCTCGTCTCAGAAGGCATGCAGCGGGTGCCGCGCGAGAAGCACGGCCTGGCGCGCGAGCGCCTGAGCCCCGCCGCCGCCAAGGTCTGCGCCGTGCTGCGCGAGGCCGGCTTTTCCGCCTACGTCGTCGGCGGCGCGGTGCGCGACCTGCTCCTCGGCATCACGCCGGTGGATTTCGACATCGCGACCGATGCGCGCCCCGAGCAGGTCAAGCCGCTCTTTCGCCGCGCCCTCATCATCGGCCGGCGCTTTCGCCTGGTGCACGTCATGATGGGCCCCGAGACGGTGGAGGTGTCCACCTTCCGCTCGGCCGACGACACCTCCGAGAAGGACGAGCACGGGCGCGTGCTGCGCGACAACGTGTTCGGCACGCAGGAAGGCGACGCGCTGCGCCGCGACTTCACGGTGAATGCCCTGTACTACGATCCGGCCAGCGAGGAAGTCGTCGACTTCCACGGCGGCCTCGCCGATCTCAAGAAGCGCGTGATGCGGGTGATCGGAGATCCGGAGACGCGCTACCGCGAAGACCCGGTGCGCATGCTGCGCGGCGTCAGACTCGCGGCCAAGCTCGGCCTCACGCTCGACCCGCGGACGCGCGAGCCGATCCGCAGCCTCGCGCCGCTGATGGAGCGCGTCCCGCCGGCGCGCCTGTTCGACGAAATGCTCAAGCTGCTTCTCTCGGGCCACGCCAGCGCGTGCCTGCGCCAGCTGCGCGACGTCGGCCTGCACAAGGGGCTGCTGCCGCTACTCGACGTGATCCTCGAGCAGCCCCTCGGCGAGCGCTTCGTGACGCTCGCGCTTGCCCAGACCGACGAGCGCGTGCTCGCCAGCCGCCCGGTGTCGCCCGCGTTCCTGTTCGCGGCGCTCCTGTGGCACGAGGTGCTCGCGGAGTGGAAGGCGCGCCAGGCGCGCGGCGAGCGCGCCATCCCGGCGCTCGAAACCGCGATGGACGAGGTGCTCGACACGCAATGCGCCAAGCTCGCCATCACGCGGCGGCTCACCGCGACGATGCGCGAAGTCTGGGCGATGCAGCCGCGCTTCGACGGCCGCTCCGGCAACCGAGCCTTTCGCACGCTAGAGGCGCCGCGTTTTCGCATGGCCTACGATTTCCTTGCCCTGCGCGCGGCGAGCGGCGAGGTGCCGGCAGAGCTCGAGGCGTGGTGGCGGGCGTTCCAGAGCGGTGACGCGGACACCCGCAAGGCGATGCTGTTGCCGGACACCGGTCCGAGAAAGCGCCGGCGGCGCCGCCGCAAGAAGGGCCCGGCGTCCGCGGCGTCCGCCCCTGAAACGGCGTGACCATCGCTTACGTGGGAATCGGCTCCAACCTCGGGGAGCCGGAAACGCAAGTCAGGAAAGCATTCGATGAGCTGGATCGCATGCCCCATACCCGGCTGGTGAAGAAATCTTCGCTCTATCGCAGCGCCCCGGTCGGCCATGCCGAGCAGCCCGATTTCGTGAACGCCGTCGCCCAGCTCGAGACCGGGCTGCCGGCCGAGCGGCTGCTCGCCGAGCTGCAGGAAATCGAAGCGCGCCACGGCCGCCAGCGCAGCTTCCCCAACGCGCCGCGCACACTCGACCTGGATGTCTTGCTTTACGGTGAACTCTCCCTCGACCTCCCGAACCTGAAACTTCCCCATCCGCGCATGCACGAACGCGCCTTCGTGCTTCGGCCCCTGATGGAGATTGCGCCGGAACTGCAACTATCCTTCGAAGCCTGCGCCGGCCAGGACGTCCGGAAGATCGATGGATAGGTTCCGCCACCTGGTGGTCGAGGGGCCGATCGGCGCCGGCAAGACGAGCCTCGCGCGGCGCCTTGCTTCGCGCCTCGGGGCGGATCTGGTGCTCGAGCGCCCGGAGGAGAACCCGTTCCTCGCGCGCTTCTACGACGACATGCCGCGCTATGCGCTGCCGACGCAGCTCTTTTTTCTCTTCCAGCGCGCGCGGATGCTCGAGCCGCTCGCGCAGCCCGACCTGTTCGCGCGCGCCGTCATCGCCGACTTCCTGCTCGACAAGGATCCGCTGTTCGCGCGCCTTACGCTGTCGACGGACGAGCTCGCCCTGTACGAGAAGATCTATGCGGTGCTGCGGCTGCGCTCGCCGTCGCCCGACGTGGTGATCTACCTGCAGGCGCAGCCCGCGGTCCTGATCGAGCGCGTGCGCCGCCGCGCGGCGCGCTACGAGCGCGACATCAGCGAGGACTACCTCGCCCGCCTCGCCGAGGGCTACGCGCGCTTCTTCTACCACTACGACGCCGCGCCGCTGCTCATCGTGAACTCCGAAAACCTGAACTTCGTGGAGCGCGATCCGGACTTCGAGCTGCTGGTCTCGCGGCTGCGCGCGATGCGCAGCCGGCGCGAGTTTTTCAACCTCGGCTGATGCAGATCCTGCGCGACATCGCCAGCCTGCGGCGCGCCGTTCCGCCGGGGACGGTGTCGTTCGTGCCGACGATGGGTAACCTGCACCAGGGGCACGCGTCTTTGATCAGAATCGCGAGACAACACGGCGCTCGCGTGGCGGTTTCCATTTTCGTGAACCGCCTGCAGTTCCTGCCGGGCGAGGATTTCGAGCGCTACCCGCGCACGCTCGAGCGCGACTGCGCGCTGCTCGAGTCCGAGGGGGTGGAGTTCCTGTTCGCCCCCGACGAGACGGTCCTGTATCCCGAAAAGCAACAAATCAGGGTTCAGGCAGGGCCGCTCGGCGACGAGCTCGAAGGCCGGTTCAGGCCGGGGTTCCTCGATGGCGTGGCGACGGTGGTGCTGAAGCTCCTCAACTGCGTGCAGCCGCGCGTCGCGGTGTTCGGCAAGAAGGACTACCAGCAGCTCGCGGTGGTGCGCGCCCTGGTGCGCCAGCTCGACCTGCCGGTGGCGATCGAGGCCGGCGAGACCGTGCGCGAGGCCGACGGCCTGGCGATGAGCTCGCGAAACAGCTACCTCTCCCCGGCCGAGCGCGCCGAGGCGCCCAGGCTGTACCGGGTCCTGCAGGAAGTGGCTTCCGGAAGGTCCGGCCCGGGCGATGCCGTCCAGTTCCTCTCAAAAGCAGGCTGGAAGCCGGACTACGTGGAGGTACGCCGCCGGGGCGACCTCGCCCCGCCGCAACCCGGTGAGACCGGGCGGGTCGTGCTCGCCGCGGCCCGGCTCGGGCAGACCCGGCTGATCGACAACATCGAGTTCTAACCCTGCAGTTCTAGGGGAGAACCTGAGGTCAGGAGGGGTAGGGGTCGAAGGTCATGACTTCGACCGGACAGCCCATGGTCTTGGCGAGGCTGTCCATGGCCTCGTCGGTGAGCTGCACGGGCTGGAACTCCTCCTGATGCCCCTTGGAGGAGATGAAAGCCTTGGCCGCGGCCTCGGTATTCCAGGTCACCACCGGGTCCGGGCTGACCCCGGGAACCTGCCGGCAGATCGGAAAACCGTCGGATTTATAGACGATGGCGTACATCGGCCCCTGCTTCACCCCCCCTCGGCTTGAATTTACCCGATGTCGGAGGACCGCAACAAGGCGGTTTTATAAGGGAAACCCTGATTGCAATGCCTTGTAAGGGGGGCGTCTAATAATCCCGGGAGCCCGGCCTGTCGTCCCCTGGCGACGGGTCAGGCACCCGGCGAGCCCCCGACCCGGGGGGCGCTTACTTCTTGGGGAAGGAGAAGACAAATGAGCAACATGAACGATGCAGTGGGCCTGTGCATGCCGTACAGCAAGGCAGACAGCCGGTACGAGACCGCATTCGAGCCGGCCATCAACACCGTGTGGGCATATCTCAATCCGAAGGGCGTCCCGTGCTACAGCCTGGAGCTGCTCAAGGCGATGATCGCGCACGACAAGCAGCTGGCCGATAACGCCGGGCGCGTGGAGTTCGAAGGCGAGCTGCGCAAGGTGGATTACTACGTGACGAGCTCGCGCACGCCGGGGGTGTTCAACCTCGGCGGCGACCTGGCGCTGTTCGTGCTGCTCATCAAGACCGGCGACCGCGAGGCGCTGGCGCAATACGCGAAGCTTTGCATCGACGTTCAATACCCGCGCAGCCAGAGCTTCTTCAGCCCGACGCTGACCAGCATCGCGCTGGTGCAGGGCGACGCGCTGGGCGGCGGCTTCGAGTGCGCGCTCGCGTCGGACGTGATCATTGCCGAGGAAAGCGCCCAGCTCGGATTCCCGGAAATCCTGTTCAACCTGTTCCCGGGCATGGGCGCGTGCAGCCTGCTCGAGCGGCGCATCGGCATGCGCGCCGCGGAGGAGCTGATTCTTTCCGGCAAGATGCTGCCGGCCTACAAGCTGCACGAGATGGGCGTCATCGACGTCCTGGCGCCGAACGGCCAAGGCGAGAGCGCGGTGCGCAGCTATATCGCGGACAACGCCAAGCGGCGCAACGGCATGCAGGCGATGTTCCGCGCCCGCCAGTTCGTGCGGCCGGTGACGCGCGAGGAGCTGGACGGCATCGTCGAGCTCTGGGTCGACGCGGCGCTGCGGCTGGGCGAGCGCGAGCTGAAGATGATGAGCCGCCTCGCACGCGCGCAGGCCCGCCGCATGGAGGAAGAGCAAGCGCCGCAGCCTCAGGACGCGTTCGCGCTGCTCGAGCCGCTGGCGCTGGCGAGCTAGGCGCCGCCGGTTCGACCGGGATCGAGTTGCGCGAGCAGGCGCGGCCAGAGGGTCGTGCCGACCGCGCGGCGGAAGAACCCGAAGTGCCCGATGCGCCGCACTTGCGCATCGGGCGGAGTGAAGAGAAGCAGCTCAGGAGAGGAGAGGCGAGGAAAGTACGAAAGCAGCCGCCTGGTGCCGTCTACGGTAGCAAAGGCGTCATCGCTGATGGAAATCGCAATGGCCGGACACTGCAAGGCGGCGCAGTGGCCCAGGAGCCGGAGCCTGCGCTCCCCCGCAGGCTCTGCTCCGTTCGGCCGCAGGTCCGGCCGGCGGCGCTCGGCCCACTCGAGCGCCATGCCGGCCGGGAGGTCTTCCCCAAGCCCGAGCCGGTCCGCCGGAAAGTAGCCGACGAAGCGCGTCAGCGCCGGCATCAGCCCGTGCCAGGCGAAGGCCATCGGCAGGCGGTAGAGAGGCCGGTAGTCCCCGTAGTAACCGGTATGGGCACCGACCAGAACGATGCGGGTCTGCTCGGCGGCGTTGGGTGCGCCGCCGAGCGGCAGGCAGCCGATCGAATGCGAGAACCCCAGGATCTCGTCGCGCGGGAAGCGCTCGCGCACCCAGGCGATCGCGGCCGCTGCGTCGTACTCGGCCCAATCCTCGATCGTCGCCTGGAACCCGCGCAACGCCGGCGGGCGCGACAGGCCGATGCCGCGGTAGTCGTAGGTCAGGACGGGGATTCCCCACTCGGCGAGGAAGGTCGCGAACCGCCGGTAACGCAGCGCCGGGATGCCCGCCCCGCCGTGCAGCACGGCGACGCGGCGCGGCGCACGCGGCCTCAGGGCAGCATAGAAGACGGCGCCGATCTCGTAGCCGTCCGCTGCACGCAGCCGCAGTGGTCTGCCTTCGCCCGACTCGGAAAGCTCAGCCCTACGTTGAAAGTACGCGCGCCCCACAGCGAACGATCATAACCGGGCCGCTAGACGGCCGAGGATTTTCTTTCCTCCACGTAGCGCTCGAGCTGGGCGCGCACCGTGGCGAGCTCCTCCGTCAGCGTACGCAGAAGCCCCGGCGCCTGCAGTCTTAGCTCGGCGTCCGACAGCTTGTCGTAGTTCGTACAAAGGCGAGTCAGCCGGTCGGTGCCCATGCTGGCCGACGAGCCTTTCATCGCGTGCAGCAGGGAACGCAGCTCGTGGTAGTTGCGCGCAGCCAGCGCTTGCTCGACGCGGCCGAGGAGCGTGGAGTTGTCGGCGATGAACACCCGGATCAGCTTCTCGACGAAGGCCACCGACGAGCCGAGCTCGCGCAGGTGGTCGATGGTCTCCAGATTGACGATCGGCACTGGCTCGGAGCCTTTTGCCGCATGTTTCTGCGGAATGCCTTCGGCGGGTTGCGCGCGCTCCGCGGCGGCGGCGCAAAGCTGCTGGATCTCCTCGAGCAGCTTCAGCGCTTCCACCGGCTTCGGCAGGAAGGCGTCGGCGCCGGCCTCGAGTGCCTCTTTCTTGGTCGCCGGGGTCGCGTCGGCCGAAAGGATGATCACCGGCAGCCGCTCGCGGCCGCGCGTCATCAGCCGCAGGGCCTGCAGCGCCTCGATGCCGCCGACCCCGGGCATGTTGCGGTCGAGGATCACGGTGTCGAAAGCGTTGCGCTGCAGCGCGTCGAGCGCCTGCTCGCCGTCGTTGGCGAGCGAGACGGTATGCCCGCCGCGCTCGAGGATCTTCCCGATGACTTCGCGGTTGGTAGGGTTGTCGTCGGCGACCAGCACGCGCAGCTTTTTCGCCGTGCCGCGGCGCGCATAGTCCTGCAGCCGAACCACGCCTTCGCGCAGCTCCTCGCCCGCCGACACCGAGTGCAGCACGTTGAAGAGCTGGCGCTTGTCGAACGGCAGCTCGAGGATGGCAGTGAAGCCCGAGCTCAGCACGTCGAAGCGCTGGACGTCGGCGTCGCGCGGCACCGCGAGGATCGTGTGCGGCGACGGGTTGGGCGCGGCGCGGCGGAAGCGCTGCGCGAGCTTGGGATCTTCCCCGCTCGCATAGAGCAGCGCGCTGTGGTAGGGCTTCGCGAGCGAGATCTCCGCCACGAGGCGCGCGACGCCCTCCTCGACCGTCGGCTCGGCGACCGGCGTCACGCCCCATCCCGCGAGCGCCTGCTCGAGCGGCTCGCGCTGCGCCTGCGGGAAGCCGACCAGCAGCACCCGCGCGCCGGCGAGGTCGCCCGCGCCGGCAAGCCCGGCGCGCTCGGGCTGCTTCTCGAGCGCGATCTCGAACCAGAAGGTGCTGCCCAACCCGACCGCGCTCTCGAGTCCCAGCTTTCCGCCCATCAGCTCCACCAGCTGCTTCGCGATGGTGGTGCCGAGGCCGGTGCCGCCGAAGCGCCGCGAGGTCGACTGGTCGGCCTGCATGAAGCTCTCGAAGATGCGCGTCTGCGCTTCCGCGGGGATGCCGATGCCGGTGTCGCGGATCGAGAACTTCAGGCGCACGCTCTTCTCGCTCTCGGAATGCGCCGAGACGTGCACCGTGACGCTGCCGCGCTCGGTGAATTTCACCGCGTTGCCGGCGAGGTTGATCACGATCTGGCGCAGGTGGTGCGGGTCGCCGCGCACCGCCGGCGGCACCTCGGGCATGATCGAGACCACGAACTCGATGCCCTTCGAGGCGGCCTGCGCGGCAACGATGCGGCAGGTGCTGTTGACCAGCGCGTGCAGGTCGAAGTCGGTCTTCTCCAGCGCGAGCTTGCCGGCCTCGATCTTGGAGAAGTCGAGCACGTCCTCGACCAGGCCGAGCAGCACGCGCGAGGAGCCGCGCAGCGTCTGCAGCATGTCGGCCTGCTCGCGCGTGAGGGTGGTATCGCGCAGGAGGTCGGCCATGCCGATGATGGCGTTCAGCGGCGTGCGCATCTCGTGGCTCATCACCGAGATGAAGCGGCGCTTGGCGACGTTCGCCGCCTCGGCGCGCGCAAGCGCGTCGAACATGCGCCGCACCAGCGAAAGCACGTACATGCTGACGAAGAGCATCCCGAGCAGCATCCCGACGCCGAGCGCGGTGTGCTCGCGCCACCACGGATTCAGATAGAGGGCGACGGCGAAGCCGGCGACGCTCATGATGAGCTCGCTCAGCAGGTACTTCGGGCCGAAGCGGAAGCCGCTGCCGAGCGTGACCCAGATGTAGATCAGGAAGAGGGGCGCCGCCCACTCGCCGGAGATCGCCATGTAGCAGGTGATCGTCGCGACGTCGGCGAGCTGGGCGAACAGGCGCCGCGCCGGCGAGATGTTCGTGGTGTAGGCGATGCGCAGGAAGATCAGCACCCCGACCACGAACTGGACCGCCCCGACCCACAGGATCAGCTCGCGCTCGGTCCCGGTGGTGCCGGGCAGCAGGTACAGCACCAGCAGCGCGCCGATCACCAGCCGCAGGACGCCCTGCTCGTGCTCGGTGTCCGGGCGCGCCTTGAGGCGCCCCTTCAGGCCGGCGAGCAGGCCCGTCGGCTGGGGGGCGGCGGGGGCGCTAGTTTCGGCCATCCCGCCACTCGTGCTGGATTTCGAGCACTTCCTTGCGCGCGCCGAGGAACGCCTCGACCATGCGCGGATCGAAATGCCGGCCCGACTGCGTGCGCACGTATTCGAATGCCTGCTCGCTCGGCCAGGCGGTCTTGTAGGGCCGCACCGAGGTCAGCGCGTCGTACACGTCGGCCACCGCGACGATGCGCGCGCACAGCGGCACGTGGTCGCCGACGAGGCCGTTCGGATAGCCCGAGCCGTCGTACTTCTCGTGGTGCCCGAGCGCGATCAGCGCGCCCATGCGCACGTACTTGGACGCGCTGCCCTTCAGGATCTCGTGGCCGATCAGCGGGTGGCGGCGCATCACCTGCCATTCGGCGGCCTCCAGCGAGTTCGCCTTGAGCAGGATCTGGTCCGGGATGCCGATCTTGCCGATGTCGTGCAGCGGCGCGGCGAGCTCGATGGTCTCGGCCTCGTCGCGCTCCAGTCCCAGCGTCTGCGCGATCAGGCGCGAATAGCGCGACATGCGGATCAGGTGGTTGCCGGTCTCCTCGTCGCGGAATTCGCCCGCGCGGGCGAGCCTGAGCAGCGTCTCCTTCTCGCGCTCCTTCACTTCGCGCGTCGCGTCCTCGACCATGTGCTCGAGCAGGCGGCGGCGGTCCTCCAGCGCGAGCTGCTGGCGGCGCAGCGTCAGGAGGTTGCGGCAACGCGCGAGGCACTCCCGCGCATCGACCGGCTTGGTCAGGAAATCGGTGATGCCCGCATCGAGCGCCGCGTAGCGCACCTTGCGGTCGTCGTGCACCGTGACCATGACGATCGGCACGTGCTCGTAGCCGGGCATCGAGCGCAGGCGCTTCACCAGCTCGATGCCGTCCATCTCGGGCATCATGTAGTCGACCAGCACCAGGTCGGCGACGTTGCGCGTCGCCCAGACCACCGCGTCGACCGGGCGCGCGAAGCCTTCCACCACGACGCGCTCGTCGAGGCTGCGTACCACCTGCTCGAGAATGGCGCGGCCGGTCGACTGGTCGTCGACCACCATCACCGTGTTGCGCGCCGAAGGCAGCACCCGCACCTGCGCCTTGGCCATACCCCCTCCCCAGGAAAGCTGCAGTCTTTCCTCTGGGAAAAGCCTACCCGCGCCCCCCGGCCCTGTCCAGCAAAGGGGCCTCATCCCCGCTTACTTTCTTACAGGTTGTGGTGCCGGAAGAGAGACTCGAACTCTCATGGTCTTGCGACCGGCGGATTTTGAGTCCGCTGCGTCTACCGGTTCCGCCATTCCGGCCGTAACAAGGCGAAAAAGCCGCCTAAAAATCGTATTCGCAGCAAAAGTATACTTCCCGGCGAATGCTGGTCTCCGAGTTCGATTACGAGCTGCCCCCCGAGCTCATCGCCCAGCACCCAATGCCGCAGCGCAGCGCGAGCCGCTTGCTGCGCCTGGATGCGAGAAGCGGCGGCCTTCAGGACCTCAAATTCACTGACCTCCCGCAGCTCGTCGACGAGAAAGATGCGCTCGTGCTGAACGACACGCGCGTGGTGAAAGCGCGCCTCGCCGGTCGCAAGGCGAGCGGCGGCAAGATCGAGCTCTTCGTCGAGCGCGCCCTGGATTCGCACCAGGCCCTCGCCTTGATCCGCGCAAGCCACCCGCCCGCTCCCGGGTCACAGGTCTTCATCGAAAACGTTCCCGTGCAGATCGAGTCGCGTGACGGCGAGCTCTACCGCGTGCGCTTCGCCGAAGACATCGACGCGCTGCTGGAACGCTTCGGCGCGGTGCCGCTTCCGCCCTACATCCGGCACGCGCCGCTCGCCGAGGACGCCGAGCGCTACCAGACGGTCTATGCCGCCGTTCCCGGCGCCGTCGCCGCGCCGACCGCGGGCCTGCATTTCGATGAGAAAGTTCTCACCGAGGTGAAAGCGCGCGGGGCGACCGTTGCCAAGATCACCCTGCATGTGGGATTCGGAACCTTTCAACCCGTGCGGGCAGTCGAAGTCGGGGCGCACCGGATGCACAGCGAGCGCTACAGAATTCCCCCTGAAACCTCGAAAGCGATTTCCGGGAAGCGCGTGCTTGCGGTTGGCACGACCACGTTGCGGGCGCTGGAATCTGCTTCTCTGAAAAACAACCTGGAAGGCGAGACCGATCTCTTTATCTACCCGGGATTCAAGTTTCGGGTGGTGAAGCGCCTGCTGACCAATTTCCATCTGCCGAAGTCGACGCTGCTGATGCTCGTCTCGGCGTTTGCCGGCCTGGAGAACATCCGCAAGGCCTACTCGCATGCGATCGCCGAGCGCTATCGCTTCTTCTCCTACGGCGATGCGATGCTCATCGAAGGATGAAATTCTCCGTTACCCACAGGGACGGGGAAGCGCGGCGCGGGATTCTCGATCTCGCGCACGGCCGCGTCGACACGCCGGCGTTCATGCCGGTGGGCACCTACGGCACGGTGAAGGCGATGTCGCCGGACGAAGTCGCGGCGGGCGGCGCGCAGATCGTCCTCGGCAACACCTTCCACCTGTGGCTGCGTCCGGGGATCGAGGTGATCGGGAAGCACGGCGGCCTGCACCGCTTCATGGCGTGGAACGGCCCGATCCTCACCGACTCGGGTGGCTTCCAGGTTTTCAGCCTGGGCAAACTGAGAAAAATCAGCGAACAGGGCGTTCAATTCGCGTCGCCGATCAACGGCGATCGCCTGTTCCTCACGCCCGAGGAGTCGATGCGCATCCAGCGCGTGCTCGACTCCGACGTCGCCATGGTGTTCGACGAATGCCTCGCCTATCCGGCGACCGAGAATCAGGCGGCGGAATCGATGCGGTTGTCGATGCGCTGGGCGCGCCGTTCAAGAGATTCTCATCAGGGTGTTGTTTTCGGGATCGTCCAGGGAGGCGTCTATCCCGGCCTGCGAGCCGAGTCGGTGGCGAACCTGGTGGACATCGGCTTCGACGGCTACGCGATCGGCGGCCTGGCGGTCGGCGAGCCCGAGGAGGACCGGGCACGCGTGATGAGTGAGGTCGCGCCCGCCCTTCCTTCCGACAAGCCCAGATACCTCATGGGCGTCGGCACGCCCGAGGACCTCCTCCAGGCCGTGGCGGCGGGGCTCGACATGTTCGACTGCGTGCTGCCGACGCGCAATGCGAGGAACGGGTGGCTGTTCACGCGCTTCGGCGACATCCGCATCCGCAACGCGCGCTACCGCGACGACACCGCGCCGCTCGACGAGCGCTGCGGCTGCTATACCTGCCGCAATTTCACCCGCGCCTACCTGTACCACCTCGACAAGACGAAAGAGATCCTCGGCGCGCGGCTCAATACGCTGCACAACCTGCACTACTATCAGGAGCTGATGCGGGAACTTCGATCAGCGATAGAGGAAAAGACCCTGGTCTCGACGAGTCGAAAACTGCTGGAACAGCGCAGGCGGCTGTTATAATTTCCGCCGTTTTTTCCCTCTGGAGTCCGCAGTGATCATCTCGCCAGCGTTCGCCCAGGCCGCCCCGAGCGGCGATTCGGGATACATCGGTCTGCTGCCGATCGTCCTGATGTTCGTGCTGCTGTACTTCCTGATGATCCGGCCGCAGATGAAGCGCGCCAAGGAAACCAAGTCGATGATCGAGGCGCTGCAGAAAGGCGACGAGGTGATCACGGCCGGCGGCGTGCTCGGGCGCATCACCCGGATCAACGACGCCTACATCAGCCTCGAGATCGCGCCGAACCTGGAGATCAACGTGCAGAAAGCGGCGATCCAGGTCCTCCTTCCCAAGGGAACGATCAAGAGCATTCAGTGAACCGATATCCCACCTGGGGCTATGGGCTGATCGCACTGGCGATCGCGTTCGCGTTCCTCTACACCCTGCCGAACTTCTTCGGCGAGTCGCCCGCAGTGCAGGTGTCGAGCGCCAGGGCGACGGTTAAGGTCGACCCCGCACTGCTGCAGAAGATCGCGGGCACGCTGAAGCAGGCCGACATCCCCTACCGCGGCGCGGTGTTCGACCCGAGCGGCATCCGCGTGCGCTTCGACGACACCGATACGCAGTACAAGGCGAAGGACCTGATCCATGCCGCGCTCAACCCGGGCGCCGCGCCGCAGGCGACGCCCGAAGACGACCCGAACGTGAACTACGTCGTCGCGCTGAACCTTCTGCCGGCGTCGCCGAGCTGGCTTACCGCGATCCGCGCGCTGCCGATGTACCTCGGCCTCGATTTGAGAGGCGGGGTGCATTTTCTCTTGCAGGTGGACATGCAGGGCGCGACGACCAAGCGCCTGGAAAGCATCGCCGGCGACATCCGCTCGCAGTTGCGCGAGAAGAACGTGCGCCACGGCGGCGTGACGCGCGAAGGGCAGACCCTGCGCGTGCGCTTCCGCGACGCCGAGATGCGCGACCGGGCGCGCGCGGCGATCCTCGCCAACCTCCCCGACCTGGCGATCACCGAGCGCGAGGACGGCCAGGACCTGCTGCTCGTCGCGACGCTCAAGCCCGAAGCGGTCAAGCGCAACCAGGAATACGCCCTCAAGCAGAACATCACCACGCTGCACAACCGGATCAACGAGCTCGGGGTCGCCGAGCCGGTCATCCAGCAGCAGGGCGCGGAGCGGATCGTGGTGCAGCTTCCCGGCGTGCAGGATGTGGCGCGCGCGAAGCGGCTCATCGGGCGCACCGCGACGCTCGAGATCCGCATGGTGGCCGAGGAGCACATGAACCCCGAGGCGCTCGCCGCCGGGGCGCGCGGCCAGCCGCCGTTCGGCACCGAGTACTACGTCGAGCGCAACGGGCAGCCGTTGCTGGTGCGGCGCCAGGTGGTGCTCACCGGCGACCGGCTCACCGACGCCCAGCCCGGCTTCGACAACCAGACCAACGAGCCCGCGGTGCACCTGCGCCTGGACGGCCAGGGCGCGCGCATCTTCCAGGAGGTGACGCGCGAGAACGTCAACAAGCGCATGGCGATCCTGCTGATCGAGAAGAGCAAGGGCGAGGTGGTCACCGCGCCGGTGATCCGCAGCGAAATCCCCGGCGGGCGCGTGCAGATCTCGGGCCGCATGAACACGACGGAAGCGAACGACATCGCGCTGCTGCTGCGCGCCGGGTCGCTCGCCGCGCCCATGGAGATCATCGAGGAGCGCACGGTCGGCCCGAGCCTCGGGCGCGACAATATCGAGAAGGGCTTCAACGCCACGATGTGGGGCTTCGTCGCCATCGTGGTCTTCATGTCGGTGTACTACATGCTCTTCGGCGTGATCTCCTCGGTCGCGCTGGCGGTCAACCTGCTGCTGCTGGTGGCGCTGCTGTCGCTCCTGCAGGCGACGCTCACGCTCCCCGGCATCGCGGCCATCGCGCTGACGCTGGGCATGGCGATCGACGCCAACGTCCTCATCAACGAGCGCATCCGGGAGGAGGTCCGCGGCGGCGCCACGCCGCAGGCGGCGATCGCCGCGGGCTACGAGCGCGCCTGGGCGACGATCCTCGACTCCAACGCCACCACGCTGGTCGTCGGGATATCCCTGCTGATGGTGCCGGGCGCGGTGCGCGGCTTCGCGGTGGTCCACTGCCTGGGCATCCTGACCTCGATGTTCTCCGCGGTGGTGGTGTCGCGCGCCATCGTCAACCTGGTCTACGGGCACCGGCGCCGCGTCGCGCACCTGGCGATCGGCGATACCGCATGGAAGTAAGCTAGATGGAATTTTTCAAGATCCGGCGAACGATACCGTTCATGCGGTATGCGCTCGTCTTCAACATCATCTCGCTCGTCACCTTCCTCGCCGCGGTCGGCTTCCTCGCGTTCCGCGGCCTCAACCTCTCGATCGAGTTCACCGGCGGCACGCTGATCGAGGTCGGCTATCAGCAGGCGGCCGACGTCGACGCCATCCGCCGGACGCTCGAGGGCGCCGGCTACAAGGCCGAGGCGCAGAACTTCGGCTCCTCGCGCGAGGTGCTGATCCGCATGCACCTGGAGAAGAACCAGTCGAGCGCGGACCTTTCGCAGAAAGTCCTGCAGATCCTGAAGGACCAGGACACGTCGGCGGAGCTGCGGCGCGTCGAATTCGTCGGTCCGCAGATCGGCAGCGAGCTCACCGAATGGGGTGCGGTGGCGCTGCTCGTCACCGCGTTCGGCATCGTGGCGTGGCTCTGGCTGCGCTTCGAGTGGCGCTTCGGCCTGTCGGCGATCATCGCCAACCTGCACGACGTGGTGATCATCCTCGGCTTCTTCGCCTTCTTCCAGTGGGAGTTCTCGCTGCCGGTGCTCGCCGCGGTGCTCGCAGTGCTCGGCTACTCGGTGAACGAGTCGGTGGTGGTGTTCGACCGCGTGCGCGAGAACTTCCGCAAGATGCGCAAGGCGACGACGCCGGAAGTGATCGATTCCGCGATCACCGGCGTGATCTCGCGCACCATCATCACCCACCTGTGCACGCAGATGATGGTCACCACGATGCTGATCTTCGGCGGCCCGGCGCTGCACTACTTCGCCCTCGCCCTGACCATCGGCATCTGCTTCGGGATCTACTCCTCGGTGCTGGTGGCGAGCCCGCTCGTGATGTGGCTCGGCGCCAGGCGCGAGCAGTTCATCGTCCCGGCCAAGAAGAAGCCCGGCGACGGGCGCGACGAGCACGAAGGCGCCGTGGTCTAGCGAAAAGGGGTCAGGACCCTTTTTCTCGTAGCTGCGCATAGCTCGCCGGAAAAAGGGTCCTGACCCCTTTTCGTTACTTGAGTATCTGGATCAGGTTGGAGTAGTCGTCGGTCCAAGTCCGCCACTGCGGCTTGTCCTCGACTTCTGCCGGGCTGCGCTCGACGATCGCCTGCCGCTTGAATGCCGCGGCGTCGCGCGACACCAGCACCCAGTCGGTGCGCGAGCGGCGCGAGTCCGCTTCCTCGTCGGGATCGTCGCGCACCAGCGCGACGTGCGCGTCGTGCTCGCGCGCCAGCCGCGCCACGACCGGGATCAGGTCGAGGAAGCGGTTCGAGACGTGGAACGCGACGATGCCGTCGGGCTTGACGTGCTTCAGGTACACGCCGAGCGCCTCGCGGGTGATGAGGTGGACCGGGATGGCGTCGCTCGAGAACGCGTCGACCGCCAGCACGTCGAATCCCTGCGGCGCCTCGCGCTCGAGGGCGAGGCGCGCGTCGCCGAGGACGAGCTCGACCTTCGCCTGGCTGTCGCCGAGGTAGGTGAATTCGCTCTGCGCCACGCGGATTACGCGGGCATCGATCTCGTAGAAGCGGTAGACGTCGCCCGGGCGGCCGTACGCCGCAATGGTGCCGGTGCCCAGGCCGATCACTCCGACGCGCACCGGCCGCTTGCCGAGCGAGCGGATCGCCGCGCCGATGCCCGAGTCCTGGTGGTAGTAGGTCGTGAGCATGGTGCGGAACTTGTCGTGCAGGTACTGCTCGCCGTGCATGATGGCGCCGTGCACCAGCCGCCGCAGGTGCGATTCCTCGCCGGCCAGGCCGTATTCCTTGACCCGCAGCACGCCGTAAAAGCTGCGCGAGGCGATGAGCACGTCGCGCTGGTAGCGAAATCCGTCGTAGGCCGCGCAGCCGGCGATCCCCAGCAGCACCGCGAGGCTGCCGTACCGCGCCCAGGCGTTGAGGTCGACGAAGCGCACCGCTGCGAGCAGCGCGAGCGCAACCAGCGCGATGCCGAGCTCGTAGTACCCGGTGAACGCGAGTGGCGCCACCACCGCCACCAGCAGCCCGCCGAGCGCGCCGCCCGCGGACACCGCGAGATAGAACGCGGTGAGCCGGCTCGGCGCCGGCCGCAGCCGGTAGAGCTCGCCGTGGCAGAAGAGGCAGCCGAGGAACAGCCCCGGCAGGAAGATGCCGAGCTGCAGCGGCAGATCGAAATCGAAATCGTCGTCGACGAGCAGCCATCCCATCGCCCCGATCCACACCAGGAGCACCGACCACAGCCACTGCGGCCGGTACCAGCCGTTGCCCTCGAAAGTGATGATGAAGCTCGCGAGGTACAGCGTGAGCGGCGCGAGCCACAGCAGCGGCACCGAAGCCACGTTCTGCGTCAGGTGGTTGGTCACTGCGAGCAGCAGCACCGAGCCCGTAGCGGCAAGCGCTAGCCACAGGACATACGGGTTTCGCGTTTCAGTGGCTTCCTGCGCCGGCGCGGCTTCGACCACGCTTCTTGGAGTAAGCCAAGCCATCGCGGCGCAAAGCACCGCGAACACGCCGAACAGCCACGACCAGACGCCCACCTGCCGCGCGCCGCCGAGGAACGGCTCGACGAGGAAGGGATAGCCGACGAGCGCGACGAGCGAGGCGAGGTTCGACACCGCGAACAGGCGGTACGGGTTCTCGCCCGGCCGCGCGCGCGCGAACCACACCTGCAGGAGCGGGCTCGTCGCCGCGAGCAGGAAGTACGGCAGGCCGACCGACGCGCCGAGAAGCAGCAGGATGCGGCTCACCGGCTCGTCATCTCCAGCCGGCTTCCAAGCGTCGCCGGGTGCAATCGGCAGAGTGAGCAACGCGGCCAAGAGAAGGAGCGTGTGAATACCGGCCTCAAGCCGCTTGCTCGAGAGCTTCGCAAGCCAGTGAGCGTAGGCGTAGCCCGCGAGCAGCAGCGCCTGGAAGAACAGCATGCACGTGGTCCACACCGCGGCGCTGCCGCCGAACCACGGCAGGATGAGCCGCGCGATCAGCGGCTGCACCAGGAACAGCAGGAACGACGACAGGAAGATCGTGCCTGCGTAGAGCACTTACCGGATTTCTTTGGGGAACGGTTTGCCGAGCATCCAGGCTGCGATGGCGTCCACCGTCTCGGCCTCTCTACCGAAGAAACCGTGCTGGGCGAGCGGCTCGCAGGGCGGACTCTCGGCCGGCTTGCCGCCCTTGACCGTAATCAGGGGAAAGCGGCGGCCGAGCCGCGCTGCTTCGTGGTACGGCGTCGCCCCGCAGCCGTCGTCCTCATGGTGAACGAAGACGAGTGGCGCCTTGACCGCCGACCAGTCGAAACTGGACAGCAGCGCCGGGCGCGCCCGTCCGGGCCCATAGAAGAGCGACGAAGTCAGCACCACGCCGGCCACCTCGCCTCCGAGAGCCGCCGCCAAGTAGGCGACTGATAGCGTGCCGCGGCTTGTGCCGACTAGGAACACCGGCAGGCCCGGATGGCGCTTCTTCATCTCCGCGACCACCGCGCGGGCGTCGCGCGCGTGCGCTTCGCTCGTGCGGAACTGGTCCGACATCTCGCGGGAATGATCCGACGGCGCATCGAGGACCACCGGCAGCACGCCGTTGCGGATGAATTCGCGGCGCGAGCGGGGAAGGAAATTGCCGGCGCCGAACTTCGGCTGGCCATCCTCCACGCGCAAATTGATCGCGCCACCGCCGCCGACGTAGAGCAGCGCCACCGCCTCGGGCTTGCGCCCGCCCATGTCGGCGATGAAAAACGACTGCGTCACGCCCGGGCGGGTCGGCAGCGTGACGATTTCCTGCGCTCCCGCGCACGCAGCGAATCCCACCGCCAGAAAAGCCAGAATCTTCAAACGCGCTTCGCGAGCTCGGCGGCGAGGCCGGTGTACTTGGCGGGAGTGAGCGCGAGCAGGCGCTTCTTCTCCTCGGGCGGGATCGGAAGCGTCTTGACGAACGCGGCGAGCGCGCGGCGCTCCAGGCGCTTGCCGCGGCTGATCGCCTTCAGCTTGTCGTAGGCGTCCGCCACGCCGTGGCGCCGCATCACCTGCTGCACCGCTTCGGCGAGCACTTCCCAGTTTGCCTCGAGGTCGGCCGCGAGGCGCGCCGGGTCGGCTTCGAGCTTGCCGAGGCCGCGCAGGCAGGCGGCGTAGGCGAGCAGCGTGTGGCCGAGAGCGGTACCGACGTTCCTCTGCGCGGTCGAGTCGGAGAGGTCGCGCTGCCAGCGCGACACCGGCAGCTTCTCGGCGAGGTGGCGCAGGAGCGCGTTGGCGATGCCGACGTTGCCCTCGGAATTCTCGAAGTCGATCGGGTTCACCTTGTGCGGCATGGTCGAGGAGCCGACCTCGCCCGCCTTCACCTTCTGCCGGAAATAGCCAAGCGAGATGTAGCCCCACAGGTCGCGGTCGAGGTCGAGCAGCACGCTGTTGGCGCGCGCGTAGGCGTCGAGCAGCTCGGCGAGCCAGTCGTGCGGCTCGATCTGCGTGGTATAGGCATTGAATTCCAGCCCGAGGCGCTCGACGAAGCGCCGGCAGAAGCGCTCCCAGTCGAACCCCGGGTAGGCGGTCATATGCGCGTTGTAGTTCCCGACCGCGCCGTTGATCTTGCCGAGCACCGCCACCGCGGCGATGCGGCTGCGCGCGCGCGCGAGCCGGTGTGCGAAGTTGGCGATCTCCTTGCCGAGCGTGGTCGGCGTCGCCGCCTGGCCGTGCGTGCGCGAGAGCATGGGCAGTGCGGCGTGTTTACGTGCCAGATTCTTGAGTGAATTTATTACTTCGTCCAGCTTGGGCAGCATGACCTTCGCGCGCGACTCGGCGATCATCAGCGCGTAGGCGAGGTTGTTGATGTCCTCCGAGGTGCAGGCGAAGTGGATGAACTCGAGCGCGCGCTGCGCTTCTGCGTTCTTCGCCAGCTTCGATCTCAGCCAGAGCTCGATCGCCTTGACGTCGTGGTTGGTCTCGGCCTCGATGTTCTTGATATGTTCGGAGTCTCTGTCCGAGAAGCCTTTCAACAACCGGGAAAATTCCGACAAACTTCGCTTGCTGAACGGCTTCAACTCCTTGATCGCGCGCTCGGCCGCCAGCGCCTGGAGCCATTCCAGCTCGATGCGGGTGCGGTAGCGGATGAGGGCCTGCTCGCTGAAGTAGCCGCGCAGGGGATCGACGCCCTTTGAGTACCGCCCGTCGAGCGGCGACAGGGCGGCGAGCGGCGATGGCATGGCCCTCTATTATAAGGGGATGGCGCCGCATCTCTCCCGCCTCTCCCTCCTCTCGCTCGCCGTGGTGAGCCGCGAGGCGCGCGCTTGCGACGCTTGCGCTTCGGAGCTGCCTTTCAAACCGAAGCCGGTCTTCCGGGTCGGGCGGAGCGCGCGGCTTCTCATCGTCGGCCAGGCGCCGGGACGCCTGGTGCACGAGACCGCAATTCCCTGGAACGATCCTTCGGGCGAGGTGCTGCGCGCCTGGCTCGGACTCGACCGCGACGCGTTCTACGACACTTCACGCATTGCGATCGTCCCGACCGGGCTTTGCTATCCCGGCACCGTCGACGGCGCGGATCTGCCGCCCTGCGCCGAATGCGCGCCGCTCTGGCAACCCCGTTTCCGCGCCGCCCTTCCGAACATTCGCCTGACGCTACTGGTCGGCAGTTACGCCCAAGCCTTCTATCTCAAGGACCGAAGAAAAGACACCTTGGGCGATACGGTGCGCGCGTACCGCGAATACCTGCCCGAATTTTTTCCGCTGCCGCATCCGAGCTGGCGAAACCTCTTGTGGCTGAAGCGCAATCCTTGGTTTACAAAGACTGTCATCCCGGCGCTCCGGCGCCGCGTTAAGGCTCTATAATCCGCCGCCTTTCATGAAACTCCTCGCCTCGCCCGCCAGCCCCTATACGCGCAAGGTTCGCATCGTCCTCACCGAGAAGAAGATCGACTGCGACCTGGAGCTGGTCGACGTCAATCCGGCGGAAAACCCGGTGAACCGGCATAACCCGCTCGGCAAGATCCCGACGCTCATCCTCGACGACGGCACGGCGCTCTACGACTCGCGCGTGATCGTCGAATTCCTCGACGGCAAGTCGCCGATCAGCCGCCTGATCCCGGAGGACCTGCGCGACCGCGTCGCGGTGCGCCGCTGGGAGGCGCTCGCCGACGGCGCGCTCGACGCCGGGCTCTTGGTGCGCTACGAAGCGATGCGCGACAAGAAGGAGCAGAGCAAGGCCTGGAGCGACAAGCAGGTCTCGCGCATCAAGCGCGCCATGGCGCAGATGACGAGCGAGCTCGCCGAGCGCCCGTGGTGCCACGGTGAGCGCTACTCGCTCGCCGACATCGCGGTCGGCTGCTGCCTCGGCTGGCTCGGCTTCCGCAAGCCCGGCGAGGTCGACTGGCACCGCGAGTACCCCGCGCTCGGCCGCCACTACGAGAAGCTGATGGCGCGGCCCGCTTTCGCCGACACGGTCCCGCAAGTGCCTGCTCCGTTGGCCAGGTAGCACTTCAGCTGCTGATCACTCCTCCACCGAGGCAAATCTCGCCGTCGTAGAGCACGACCGATTGTCCCGGCGTCACCGCCCATTGCGGGCTGGAGAAATCGACCCGGATCTCGCTGTCCAGCACCTTCGCTAGCCTGCACGGCGCATCGGCCTGGCGGTAACGGGTCTTCGCCGTGTGGGCGGAGGCCGCGTCGGGAGCCTTGCCCGACACCCACGCCGCGTCCGCCGCCGACAGGGTCTGCTTCATCAGGAGCGGATGGGCGTGACCCTGCACCACCACCAGCTCGTTCAAAGCGATCCGCTTGTCGGCCACGTACCACGCCTCGCCCGCCCCACCGATGCCGATGCCCTTGCGCTGGCCGATCGTGTAGAACGCAAGGCCCATATGCTCGCCGATGGCGTTGCCGTTCTCGTCCACGATCCGCCCGGGCTCCTTGGGAAGATAGCGATTGAGAAACTCGCGGAACGGCCGCTCGCCGATGAAGCAGATGCCGGTCGAGTCCTTCTTGGCGTGGTTCGGCAGCCCGGCCTCGAGCGCGATGCGCCGCACCTCGGTCTTCTTCAGGCCGCCCACCGAGAACATCACGTGCGCGAGCTGCTCCTGCGTCAGTCGATGCAGGAAGTAGCTTTGATCCTTTCCGTCGTCTTTCCCTCTCAGGAGGTGAAACCGATTCTCTGAAAAATCCACTCGTGCGTAATGCCCGGTCGCGATCTTCTCGGCGCCCAGGCGCATGGCATGGTCGAGGAACGCGCGGAACTTGATCTCGGCGTTGCACAGGACGTCGGGGTTCGGGGTGCGGCCGGCGGCGTATTCGCGCAGGAATTCCGCGAACACGCGCTCCTTGTACTCGGCGGAGAAGTTCACCGCCTCGAGCTCGATGCCGATCCTGTCGGCAGCGGCCGCGGCGTCGATGAGATCCTCGCGCGTCGAGCAGTACTCGTCGTCGTCGTCGTCCTCCCAGTTCTTCATGAACAGACCCACCACGTCGTGGCCGGCGCGCTTCGCGAGGAGCGCCGCGACCGCGGAGTCCACTCCGCCCGACATGCCCACCACGACCTTCACGAGAACTCCGGGGAAAAGACTTCGAGCGGGAACTGGCGCCCGGCGAGGAAATCGTCGACGCATTTCTGCACCAGCGGCGAGCGGTGCTGCGCTTTTCGCTGCTTGAGCTCCTCCGGCGTCAGCCAGTGGAGCGCGACGATCTCCTTGTCGAGGGGTCTTTCGACGGTTCCGGCGAGCGTTCCCTGGAAGCAGAAGCGCAGGAACGTGAAGTCCTTGGCCGGATCGCGCCAGCGATAGATGCCGACGAGCGCCGTCGGCTCGAAGCGGTGCGCAGTCTCTTCCAGGACCTCTCGGCTGCAGGCCGCGGCGAGCGACTCGCCGGGATCGAGATGCCCGGCGGGCTGGTTGAGCACCAGGCGCCCCTGGATGCGTTCCTGCACGAAAAGGAATTTCCCCTGCCGCTCGATGACGGCCGCGACCGTCACCGAGGGCTTCCAGATACTCATGCCGCCTTCTTGGTGTTCTTCCGGATGAAGTCCGACATCCGCTGCACGCCTGCTTCGATGGCCTGCTTCGAGGCGGCGTAGGAGAAGCGCAGGTGCTGGCCTTCGCCGGGCACGCGCATGCCGAAATGGATGTCCGCGAGCACCGCGACCCCGGCCTCGTGCAGCAGGCGCTTCCTGAGCTCCTCGGAGTCGGCCGCGCCGATGCGGCGGCAGGCCTCGGTGATGTTCGGCCAGACGTAGAACGCCCCGCCCGGGACCTGGCACTTCACGCCCGGGACCTCGTTCAGCAGGCCGACGATCAGGTCCCGGCGCTCGAGGAAGCTCTTTTTCATGGCCTCCGCGGCTTCCTGCGGCCCCGTGATCGCCTCGAGCGCCGCCCACTGGCTGATCTGTGAAGCACACGACTCGGTGTTGGTGATCCAGCGCGTGAACACCGGCGCGAGCTTGGGGTTCGAGGTGAAGCCGAGGCGCCAGCCGGTCATCGCCCAGGTCTTCGAGGCGCCGTCGGAGATGATGGTGCGCTCGTACATCCCCGGCACCTGGGCGATGGAGAAGAAGTCGCTCTGGAACACCAGGCGGGAATAGATCTCGTCGGCATAGACCCAGACCTGGGGATGCTTCTTCAGCACCTCGGCGATCGTTTCCAGCTCCTTGCGCGTCAGGCAGCCGCCGGTCGGGTTGTGGGGATAGTTGAGGATCAGAAGCTTCGTCTTCCTGCTGAGAAGCTTCTCGAGTTCACCCGGGTCGAAAGAAAAATTGCGGCTCTCGTGCAGGTGGATCGGCACGGGCTTCGCGCCGTTCGCCACGATCTGCGACTCGTAGATCGGGAAGCCGGGATTCGGATAGATCACCTCGTCGCCGGCGCCGTGGTCGGTGGTCGACAGGATGGCGTAGGCGATGAAGGGCTTCGCGCCGGCGCCGACGACCACGTCCTCGGCGCGGATCGGCAGCCCCCCGCGCATGCTCGCCAGGTATCGGGCTGCAGCGATTCTGAGTTCATCTATGCCCGCCGAAGGCGTGTACCCATGCTTGCCGCCCTTGATGGCGCGGATGGCGGCCTCCTGCACGTTGTCGGGCGCCGGGAAGTCCGGCTGGCCGATGCAGAAGCTGACGATGTCCCGGCCCTGGCGCGCGAGCGCGTTCACCTCGGCCAGGACGACGAAGGCGTTCTCGGTGCCGAGGCTCTGCGCCCGGCGGCTGATTTCAGGCATAAGGACCCTTATTATGCCGTCCCATGCTCGTCAATTGCGTGGCGTACGAGGGCGGCCGCAAGCTCGCCGACATCGAGAAGCGCGAGATCAGCAACTACCTCGCGCGGCCGGGCGCGTTCGTCTGGGTGGCGCTGCGCGACGCGACCGAGGCCGAGCTCGCCGAGATGCAGGAGGAATTCGACCTGCACCCGCTCGCGATCGAGGACGCGCGCCTCGGCCACCAGCGGCCGAAGATCGAGGAGTACGGCGACTCGCTCTTCGTCGTGATGCATACGATCGAGGTCGAGGGCGACGACCTCAAGGCGGGCGAGGTGCACGTCTTCGCCGGCCCCAACTACGTGCTGTCGGTCCGCCATCGCACCGAGCGCGGCTTCCAGGACGTGCGCGCGCGCGCCGAGCGCGAGCCCGAGCTCCTCAAGAACGGCTCGGGCTACGTGCTTTACGCGCTGATGGATGCCGTCGTCGATCGTTACTTCCCGGTGCTCGACGCGGTCGAGATGGAGCTCGAGAAGCTCGAGGGGCGGCTGTTCACGCTCGGCGCCTCCCCGCGCGAAAACATCGAGTCGCTGTACTACGTCAAGCAGAAGCTCACCACCATGAAGCACGCCACCGCGCCCCTGCAGGAGAACGCCGGGAAGCTCTACGGCGGGCGGGTGCCGGGCGTGTGCCACGGGCTGGGCGACTATTTCCGCGACGTGTACGACCACCTGGTGCGCATGAACCAGTCGATCGACGCCGCGCGCGAGACGGTGAACACCGCGATCCAGGTGGCGCTCGCCATGGTGGCGACCGGCCAGGGCGAAATCACGCGGCGCCTCGCGGCCTACGCCGCCCTGGTCGCGGTTCCGACCATGATCGCCGGGGTCTACGGCATGAACTTCGAGCACATGCCCGAGCTGAAATGGGAGCTCGGCTATCAGCTCAGCATCGCCGTGATGGTGGCGCTCGACCTCTTCCTCTTCTGGCGCTTCCGGAAAGCCGGCTGGATATGATGTTCTAAGGCACGGCCTTCAGGACGTCGGCGACCGTGCCGAACATCTGGTCGAGGTGCTTCTTCTCGGCGATGAGCGGCGGGCAGAAGGCGAGCGACTCGCCCACCGGGCGCACGAATACCCCCTTGTCCCAGCACCTCTCGAACACTTCGTAGGCGCGCTCGCCGTGGGCCGGGCCGGGGCGCGGCGCGAGCTCGACCGCGCCGATCAGGCCGAGGTTGCGGCAGTCGACGACGTTCGGCAGTCCCTTGAGGGAGTGGATGCCGTGTTCGAAGTATTTCCCCAGGGTTTTGGGTTTTTCAAACAGCCTTTCTTCCTCGTACGTATCCAGCGCGGCGAGCCCCGCGGCGCAGGCCAGCGGATGCCCGGAGTAGGTGTAGCCGTGGAAGAACTCGACGCCGGGCGTTTTCCCGCTGGTGAAGGCCTCGTAGATCGAGTCCTTGACGATCACGCCGCCCAGCGGCACGGCCCCCGAGGTCACGCCCTTGGCGTAGGTGATGAGGTCGGGTTGGATACCAAAATGCTGTGCCGCAAAAGCCGCGCCCAGGCGTCCCCAGCCGGTAATCACCTCGTCGAACACGAGCAGGATGCCGTGGCGCGTGCAGATCTCGCGCAGCCGCTTGAGGTAGCCCTTGGGCGGCACCAGAACGCCGCCCGAAGCGGAGACCGGGTCGACGACCACCGCCGCGATGTTCGAGGCGTCGTGCAGCGCGACGATGCGCTCGAGCTCGTCGGCCAACTCGGCACCGTGGGGCGGCTCGCCTTTCGAAAAGTAATTTCCCTCGATCTCGTGCGTATGCCTGAGGTGATCGATACCTGGGAGCAGCGCCCCGCTGTAGGCCTTGCG